>Ga0247843_1001661_pt1 | contig 43875 bp, 24 predicted proteins | sample LaCruzMarch2017__FD_192420 | JGI IMG/M metagenome (GOLD analysis project Ga0247843, IMG submission 192420) | Freshwater microbial communities from meromictic Lake La Cruz, Castile-La Mancha, Spain - LaCruzMarch2017_8m | ecosystem: Environmental > Aquatic > Freshwater > Lake | place: Spain...
CCGATGCTGGTGCCGGGGGCTAAAATGCCACGCACCGTGGTGGCTCCGCCGAGCGTTCCCGTCCCGCCCAGGGTGGCGCCAGCAGCCACGCTCACAGCACCGGAGGCGGAGGATTGGTGGCCATTGATGATGAGCGTGCCGGCTGTGACCAATGTCTCGCCGGTGTAGGTGTTGTTTGCCGAAAGGAGGAGCGTGCCCGCGCCGGTCTTGTTGATGCCGCCTCCCGTGCCGGAAACCACCCCGGAAAACTCCCCATCCACATTGCTTGAGGAGGTGCCGTCGGCGACTTGGATCATGCGTGTCGCATTTCCAAGACCCAAGGGATTCACATAGGTCAGCGTGTGGGTCGAGTCGGCCGCGCCCAGCATGAAGGTTTGGCCGACTTGAATGAAGCTCGTTGCTCCCCATGTGAGGGTGGCCCCTGCACCTCCGATATTCACCGAACGATCAGCCCCATAGGCCGCGAAGCCGCCGCCTGTTCCTGCTGCTGTCCACCGAAAGTTGTTGTTCCCCGAATTGAGGTTTCTTGTGAAATTTCCCGCCCCCAATCCCAGCACGCCGCCGTTGAGCTGAATCTCGCCAGTTGCCATAGCATTAGCGGAGTTGAATACTACAGCCCCCCCTTGAATCTGAGTGCTGCCGTTATAGCTGTTGCTGCCCGAGAGAATCAAAGTGCCTGTGCCTTGCTTGATGATTCCTGAGGCAAATGTGTTTCCCACCGCGTTGTTGGTGATATTGGACTGGATTTCCGTCGTGCCTGAGCCCCCAATGACACGCGCTCTCGCGGCTTCCGTATTGGCGAGATAAAAATTAGCGTTGGTGAAGACAAGAGATTTTCCCGTGCCCGTGATATTGTTTGCGAGTGATCCTGTGCTATCGCTGATCGTTGCCAAGCTCACGATCGTAATACTGTTGGACCCAGCAAAGGTTGCCCCCGTGCTGAGACTGTGGTTTCCCGTATTAATGGTCCGGTCGGCTCCATTGGCCTCCAAGGTCCCGCTTTGAATCAGTCGATTGGCGCTTAAGCCGCCGCTGGCCAGATTGTTGTTGATCATGGCCCGCCCGCTCAGCGTCGTGAGTGCCGTCGAAGACAGATTCCCGCTGATCAGAAGCCCGCCCGTGGTGGAGATGGTGAGGTTTCCAGAGGCATTGGTCGTGTCCGTGAATTCCCACGCCCCACTACCGCCGAAAGTGACCGAGGTGTTGCCCCCGCCCTGCGTCAATCCATTGACTCGACCTCCCCTCCCTGTCCCTGTGAAGGAGACGATGCGGCTCTGGTTTCCACTGTTGACGCCTCCAGCAAAATCCAAGAAGACATCCGTTCCATTGTTGGTCAAGGCGGCGTTGGACAAGGCTGGCGTGAGATTCACTGCCACATTAAAAGTCTGGGTCACATTCCCTGTCGTGTTGGCATTGACGATCAAAGCATTTGCCGCACCGCTCAGAGTCAGGCTCCCTCCCCCGGCGTTAAAAGTGTAGGAACCTGCATCTGTGTTGAACCCGATATTGTTTAATGAAATTGCCGTTCCATTCATCGACACGGTCGAATTGGAAACTGTGGCGTTAAAAGTGGCGGTGTGGCCCGCCGCCGGAAAAGCCGCCGTCCAGTTGTTGCTATTGTTCCAGGAATCGTTGGATCCATTGCCGGTCCACGCACCGCTGAGGGCTTGGGCCGTGTTAACTGTGAATGACGAGGCCATAATAGCTGTGAGGATGCCAAGTGTGGTCTTTGTTTTTTTCATTGGTTCTTGAGGTTGGGGTGGGTGAGGAAACGTGAGAGGAGAGGGTTATTGAATGGAGGACTGTTGTTTCATTTGGGAACGCGGGCCGGGTGGGTGCGCGGCGATAAAATATCTGCCACAGAGTGGCGAATCTCAAGTTTTGGGGAAACGCCCACCTTCCAAAACGCCTCGGGAGCCTTTTGCAGCCGGTCGCCCATCAATCGGAGCGCGGCCCGAGCCAGGTCCGCCGGGCAGAGATCCACCGTGGTGAGAGCCGGTTCGCCGAGATCACGCAAGGCACGGCAACTCACTCCAATCACGCTGAGATCGCGGGGAAGGACCATTCCCTGCCGGAGCGCCTCTTGGCGGATCAGGATCGCCAACGACTCTTCGGCAAGCACGGCTGTCGGGCGGTTGAGGGCATTTTCGGGAGCGAGAAATTTGTCGAGAAAATCCTTTGCGCTCTGGCAATCCTCGAACTCTTCAATGGCGTGCATGTCGAGGGCGGAAGCGTATTCCTTGAAGATCGCGGTGCGGAGAGCGGCGATCCGGGGAAGCCGGTGACTGGCCACCAGAGCGACTTTGCGGTGCCCCATTGCCTGCAGATGCTCGAGGGCAAATGCGGCGATCTCCTCGGCATCCACAGCCACAGTGTCGCAGAAGGGCAGAGCTTTGCCGCAGAGGGAAATCATGGGCGTGGCCCCCTGCAACTTCGCAGGGATATTCGGGAAGGGACTCCCGAAAAGCAGGCCATCCATCCGCGAACCTTCGAGCCAATGCTCCGCCTCGCGGGAGCTTTGAAAGATACGAACATTGAGGGTGAATCCCATCTTGGACGCGGCTTCAATAAGTGCATTCTGCAAGGTTTGTTGCCAGATCTCCTCATTGCGGCCGCCCTCCGGTGAGGATGCCCCATCACCTCCGGACGGAGCCAGGCGGAGCAGCGCAAGCGTCTGATCTTTTTTGAATTCCGAGGAGGAGGCCATCCTGCCCTGGTAGCCCAAGCGGGCAGCTACCTCGAGCACTCGCTGACGCGTCTCCTCGGTAACCCTGACCCGCCGCTTGGAACCCGCCTCAAGGGGATGCGATATCTGGGCGAGAATCAAGGAAACCAAAGCTTGAGAAACCTTGGCTTCGCTGGCGATCAATTTTTGGGTAATACTCATAATCATTTTGAGGATAATATAACCAAAAGTCCCGTCAAGATTTTTCCCCTTGTGAGAAATCGGAAGGAAAAAAGTTGACAGCTGGGGCGCTAATCATGATAGATAATATTATTTCATTAAATAATCATCTGTCAAGACCCCAGAGCAAACTTTTTCAGAAATGAGTTTTTTTTCCCCCATCACCGAGCGGTCCTTTTCGGCCCGACTGCTATATGCTCTGGTCTATGTGATTTTGATTTTGGGCGGAGCGACGATGCTGGTGCCGCTGCTGATCAGCATCACGGGGTCGATGTCAGGCCCCTCCGAGAAGAATGCGGTGGCTTTTTACCCCAAATTCCTTGTTCACGAGGAGGAGCTTTGGAGGCGTTATGTGGAGGCCCGCTATGGAGGATCGCTGGATAACTGGAAGATGGCTTGGAGCGACGAGGCGCTGGACTTCTACAGCACGCCGGCTGTTCCGAAGGAGGGGGATTCCACCCATCTCACACTCTGGAAGGAATTCCTCACCCATGAAGGAGGACTAAAATATGCCGAAGCGGGCTTGAGCTTTACGCGCGCAACCGGGCGGGATGTGGGGCTGGAGAATGATCGTTTCCGGATGTGGCTGCTTGAAAAATACGGAGGCCTTGATGCAGTCAACCGCGTGCTCCTTTTGGAGGCCGCCCGGCCGAGCGCGATCCTGCCGCCTTTGCAGAACCGGGTGGTTCTTCCGGACATCAAGACACCCTTTACCACAGCCTTTGAGGAGTATGTGGAATCAGTGCCGGACGCGCGGCGACTGATTTGGGATATTGGCGGATTCTACCGTGCGGTTTACCTGCCACGAATTTTCGCAGCGATCGCCGATTACAACGCGGCTTTTGGCACGAATTACTCCGCTTTCGCTCAGGTTCCTTTTCCAAAAACCGCACCCGGCGTTGGGCGTGATCCTTGGTTCCAATTTGTTCGCCGCATCTTGAATGTGGGCTTTGTGGATTTCTCGGAGGCGGGCAAGCAGGCTTGGGAAAAAAGCGGCTTGAGCAAGGTCGATTTCCTTCGCATCCAAGCGATGGCCGAGCATGTGGAGGTGCAGAGCGTGGATACGAGGTTCGCCGAGTGGGCCCAAGCCCACGGAGAGGCGGACGCGCGAATTCCACAGAAAGAATTGGACAATATTGACTTTCAGGAAAACAAAGTGTTTTGGAGATGGCAGTTTGCAACACAGAACTTTTGGTGTGTGATCCAAGAAATCGTTTTTTACGGAAACGGGGTGCGCAACACCTTTATTCTGGTCGTCCTCTGCGTGGTCGGAGCCTTAACGGTCAATCCGTTGGCAGCCTATGCCTTGTCAAGGTTCCGCCTACCGCAGACCTACCAAATACTGTTATTCTTCCTTGCGACCATCGCATTCCCCGCAGAGGTGGCAATGATACCGAATTTTCTTCAAATCAAGGAGTTGGGAATTATCAATACCTTTTGGGCCTTGGTTTTGCCGGGTCTTGTGAATGGATTCTCAATTTTCCTGTTGAAAGGATTTTTTGATAGTTTGCCGAAGGAACTCTACGAAGCGGCGGATATCGACGGGGCGAGCGAGTGGCAGATTTTTTTTGGGATCACGATGCGCTTGTCCCAGCCGATTCTCGCAGTTCTGGCTCTGGGAGCGTTCACCAGTGCCTATTCCGCATTCATGTTCGCCCTCATCCTCGCTCCGGATCCGAAGATGTGGACCCTGATGGTGTGGATTTACCAGATGCAGCAAAGTGCGGGGTCGGGAGTCGTCTATGCCTCGATCCTGCTCACCGCCCTGCCCACGCTGGCCGTTTACCTCTGCGCGCAAAACATCATCCTGAGGGGCATCATCGTTCCCTCCGAAAAATGAGACACATTCTTTTATCCATCCTCGCCGGATTCGCCTTCCTATCCAGCATTCAAGCGGAAGGGAGGATCACCCTGCGGGTCTCCGGCTTGGGCTCGACCAACACCGTATCAGCGACCGGCGCAGCGCAGGCCCGCGTTTTGCTGGAGTTCAAAAAACGCCATCCCCACATCGAAATTCTCCCGGCCGAAGGATTAAGCATCGAAGGCCTGAGCGATGAGATCGGACCCTTGATGATGGTGGCCGGAGGAATCGCTCCGGATGTGATGTCTGTCAATTTTCGGAAAATCGACAGCTACGTGAGGCAGGGAATGCTTTTGCCGTTGGATCCCTTCATCCAGGAGAAGGAAAAAACAAGACCGGGCTGGAGGGATGCCCGCATTCTTCCTCAAATCCGGGATGTGGTGACTCGTCCAGACGCCGCGTCGGCAAGGCATATCTACGCCTTGCCGACGCGGTATTCCTTGATGGGGCTTTACTACAACCGGCAACTCTTCCGCCAAGCGGGGCTGCCCCAGAGGGCTCCGAAAAACTGGGACGAACTGGTTGAGTTTGCTCAAAAAATCCAGTCGCTCGATCCGAGAAATCGAGGTTTGTTTCTGAGCGATGGACAGCAAGCCTCGTGGAGCCTGATGAATTTCCTGTGGTCCAGCGGGGCCGAGGCGGTGGTGGAGAGCGCCCCGAACGAGTGGCGGGCCGCATTCGACTCCGAGCAGGCGGTGGATGCCTTCGCGTTTTACTATCGCCTGGTGGAAGGCGAGCGCCTTGCAAGCCGAGGCAACATGGGACACATGGTTAACTCGGGAGAAGACCGATTCATCGGCATGCAGTTCAGCTATATCGGAAGTCAAATCTCCCTCGATCCCGGCATCTGGGGATTCGGCGCAGTTCCCGAGGGGCCGACTGGCCTGCGCGGAGCGGAAATCAACGCTTCCATGTTGGGAATTTTCTCTGGTGTGAAAGATCCCAAAATCCAGCGGGCGGCTTGGGATTTCATTGAATTCATGGGCAGCGAGGAGGCCAACAAATTGCGGATCGATACCTTTATCGAGATGGGACTTGTGAACCAAATCAACCCCGTGGATTTGCGCAAATTCGGCCATGATGCCTTTCTGGAACTTTCCGATCCGGGCTTGGAGGAGGAATTTCAAACCGCCCTCGCCTCGGCCAAACCAGAACCTTACGGAAAAAACTGCAACCTCGTTTATGTCGAGTTGACCTACCCCCTCGACCAGATGCTCATGAGTTCCGAGGTCGCCCGCGCTTGGCAATCGGGCGATCAGGAGGGCGTGCGGGGGGAAATCCGGGAAATTCTGAAGCTTGCCGTCGATCGCACCAACGAAAGAATGCTCGGCGTGGTGGCCCCCGAAAAAATGCGCTTCCGTCGCACCATCTCTTGGATTGTGGTCGCCCTCATCGGCGCCGCTTTTGCCTGGGTGGGGACTGTGATTTTCAAGACCTTCTCGCACGCGGGACATGCGACAAGCCGCGTTCGAGGTGTGCAGAAATTCTATGCTTGGGGTCTCTTGGCAATCCCCGTTCTTTTAACCCTGATGTGGAACTACATTCCTTTGGCACGGGGCGGAGTGATGGCTCTCTTGGATTACCAATTACTGCTCAAGTCCAGCTTTGTGGGCATCGATAATTTTGCCAATGTCCTTTTCAACGCGCGCTTTTGGACCTCCATGCTGGCGACGCTGCATTTCACCTTTTGGATGCTCACAGCCGGGTTCGCAACTCCAATCCTTCTGGCCTATCTCCTGCATCTGGCCCCCCGGCACAAAATCCTCTTCCGAACGATTTATTACCTCCCGGCGCTCTTGTCGGGCGCGGCGGTCTTTGTGCTCTGGAAACAATTTTTTTCCGCCAATGGAATGGTGAACGGCTTTCTTTCCACGATTGGCATTTCTTACTCCAAAAATTGGTCGGAGGACCCTTTTCTCGGCATGCTCTCTTGCGTGATTCCCGCGATCTGGGCCGGCGCCGGTCCGGGATGTTTGATATATCTCGCCGCACTCAAGACAATTCCGGAAGAACAGTTCGAGGCGGCCGAACTGGATGGAGCGGGATTTATTGATAAAACCCGTCTGATCATTTACCCCGCACTCAAGCCATTGATCACCATGACATTTCTTGGGGCGGTCACGGGCGCCTTCCAATCCTCGCAAAACATCCTCATCATGACCGGTGGCGGGCCCAATGGATCCACGGAAGTCGCCGCGCTCCATATTTTCTACGAGGCCTTCATGTTTTTAAATTTCGGGCCCGCAACGGCCATGGCATGGATTCTAGGAGCCATGCTGATCGGGTTCACACTCCTCCAACTTCGCCGCCTGAATCGCATGGAATTCAAGTCGGGACAACGATGAACACAAATCCCAGAGATGAAAGGGGTCAGTCAAAAATTCGTGACACTTTTTAAACTGACACCCACTGATTGCTAGCAAAACTAGTCACGAATTTTTGACTGACCCCCTTTTTTCTTGTCTAAAAAATCTGTTTTCTGAATGACGATAAAAATTCCAAACGCCTTTTTTGGTATCGAGAGCTCCATTGAGAAGGTCTTTGCGCGGGGACGCCGGGCCAGGGTCGCCGGCCTCACGGACCTCTATCCCCATGTCGTCGATATCCGGAATTTCGACACGCACGCTCCGGCTTTAGAGACGCTCGAGGTGATTTTCAGCACTTGGGGGATGCCGGCGTTGTCAGCCGATCAGATTTCACGACTGCCGCGATTGAAGGCCATTTTTTACGCTGCCGGAACGGTGAAAGAATTTGCAAAACCGTTTCTCGACGCCGGGATTCTCGTGACAAGCGCCGCAACAGCGAATGCCGTTCCTGTAGCGCGATTCACGTTTGCCCACATCCTGCTCGGGCTAAAAGGCTGGCATCGAAACGTGCGGGAATACGACCAGCCCGGGAGCTACAAACTTGCCTATCAAGGGCCAGGTATTTTTGAGCAGCGCGTGGCGATCCTGGGATCTGGAGCGATCGGGGGCCGAGTCATCGAGTTGTTGCAACCGATGGGCCTCAAACTTTTGGTTTTCGATCCCTTCCTCGAGGAGTCCAAGGCCGCTGAACTGGGAGTGGAAAAAATCACCCTCGCGGAGGCATTCCAACAAGCCCATGTGGTCAGCAACCACTTGGCCGATCTTCCGGAGACCCGAAAAATGCTTTCGAAAGAACATTTCGCCTCTTTGCGGGAGGGCGCAGTTTTTATCAATACCGGTCGTGGCTGGACGGTGGATACCGAAGCCATGCTGGATGTCGTTGCGACCCGCCCTGATCTCACAATGGTTCTGGATGTATCACGTCCAGAGCCTCCGGAGGCCGGATCGCCGCTCTACCATATGCCGAATGTCCATTTGAGTTCCCATATTGCGGGATCCATCGGTGAGGAACCGATCGCCATGGCCGATCATGCCTTGGAGGAATTCCACGTGTGGGCCTCGGGTCGTACGCCCGACTCCGCCGTCTCCGCCGAAATGCTCGCGCGAATGGCGTGAAAAGCAAAATAGAAGCCAGAAGAAAGGGGTCAGTCAAAAATTCGTGATACTTTAACTCATTACCAGAGAACCCTGTCACGAATTTTTGACTGACCCCTTTCTTTTCTCAGGAATTCTTCAGTGCGCCACGGTGGACAGGGGCTGGACATTTGGTTAGGCCAGTTTGTTTATAAGAAATATACTCCATGAAAATCATTCAATGCTGGGACGACGGGGTCACGGATGACATCCGACTGATGGAAATCTTCCGCCGCCACGGTGCGCGGGCGACCTTCAATTTGAATTTCGGAAGGCACGAGAAGGAGCGCCAATCATGGCCCAACCTTTTTCGCGGCACGAAGGTCGTATCCAAACTCGCGCTCGGCGAACTTGTGGATGTTTACAGAGACTTTCCCGTGGCCAACCACACACTCACACATCCCTGGCTCACGCGCATCCCGACTGCCGAGGCCGCCGAGGAGATTCGCAAGGGCAAGGACACCCTCGAGCAACTCTTCGGTCGCAAAATTCCCGGCTTTGCCTACCCGTTTGGAGACTACAATCCCGAGGTCATGCAGCTCGTCCGCGATGCCGGACACTCGTATGCGCGCACGGTTGTCAAACAGAGCCCCTCCTTTCCGCCCGAAGATTCGATGGCCTTTCACCCCGATTGTCATTTTCTGGCGGATAATTTCTGGAGCCTCTTCGAGCAGGCGAAAGCGGATGAGCGAGTCTTCTACTTCTGGGGCCACAGCTACGAACTGGTCACGGAAGAGGATTGGAACAGCTTCGAAGAAAAAATCGCCCGCCTCAGCAACGATCCCGCCGTGGAGTGGGAGGATATTGCAGACCTCGCGGGAACCATAGACACCACCGAGGGGATATCCCCAGATGCCCTGCGGAAGCCGGGGCGAAGCAGTTGAAAAGCCATCAGCGTATCTCACTGGCCGTTTCAAAAACGATTCGCACGGTCTGCGTAGCGCCGTGACGCACGCGGGGCACAGAGAATCTTTTCCGTTTTGGCTTGTTCTGAAACGGTAACGCTGATCGGGGTGCAAGGTCGGCTTACGAATCCAAAATATTTATTCCGAGTAAGAAGGGGGTCAGTCAAAAATTCGTGATACTTTAACTCATTGCTAGAGAACCCAGTCACGAATTTTTGACTGACCCCTTTCTCAAAATGGATGTCGTCGTTCTTCCAAAGGACAGGAACTTATTTGGATTGGCTGCTCTTTTTTTTTGAAATGGTTTTCTAAGAGCCTGCTCCCACACACGCGAAGGCGTGCGCCGGCAGGGTGAGTTGATTGCCTGCGAGTTCCGCCCAGAAGGCCGCATGCTCGATCTTCCATAGCGCGGTTTGACCGGGCAGCGAGAGCGTGAGCTTCACCGGCCTTGGGGAATCGTTGACCGCCATCAATCGAATGCGCCCATTCTCGCCGAGAGTCGCCACGGCATGGAGGGTTTCCGTTGCCGTGTCGCGGCAAACGGCGACCTGTTGGGAGCCTTTGGCCAGAGCCGCAAAGCAGAGAAAAGCCTGATACGGATCCAAGGGCGTGCCGTGAATATCGAACATGCCAAAGTAGGGAATGGTGTCGGCGGTGTAGTAATTGGCAAGCGAGACCGGCCCATCTTGCATATCGAGTAACACCGCCGCTGCAAAGGAAGCCGCCGCCGGGCTGTTCATTTCGCGCGCTTTTTCTTTTCTCCTTTTCGGATCGTTGCAGCGGAAAATGACATCCCATTCGTCGTTCGGTCCATATCGCCATTCGTTCAGGATATTTTCCGTGGCGGCAAAACCGAATTTTCCCAAACCCGCTTGCACTTCTCGACTCAAGCGCTGGATTTCTTGGGGGCGGCTTTCGTAGCTGTGCCAGGAATAGAAATCCAAGGGGCTCCCCGTTTTTGCGCAATGCTCCAAAAAGACCGCGATCGCCGGAGCGGCAAAGCATCCCCCGCCCCCAGTGGCTCCGGGTCCCCCGACCTGCCATTCGGGATTGTGCGACTTCAGAACCTTGGAGGTGATTTCGTAAAGTGTGATGTAGTCCTCGAAAGCTCCGGTCCAACACGGGGAATTCGGACCCGGGGCATTATCCGGTTCGTTCCAGATTTCCCACCGCGCGACCCAGTTTTCGAATCCATTCGCCCATCCCTCGTTGTAATGCCGGGCAATGCCCAAGCAGACCTGTGCCCAATGTTGAAAATCCCTGGGCGGATGGGAATAGCGTTTGATTGGATGATGATCGATCGTGTAGCCGAGGCGATAAGTGATCGTGGCTCCCGTGTCCCGAATGGTCTTCAAGTAGTGATCCGTGAGCGTAAAATCGTAACTCGCCGGGTCCGTCGGATCCGCATCCTCCCTGGGAAAAACAGCGTTGATGTCGCAGACATTCCGACAGGGATAATTCGCGTCGTGCGTGCGAACATCCGCGAACGCCGCTGCCCGGAATTGAGCGGAAAAGTCGAGAATCCCATCCAAACAAAATGGGCCATTGTTGACGCCGTTGACCGGCTTCATCGGGCCGAGGATCTGGCTTGGATCGACGCTGAGCGTGGCTTGCGAAATGAGCGGCCCGACGGCCGCAGCTTCAGTGGATGGAGAGTTTAAAGATTCCAGGTTCATAGGTTTTGAGTTCACAGGTGATTTGATAATCCAAGCCTTCGACGGCATGAAAAGACTGGTCGCTCCAGGTGCCATCGCATCCCAGCCGTTGCAGGCTCTTGAACGCCCGCGCTGCGCGGAGGGTGAAGCCCTCCAAGGAATCCGCGCCAAGATTCAGGACGCTGAGCAACTCCGAGCCGTCTTTGAGAACACCATGGCGCGCCATCACCGGCTGGTCCTCTTGCACAACAAACGGCAACATCCCGTCGACCAGAAAATCGCAGGCCTCCACGAGCCATCTTCTTCGGATCGGAAGAAGAATTTTGTAATAAGGCATCGCCGTGTGGAACGCCACCGTAGCGACCCGCCCCCCAAAACGGTTCTCGAAAAAAACCATGCCCGCGCCTTGCCGTTTCCGCTCGCTGGCGGAGCCGTCCACTTCGTGAAAAAGCGTGGTGACTTCCCTCGCCCCCTCCGCAGGGTGGAGTTCCGTCGAGCCCTTGTCCCACATGAACGCTGCGCGCTTTCCCGAGGCGGCCTGGATTTCCACCGTGTGGAAAAAATCCCGGCGCTCGCCAATCGTCACCCCCATCGCCTCCGCAAAGCCCCTTGCGGCCAGGCGTCTCGCCGCCAAGCCATCCAGCAGCAAGCCCCCGTGGAAAAATCCTTGGAGTTCCTCATCAGTAAAGCGATCGACATGATCTCCGGAAAGCATGCGGGGCCGATTTTCCAGTGAGTTTCCATAGGTGTAGGGAATGCCAAATCCCCCGATGAGCGAGGTGATGAAGTCGGGAAATTCCAAAGGCTGACCCGGATTCAACGGATGGTAATCCCGGCGATGGTCGGAGAGCGGAGTCTCCATGCCCTGCCAGCGCGCGCCATCCACGACATTCAGAAGAACATCGTAAAACCCGAGATTTTTCGCAACGATGCGTTCGTAGGCGCGACCCGATTCGGGGCTTTTATCATAGAGAGCTGTATTCCAGAGCTTGCTCCCATTCAGCCCGTTGAGGATGCCGACGGTGATGTGGGCATGCAATCCGGCGGCACTGGCACTGTATTGGTTGTGCGGAAAAGTATCGCTCTCGGCGATCAGGTCTTTCACGCCCTCTGTGGCCAGGGCCCGAACACGTGTGTAGCGGGAAATCCAATTCAGCGCGCTTGGTTTGGCGTCGCCGTAAATCGCCCCCGCCAATCGCACGAAAGGCTCGGTGTTTCCCGCCAAGGCCCGGGTGACATCGGCGAGACTGTATTGGCCAGCGCCGGGTGAGCACATCCCGCAGCGCGTTCCGGGTGCGACTTTGTCGATCGAGGCTCGGATTTCCTTGGCAAAACTGACCAACCCCTCGTGCAGGACGGCTGTAACGGCTTGGACAACGGGATCGGATGCCGGAGCCGCCTCGAGGTGCTTCACCAGTTCCTCGCGCGACCACTGGGCAGATAACCGCTCGTTGTAGCGAGCCATGTGGAGCGGGCAGAAGCACTCCCCGCGCTTGATGCAAAAATCGTCATCCACGAGAAAAAAGGCAGGCCTCGAGGCCGCCAGTGACTCGACGGCAGCGAGGACATAATCCCGAAACCCACGATCCAGCGGGCATTGGCGTGAGCTGGCGACTGCCTGCATGTTGATCGTTTTTTGCCAAGTCTCACCCGTCAGGCTCACTTCAGCACTCCAGCCATGCCCGATGAGACTCTGCAGCAGAATGCCAGGGTGGATATCCGGATCGCCCGCCAAATCTTTTTTCAGCGCAGCAAAGGCCGCAGCAAACCCGTCGGATTTTTTGCGAGCCGGAGTGCCCTCGGGATGAAGCGAGAGGCTGTATGCGGAAGATTTCAGCCCAACCTCCTTCGCAATCCGCCGGGCTTGTTGGGCCATGTAACTCGGATCCTCGGGAAAAAATGGAACCACATTGATGAAATGCATTTTCCTCATGCTGAAAAAACCGAGTGCGTTAAGATAACGCGACCTTGGCCTGCCCCCCAAGCTGAAGGAAACGGAACTCGGCGGGGGCAAGTTCGATCGCCGTGGATCGTTCAGGCTCGTGGAGTGTGCAGCGGTGCGGTTTTTTGAAATCGATATTCTGCAGGCAGATGGTCCGGGATTCCGGAAAATAGGAATAGGCGATGTAATCCAGCTCGCCTTCGCCATTCGCATCGACGGGCTCGATCCAAACCGTTCCCCTGTTGTTCTTGGCAATGTGGCGGTAGATGTAGCCAATGAGACCAGGAGAGCCGATATGGCTACCTGGGCCTTCGTCCGAATCCAAGGCGCCGGGATACGACCAGGAATTCAAGAAATAGACCGTTCCCTTTCCCAGCCGTCGCCGCAGGAGCAGCGGCTCCATTTCCTCGTCATCGACAGCCAGAATCTCCGCTTGGGGGTCGGTGATTTCGATCTCGCCCATGCAAGTGGTGAAAATGCCGAACCGGCGCGGAAATGAGAACCCGAGCGTGCCTTTACGATCCGGAGCCGTCGCCCAATAGAATCGCTTTCCCTTTTTGCGAACCTTGACCCCGCACAGATCGGAAAAATCCCCGCCGTTCACCAAATCCTCCGCCGTGTAGGACGAGTGATTTCGTGAGATATCAGTCGAAAAGTGGGGAATCGCGATAAAGAGCGTGCCTCCGGCGGTGACGAATTTCATCAATTCGCGATATTGAACGGCGGACGAGGTGTTCCAACCCGAAAAAAGCAAAGCCTTGTAATGCGCGGAGAGAAAATCAGCATCAATCCGATCATCCGCCAGACTGACGATATCAACCATTCCGTGAGGCGTTCCCGAAAGAAAACGGTTGTGGAAGGGAGCAAGAACCGGTGGCCTCGGGAAGAAGACATTTTTGACAATATTCCAGCCCCGCTCCGGCTGGCCTTCATACCAGCAGGGATTTTTTTCCGCCATGGAATACATTCCTGCAACGACGGCATTCGGAGCGAACTCATGCCCACAAAGGTCGTGATTTCCCTTGGCGACAGCCACCGTCACCTCCGGTTGGCCCTCGGGGGTTCCATGGGTTTTGACGAAATCATAGAAATCGGAAATTGTCTCCCTATAGCGCTTGGGATACGTCGAATGGTAATCGATTTTGTGGTAGGTTTTTTGGGCCTCCTCGACATGGGGTGCCACCAAATGGGGATCGCAGCGGGTGATGCCTCCCAACTCCACGCGGGGCATTTCAAACAACGGAGAGTCAACGGCTTTCACAGTTTGCAAAAACCAGTTCCCGCTTTCATTCAGAATGATCTTTGCCCCGGCCATGTATTTTTGCCGGAAGGCGGCCGTGAGAAGTTCAAATTTATGCTCGTGCTCGAAAGGAGTCCATGAATAGTGCTCGTGAGCCATGTGGGAGCCCCAAGTCGGCAGATCAAATTGGCGGTAAAGTCCACGACAGAGCGCGGAGGCCATATTGATGTGACTAAATGCAAAGTCTTCCATCAAGGGAATATCCGCTCCGGCTACGACTTCATAATCAATAGAGAAATTGGCGCTGGTGGCCATCACGGCCCCCCACCCTTCGGCCTTGCGTTCCCCCACATGCTCTCTGACTCGCTGCAGGAGATTATCCGACAGAGTTTTGAGTGTGATCCCACCATTTTTTTGGACATGCTCCTCATCGAGCCGGAAGCTGAATCTTTCCCCGAAATCGTATCCCAAGTAGTAGCCTCCCACTTCCTGAAACCGCTTGGCCCACTCGGGGCGGGCATTGGTGTAAATGAGAATCGTATGAATTTTTCTGGCTGCGGCCTCCTGAATAAATTTCAGCACGCCGGCCCCATAGCGTTCCCCATGGTGTTCAATACCATCCCAATCCTCTGTGGTAAGGAATTTGCGCTCCTGCCAATCCGGTTCTGGCGCACTGACTCCGAGATCCTCTAAAGCATGGAAACGCGCCAGCGTGACCGGCGAGTTGGCGCCATCGAATCCCCAACCGCCTTTCAGGCCCCAAAATTGGGCCAGATTCCCTTGGTTTTCCTCGATGATTTTATCGAGCAAGTCGATCGGCGAGAGACTCTGTGGAACCCAGGCCGTGTGCATGCGCCCTGATCGCGCCAAGTAGCCGGCCTGGCCATTGTAAATCCCTGATCCAAAAAAGAGCCCGCATTCGGGCAGCAGGATTTTTTGTTTAGGGATCTGCTTCTGCGTTTTTATCATAAAAAGGGGAGGGAGTGGGTTGGTTGAGGCGAGCGCGCTGGCGAATCAAGCTGAAGATCGCCCCGCCGAGAAGGGCCAACCCGACGATCCAAACCTCGGGCTCGGGAACGGCGATAATCTCGTAGCTGCCAAGCTGAAACGCATTCGCTATGAAGCTATCCGTTCCGATGCCACCGCTGTAGAAACTGATTTTTTGAAGCTCAGATTCGCTGAGCGAGGATTGGATGTAGACCTGATCCTGCCCGCCACCTGGGCTTGGCGCCCACTGGGTGTTGCCGGTCCAATTGTAGATACTCAGCGTGTAGTCGCCGAGTCCGGCAATGTTGGCAAAGCTGAGGATAACGCTGTTTTCGCCCAAATCGATGCTGGAGTTGTCGGTGAGAGTGAGTGAGCCAAGGGTTTCGGTCACGTTTCCGCTGAACGCGAGTCCGGGCCCGGCGAGGCTGAGGGTGGTTACGTTGCCGATCGCTTCGTTGGCGGTAACGAGAAGGGAGCCCCCGGGGTGGATGACGATGTTCGGTGTGCTTGCGAGGGCCCCGGAGGCGGCGGCGGCGAGTGTTCCACTTTGAATGTTTGTGGTTCCTGTGAAGGAATTTGCACCTCCAATGGAAAGCGTTCCATTACCGGATTTCGTGACTCCGCCCGCGCCGCTGATGGTTCCGTTGAAGGAAGTGGATGTGCTCTGATTGAGGGTGAGAACCTGCCCGGAGGCGATCGAGAGATTTCCCCCGGAGGCTCCCCCGCCGCTGAGCGAGCCGATCGTTTCACTGGTGGCGATGTGGAGGACGGCTCCGGCGGCGTTGGCCAGAGTCACGGTGCCGCCATCGTCAAGTGCGGAGCCACCGCTGAGCGTGAGGTTGCCAAGTTGAATGGTCGTGCCACCGGTGTAGGTGTTGCTGGTAGTGAAGGTTAGGGTTCCGGCGCCGTTTTTTATCACAGCCCCGCTACCCGAGATTCCACTGGCGGAAAAATCCGTGCCCTGGGTGAGAGAGTCCGAGCGGTTGAAAACGAGTGTGCCGTTGTTGCTGATTGTGCCTGTCGCGGAGAGCGAGCCGGTGCTGCCGCCGTTACCGATCTGCAAGGTGCCCGCATTGATCGTTGTTCCCCCGGTGTAGGTGTTGTTGCCAACGAGCACGAGCGTGCCGGCTCCGTTTTTTGTCATCAGGGCGGTGCCGGTGAACGAGGTGGCGATCGAGGTGGTGTTCAGGACAGTCACCACACGCGTGCCGGAAATGGCCAGACTGCCGGTGTTGGTGAATGTGAGGTTGCCCGTTTGCCCGCTGGCCGCTCCAAAAATAGGTGTGGAAAAAGAACCAAATGCATTCCCAATCACCCGGTCGGTGGCATCCGTGCTGGTGAATGTTGGATTGCTTACCATGTTGATCACGCCCACGCCAAGCGCATTGTCGTGACCGATTTGAAGTGTTCCGCCATTTAGGGCTGTGCCCCCAGAAAAGGAGCTGTTGCCTGCGAGGGCAAGGATACCATTTCCAATTTTAATCAGGTTTCCCGAACCGCTGATTGTGCCCGATAGGATCAGAGTGTCGCTGGGATCAACATTGACCTGCAGGGTTCCTTGATTGGAAATGTTGCCACCGTAGTTTCCTCCCCCCAATCTCGCGCCACCCGCAATGTGCAGAGCGCCGGCGCTGATCGTCGTCGAGCCGGTGTAGCTGTGGTTTCCGCCAAGAACGAGCGTTCCTGCGCCGGCCTTGACCAGAGAGCCCGTGGTGGCGGCGCTGTTTCCTGAAAGGGTCAGCAAGACGCCGGAGGTGGAGACATTGATCGTGCTCGAGGTTCCATTCGCGAGAGTGAAGCCGCGGTTGCTGGTGGCGTTGACGCCGGTGTAGAGGATCGTGCCGCCAGCCAGGATGAGGTTTTGGGTGGCATTGGTGGAGGCGCCGAAGGATCCGGCCGCGCTTCCATTTCCGAAGGTGGCCAGACTGATGGTGCCCGCTTGAATCGTGGTCGCGCCGGTGTAGGTGTTGTTGACGGAAAGCATGAGCGTTCCGGAATTCGATTTGGTCAATGCCCCCGTGCCGCTGAGAACTCCGGCGAGAGTCTGGTTCGCGCTGGTATTGATGAAGAGGGTGCCGTTATTGACGATTCCGCTGGCGAGGTTGCCATTCTCCAAAACTCCGGAGCCCCCGATCTCCAGCGTGCCAGCGTTGATGGTGACATTGCCGGAGTAGCTGTTGGCAGCCGTAAGCACGAGCGTTCCCGAGCTGGATTTGACGAGCGCTCCGGTGCCGCTGAGGAGGCCCGAAAGGGTCTGGTTTGCCGTGCTGCTGAAAACCAGCGTTCCGCTATTGGCCACTGTCCCAGAGTAGTTCCCAGATCCCAGAGTGGCGGCCGAGCTGTCGCCAATCTGTAACGTGCCGAGGCTGATCGTGGTGGCGCCTGTGTAGGTATTGTTCCCAGTGAGGATCAAGGTTCCCGCCCCATTTTTGATGAGCGATCCGGAATCGGAAATAGGGCCCGAAAGGGAAATCGTGCGACTGGAATTCGCCGTTGCGGTAAGGGTCGACCCGTTATTGTCCACACTGCCCGAGATCGTGAGATCTGCGGAGTCGGCGTTGATCGTCGAGGATCCATTCATCGTGAGATTCAAGCCGACCGCTTGGGCATAGGCCGAGGAGTTCAGGATGCCGCCGGTGGCGATTTCGAGTGCCGAGCCATTGAGGGTGTAGCTTCCGTTGGCCGAGGTGGTGAAGGTGATGCCGTTGACCGTGTTGACCGCACTATCGTTTGTGCTGGTGCCGCCGCTGCCAGCGAATTCAATGGGATTCCCGTTATCGGGGACCGCATTGCCCTGCCAATTGGCCGCAGTCGTCCAGTTGCCCGAGCCACCCACCCACACGCCCGAGGCCGAGGGCGCCGCGTAAACCAGCGTGAGCGTATTGTTTCCAGATGTGATCGAGAAGCTACCAAGCTGTCCCGAGGCGGTGAATCCTCCGGTGCCGCTCGTGGCGGCGGTATTGAAGTTGAAGATGTCGGAGCTGAATCCGCTGATTCCTCCCGCGAAACTGGCAATATCCCAAGATGTTGAAGTAGAGGCGTTGAAATTTAACGCATTCCCGTTGGAATCTGGATTGATGCCGGAGAGGGACCAGAGGTTGATGTTGAATTTATTGCCTGATGTGGCGTTGAGCGTGAGGGTTCCTGCCGAGGAAAGGAAATCCCAGCCGGTGCCTGCGCTGCCTGCGGAATCATAAAGTTGCCAGTTGTAATTTCCCCCACCCTCCCAGATCGAGTTGCCCACGGTGATCGTGCCGGGGCTGTTGCCGGGACTGATGATGCCCCCGGAGTTGATTGTCACAGCGCCTGCGGTGCCGTTGCCCATAAGCGTGCCACCGGAATTGACCGTAGTGGCACTGCTCGAAATCGAACCGGTCAGCTGGATCGTTCCCGCATGGATCGTGGTGGCCCCGCTGTAGGTGTTGTTCGCGGAGAGAACCAGCGTGCCGCTGCCATTCTGGAGGAGGGCTCCCGTGCCGGTGATCGTGTTGGAAAAATCCGTTCCCTGCGTGAGGGTGTCGGAGCGGTTGAAAGCCAATATGCCGCTGTTGCTAATCGTGCTGCTTGAGACAAGACTTCCCGCAGTGCCGCCGTTCCCGATTTGAAGAGTCCCAACGGTGATCGTTGTTCCGCCCGTGTAGGTGTTGTTCCCCGCGAGAATGAGGGTTCCACTGCCGATCTTTTCGAGTCCACCGCTGTTGCTCGACGCCAACGCGCTGGCGTAGGTGACCGACTGGCTGTTGGTGTCGATTTTTACAGCGGATCCACTGCCAACAAGGCGGCTGGAATAGTCGGTGGTGTTGTTGGCTCCGTATTGCAGCGTTCCCCCGCTGAAGGAAATATTTCCTCCCACACCCAGCGCATTCGCGTGGCCCAAGGCCAGCGTGCCTGCCGCCAGAAGCGTCTCGCCGCTGTAAGTGTTGTTCGCCGAGAGCAGGAGGGTGCCTGCGCCGGTCTTGTTGATGCCGCCTCCTGTGCCGGAAAGCACTCCGGAGAACTGCCCATCAACATTGCTTGAGGAGGTTCCATCGGCGACTTGGATCGTGCGGGTCGCGCTTCCAAGGCCCAAGGGATTCACATAGGTCAGCGTGTGGGTCGAATCCGCCGCGCCCAGCATGAAGGTTTGGCCGACTTGAATGAAGTTCGCTGTTCCCCAGTTAATGTTGGCTCCGGCTCCTCCGATATTCACAGAACGATCAGCCCCATAGGCTGCAAAGCCTCCCCCGAGAGTTAACCACTGAAAGGTGTTGGCGGTGGTTGACAGGCTTCTTGTAAAATTTCCGGCCCCCAACCCCAGCACACCACCATTGATCTGGATATTACCACTCGTCATTGCTCCAGCTGAATTCATCACCAAGGCCCCCCCTTGAATCACAGTGCCGCCGGTATAGCTGTTGCTCCCCGAGAGAATCAATGTGCCCGTGCCTTGCTTATCGATTCCTGCATTTAATGTTCCACCCACTGGGTTGTTGGAAATATTGGACTGGATTTCCGTCGTTCCCGTCCCGCTGATGCCACGGTTTACCGTGGCATTGCTATTATGCAGGTAAAAATTGGTGTTGGTGAAAACCAACTTCTTGTCCGTTCCGGAGATGTTGTTGATCAATGAAGGGGTGGAGGGGGTGTTGCCACCGCTGATTGCAGTCAGGCTGGCAATCGTGAGGCTGTTGGATCCGGCGAAGGTGGCACCAACACTCAGCGTATGGTTGCCCGTATTGATCGTCCGATCCGCTCCCTGGACTTCCAAAGTGCCGCTTTGAGTCAGGCTGATCGCGCTGAGGCCACCGGTGGTCAGATCATTGTTGATCATGGCCCGCCCGGTCAGCGTCGTGCGCGCCGTCGAAGACAGATTGCCACTGATGAGAAGCCCGCCCGTGGTGGAGATGGTGAGGTTTCCAGAGGCGTTACTGATGCCTGAGAATTCCCAAGCTCCGTTCCCACCGAAAGTGATCGAGGTGTCGCCCCCGCCTTGAGTCAATCCATTGACTCGTCCTCCCCTCCCTGTCCCTGTGAAGGAGACGGTGCGACTCGAGGTTCCACTGTTGACGCCTCCAGCAAAATCCAAAAAGACATCCGTTCCGTTGTTGGTGAATGCGGCACTTGATGTGGCGGACGACAAGCCCACTGCCACATTGAAAGTCTGGGTCACATTGCCTGTGGTGTTGGCATTGACGATCAAAGCGCTTGCCGCACCAGTCAGGGTCAGGCTCCCTCCTCCGGCATTAAAAGTGTAGGAACCCACAGCCGTGTTGAATCCAATGTTGTTTAAATTAACTGCCGTCCCATTCATCGACACGGTCGAGTTGGAGACCGTGGCGTTAAAAGTGGCCGTGTTGCCCGCCGTCGGAAAAGCTGCCGTCCAGTTAGTGCTATTGTTCCAGGAATCGTTGGCTCCATTGCCCGTCCACGCACCATTGGCGGCTTGGGCCGAGGGGCTACTGCCCATTACGGCGAAACCCAATAGCAGAATAAGGGTGAGGAGGGGGGCTTTTTTCATGAGTCACATGGCGAGTGAGACAGGTAATAACTGCAGGTTATTTATTAGATAATAAAATTACCATCCTCCGTCAATGCCTTTTTCCACTTCGGGCGGGTTTTTTTCTCCCATCCCCCGCAGAGCAGCACGCTCAGCGCAAATCAGAGCGATTCCGATGGAGCGAGCGGGGGATGGGCGCGGTTGGTGAGCGCGATCACGGCGATTTCGATCAAAAAACCAAACGCCAGGGCGGCGGCGGCCGTGGCGTGATTCAGTCCACCGAAGGTCTTGAGAATCCAGCACAACAGAACGACGCCCGCCAAGCTGATCACGCTTGCCACCCCCATGCGGCGGGTTGATCGGGCCAGCAAGGCGCAGCCGTGGAATTCGCTTCGCACTGCGATAATGAGGGGAATAAAGCACAGCACGCCGAAGGATTGGATCGCCATCGACTTGACCGGATCGCGCAATCCGAGCAATCCACCGAAGACCTTCTCGTGCAAAGGAGTGAATACCAAAAGCGCCATGGTTGCGGCCAGAAGTGCGCTCACCTGCAGCAAAAACCTGCGCACTCCCGCCAAGTCGTGCCCGCCAAAGGTCACATAGACATTTCGAAACTGGTTCATGGGATTGAAAAAAACCATGCACACATCGAGGGCCACGCGGAGCGCGGTGACGGCGGCCACGGCCTCCGCCGCCGTGCTGAGAAAGGAAAAAATCACAGGGCGGTTAAAAACAAACAACAAGGTGCTCAGTGCCGCAGGCCAGAAAAAAGAAAAGATTTCCGCGTAGGAGAGATGTTGATGCCGAGACACTTCTGGAGCACGATATTTCCAGCACACGAATCCGAACCCGAGCAGCGCGGCGAATGCCATCGGGAGGGTTTGTGAGAGCGAGGCATACACGATCGGACGCAACCCCCAGCGCTCGCCCCAATACAGAACAAGCGCCACGGCGGCGAATTGCGCGATATTGATGATCGTGATAAACACCGTGCGCTTGCACTGCATGAGGAGGCCCGTCCAATAGGCATTGATGCCGACAAGCAGGACGACTGGCGCGGAGAGGCGCAGGCAAAGCATGATGTCTGCAAGCGTGGAGGCATCCACTTTGTAAACCATCGCAACGAGGGTCTGGCCGCCCGGAAAAAATCCCAAAAACACGATGGGAATACTCAGGCCAACACATACGAAAAGCAGGAACCTGCGGCAAACCCGGTTGCCTGCAGGCGAATGCGAAAAAACGTTTGGCAACTGAGGAGCAAAAATCAGGGTGGACTGGAGCACGGCAACGAGGCTCGACGCAATCGCAAAGGCCGCCAACTCGCTGGTTCCACCCTGCGTCCGTGCAAGCGTTCCGCTGCGCAAGAGTTCGGAGAGAACCGAGAAAAGCCCGACCAACACCAAGGGCCAGTAAAAGGCGCCGTAGCCAATGGGTGGCTTCAGAACCAATCCCGAAGGCCGCATCGTCAGGGATTCGTTGACAGCTCTCGCAGCCGCGCCACAGTCTCGTCCGCCAAAACCTGCCCGCCCTCCGGTCCCACGGGACAGCTGGCAGCCACGGCTCCGTAGCCACCACCGGCTGCCGCACGCGGACTCGGGACATAGCTGCCAGCCCCGGCCAGCTGAACCAAAAAGGTCTGAATGAAGGGACTCCTCAGCTTAATCTGAATGCCGTAATCCAGGAAATATTCGTAGGGATTGCTGGCAAAGGCAATATCCCCCAAGCGAACGAAGTGGCACTCGGCTGGCATCGTCATGCCTCGTCCGGCCTGTTGCTCATCGAAGCGTTTTTTGACGGAGGCATTCCACCTGGCGCGGCGATAGGCTTTTGTCGTCTCGACATACCAGCGGGCGTCGTTTTTCAAGGAGGGATTTTCCGCGAGTTTTTGAAGTTCCGCTTCGTAGGTCTTCCGAAGCGCTGCGGACTGGATTTCGGCATCCGCTGCCTGTTCGGGGGTGACGATTGCCGCAGGGAGATTGAGCGTTTCCACCTCGTGGTGAAGCACGGGATTCGTCACAGCCGTCTTGGCAATCACTGGCAGGATTCTTTCCACCGCATCGGCGATTTTTTGACCGATTTCCTGTTTTTGAGTTTTTCCGCGAAGTTCCAGCATGCGGTCGTGGGCGGCATTGCCATGGATCAAATGCGATGTCTGATCTCCCGCCGCACTGCATTGGGGTAGGAGAAAAACTTTGTCCCCCAACCTGCGAGCGAGTTCCTGCCGGGTCTCATGCCAAAAATCCGAGGAGAGCAGGAACGACCGTTCACTATCCTGGGAAGGCGAAGGAATATTCACCACCACGCCGGTGAGGGTGCCGTTGGAGTCGTAGGTCGCCAAAAGATTGACGCTGTGATCCTCATGGCCTTCGATATTTCGGAAAATCTCCTTCGCCTCGGGTTTTGCAAGACCATACATGTAGGATTTTCCCTTGTTGTCCTCCCAGCGCCGGTTCCAACCCACCACGGCGTAATCCAGTCCATAGGCCACGCGACCAGGTTGGCGGGCCTCCCAAGCCTGTTTCACACACTGCGCGAGCGTTTCTGCCACAAAGGTTCGGTATTCCGGCACAGTCATCGCCGGAGTCGGAAATCCCTCGATCTGTTCGGCTTGAATTTCTCCTCCAGCCATCGCGGTTTCGCTTCTGGCCTCGGGAGCCGAATGCGAGTGCGTGGCGCTCAGAATGACCGATTGGGGATTTAATTCCGGAAGAATTTGGGCGATTTTTTTCCGAAACTCCTCCCGCAATTCATTCGAGACACTGACCAGATCCACACTCACAAAAACGACATTCTCTTTTCCGGAACTCATGACCAAGGCCGTCGCGGTGACAGGATTTTCGACTCCCTCAGAAAGACGCACATAAAATTGACCGGCCATGAAGACCGGCAACTTGGGCGGGGTGATGTCACAGTTTGCCCAGCCGATCTGGATGGGTGCGGGGGTCGGGGCAGGATTGGATGGGGGCGTCTGAGCCATCGTATTGTGTAGGTTCATAAGAAGGATTAGGGCTAGGGTTTTGGTTTTCATTGGTTTTCTAAGTGGTAGATTGCTTGTCGATGGCTCCGTCGCTCCTGCGCGGATTGATGAATCGCACAGCGCCACCAGCCAGCGAGACGGCGAGCGGAATGTCGCCCCATTCCAGAATTCCCGGAACATGAAGGGCCATCGAGTAGAAACTGGTGCGTGGCTCGGACCTTGCGGCCTGCTCGTGGAACAGAAAAGTGCGCGGGCTGTCCTGCAAGATGACAGGCGTTTTCTGATCGGAAAGAACCGCCGCAAACAACGCAGCCAAGCCAGCTTCCTTATGCCCCCCCAGAGTGGTTCGGACTGAATGGAAGTCCTCCCGCAAGATCGAGTCGATCAACGAAAAATCCCTGGTCCACTCCCCCAAAAGAGTTTTTCCCAACCAGAGGCAGGACCGACTCAGATCGTGATAAACCGACGCGCAGGCCGTATCAAAATCCTCGGTTTCCCCGGTTCCCCAAAGATCGATCAATGCCACCCCAGCTCCGCTTGGCAGGGCTTCGCCGAGCAGTGTCGTCGCCGCGAGGTCGTGTTTTCCGGTTGGCCCAGCCATCAAGTAAAAGTCTGTGCCGCCGGCGGGGGGCTTGATTAACAAAGGAATCAAGCGCCCGCAGCGGGTTTCCACCGTCCACCGTTGCCACCCATCCGGGGAATCGGGCAAGCGATGCAAGGCCTTCTTTTCCAAAGCCTCACCGATTCGAAGCACCTCTCGAAGCTCCCGGGCTTTTTGCCCCCGATCAACGACCGACTTGGACGAAGACTTTTGGAGATCCCCTCCCTTCTGGCGGCAATATTCCGCGATGGAGACCACACGCCCATCGCGCTGACCTTCGGGAAAAACCATTAAATCCCTCTCGGGCAGACACCGAAACGGGGCCTCCGCCTTGGGCGCCCCATGCCCCAGACCGCGCAGGTGCAAATCGAACCATCCCAGCATGGCCTCGCGCATTTCGGGCCAGTATCCGTGGGGGTGGTTGAAAATTTGATACGCAAACTTTTCATCAGCTCCGAGAGCTTGGTAAATCTTCCGCGCATCGCGAAAACTTCGAAGCATTTCCTTTGGGAAAAACGCACCGTAAATTTCGCCGAGGCAACTGCAAATTTTCATGGCATGGGGTGCGGCCAAGGCCAGAACAAAAGACTCCTCGAGGAAGATCAGACCATCCGGCAGCGTTTCACAAACACAGTTGCTGCCCCCCACGTAGGACTCAAAGGTGCCGACACTCGCAACGGGGACAGAGGACGCAATCCGGTCATCCATGGCCGCCAGCCACATCGTTTGATTTCCTCCCCCGCTGGCTCCGGTGACCCCGATCCGATCGGCACACACAAAATGGAATGAAGCCAGGAGATCGATGGCCCGCATGTTGTCCTGGAGCTGGATGCCCATCAGGCTCTCGCCAAGATTCCACAGCGATGCTCCCAGCATTTCTCCATGATATTCAAATTGCCCATGGACGGTCGATCGCTCCCCGGAGCCAAACGCATCGATCGCGAGGCTCACATATCCATTTTTGGCGAGCGTGTGACTTCGGCTCTGCACCCGCTCGGCCAAGCGGCCCTGCGACCAGTGACCATGCAGATTCAGAACGGCGGGAAACGGGCCAGCTCCATTGGGAACATACAGGTTTCCAGTGATATAAAAGTTTTTGCGACTCTGGAAATAGATATTTTTTACCGAGTAGCCATCCATCGCAATCGAGCCGGTTTCGCGATAATCCAAATCCACATTGCGGACAGGCTGTGCCCTCATGGCCTTCCAGATTTTCTCCCGCAAACCAGGCTTTAGGGCCAGCCATTCTGCAGGATCGGAGGGAAGTTGATGAATCTGAAACCAACGCGCCGCCTCGTTTTTCAGAGCCGAGGTGATAATTCCCGAACATTCTTCGCTCCAGACGCTTGGGATATTCATGGGAACTCCAATCCGCCCTTGGGATCTTCCAACATGTAGAAGATTTGTTCCAACATCTCGACATGCGTCGGGCAGGTGAACAAATTTCTGGCACGCCTCGGGAAGTCCGGGTTTTCCCTCTCGGTGAAATGCTTGGAGAAATCCATCAGGATGCGGCAATACTCCGTCTGCCAACGGAAACGCACATTTTTCTCCCATTCGCTTTGATATTTAGACTCATCTCCAAGCATTTGTGAGAGGTTCTCAAAATGCGCTCGAAAGTCTTGAAAACTCTCCCCGCGCAATGGTGCCACAAAAAAATCCGGCTCCAGGCGGTAGGGAATCACCTCGGCTTGGTGAATACAGTGCCTGCCGATCTCCAACTTCAACAAAAATCCCCTGTCCGTGGTGTCGTAAGCCGAGACATAGTCGCTGTCGAAGACCAAATTCCCCAGGCTGTAAGCAATGAGTGCGTCTCCGTGCTTTTCAATCCCTTGAACAACATGGGGATGATGCCCGATGACAGCATCCGCCCCGGCCTCCACAAAAGCCCGATACGCACGCCGGATTCGAGGGGATGGCACCGTCGTGAATTCATGCCCTGCATGGACATAGAGAACCAGAAAGTCGAACTGCTCCTTGAGTTTTTGGATCTCGAGGACATTTTGTTCGGGCACAAACCTCGCCGCGCCGGGGCGGTTCGGGCGAGCCAGATTTAGTTCTTTTTCCGCCAGAGCGAGAATTCCGATGCGGAGATTCCCGAGGCGCGCCTCGAGGGGTCGGGCGGCTTCGTGATGCGTCGCGCCGGCTCCGAAAGAGGCAACGCCGACTTGCGAAAGATTGTGGATGGTTTGGACGACCCCGGCATCGCCGAAATCCCGAATGTGGTTGTTGGCCAACCCGCAGGCATCCACTCCGAGTGTTTTCAAAGCAGAGGCCACGGCGGGACTTCCACGTAAACCACTCCCCGAGGGACTCGGGGTGGGCAAGTCGGCCTCGCACAAGGGAGCCTCTAGATTGATGACGGAAAAGTGGTTCTGAAGACGACTCTTCAATTCCACCGCAAAAATCTCTTCGCCAGCCAGCATTTTTTGCTCATACCCACGGATCGGACAAAAATCTCCGCCAAAAACCACGGTCGCCCCACTGGACAGGGCGTTGAAGCCAGGAACTAAAAAGGACGTTGTGCTCATGGAACATTATCTTTTCCAGACACATGCCTCATCCAACTCTTCGCCATAATCTGATGCCCTGCCGCCGTAGGGTGAACCCCATCGTGCGCCCAGTAGCCGGGGGCAGCTGTTTCCATCGCTTTGTCAAAGTCGGACTGGAATGGCACGTGCACGGCTTGGAATTCCTCGGCGAGTGTGGCGACGACCGCCCTGCGTTCGGCGATTTCCGAGACCCAATCCTCAGTGACGACTCCACAAGGTAAAACAAACGGATCGCAGAGCACAAACTTCACGTCGGGAAGAGCTTCCCACACCTCGGCGAGCAAGTCGCGGTAGATGCGCTCGTATTTGGGAACGGAAACCCCGTTGCCGCCCCGCTTCTCCTGCCATGTGTCGTTGACTCCTATCAGGAGGCTTACCACGTTGGGATTCAGATTGATAAGGTCTGACTTGATACGGGCATAGAGGTCGACAACCCGGTTGCCACCGATTCCCCGGTTCAAGAATTGAAGACCGGCATCCGGCCGGCTACTTAAAAGTTCAGCAGCAACCATTTTTGCGTATCCTCCCCCCAACCCGTGAAGGTCGTTGGCCGTTTGGGCATTGTCTCGATCGCGGCGGCAGTCTGTGATTGAATCTCCTTGAAAAAGAACGATATCGTTATTTTTTATCATATGTTATTGTGTGTTTTGGTTCGAAGGTGTTGCTCATAATCACGAACATCCACAACCGTTCCGAGCTTTCTGGCTTCCTCGGCAGCAAAGACCAACAAATGGCCTTCGAGAGAATCACGAAGGGGTGTGATCAGAATCGACTGATCGCCGCTCAAAATGGCGCCTGTGAAATTATCCATAATCGCACGATCGCCTCCCCCGTGTGTTCCTTTTGCATGGACTTCAATCGTTTCCTCAAGTCGGGGCTCAAACCTCGTGGCACGAATCCGGGAATCCAGACCGGTGAACTCGATCTCGCCATTGGTCATGCTAATTTTGGTCATCCGTCTCTCAAACGCATTGTGCCCACACATGGTAAACGACGCGTGCAGACCACCTTCAAACGCGATTTGAACGACTTGATTGTCAACCACGTTGTTGTCGCACCGAAAAACACACTTACCGAACTGGCTTTTGCGCAATATTTCACGAAGGTGATCTTTATTTTCCACGACGCCCATTTGCCGGATGTAGGCGGGATCGGTTTCCTCATCGAAATAGATTTTTTCCACGTCGTAGGGGCACGCCTGCGCGTGTGGACAGCCCTCGAGGCAATACTCGGGCGCGCCCTCGGGGGCATTTTCCGGGCGGAAATAACTCAGTGAGCCGAATGAAGAAACCCGACTGGCTTTGCGTCCGGTCAGATGCACGAGGAGATCGAGGTCATGGCAGGATTTGGCCAAAAGCATCGGCGTGAGCCTGTCATTTTGAAAAAATCCACGGACAAACGAATGGGCCATGTGATGCCAGGACACGTTCTCGCTGTGCTGGATACAAACTATCTCGCCGTAGGAACCCGAATCGATGAGCGCCTTCACCGTGCGATAAATCGGCGTCAACCGCATCTGATGACAAACGATGAGGATATTTTTGTAATCCTTTGTCGCATCGTGCATTCGAATGAGGTCTTCCGGGTTGGTGCAGAGAGGTTTTTCAACCAGAATATGCCATCCGAGCTCCATGGACCGGGTCACGAGATCGAAACGATGGTCTTCGAGCGTGGCAATCACGACCCCATCGATCTGATCGGGAGGGTTCTCAAAAAACTCTTGAGCGGAAGCGAAGCACCGCTCAGCGGCAATGCCATGGGTGGAGGCAAAGGCTTGGCGCTTCGATAAGTCTGGCTCAAGCACCGCGGTGAATCGTGCACGGTGGGGCATTTCTAGAGCATAGCGCCCGAAGACTCCCGATCCGCGATTCCCAGCTCCGATGAGTGCGAGCTTTACAGCGTGTGACATAGTTTTTTCTTTCTCATAGAAATATTTATAGAGGAAGTTGATACCTGCCTCCCGGGGCCAGGGAAAACCGCGAGCCTGTCTGGCCGGCATGCGAGAGAGCGATCTCGCGTTCCTGCTGGCTGAGATTTTTGATGACAAGTCGAACGATTCTCTTCTTTTCCATCGTTGCAGAGACCTGCAGCCCATCGGGAGTGGTGAGGTTCTCAAAAGAGACATCCTCCCAGTCGGCGGGCAAGTTGGTGAGAACGGCCAAGCGATCGCCTTGGCGATTGACCAGAAGCGAGTTAACCGCCCAGACATAGGACGCGTGACTGCTCATAAACGGCTGTTTGAGCAACTCGCCATGGTAAAAGACGCGCTCGGGGAAGCTGCCAAATCCATCGCTGAACTTTGCGCATTGGCGTAGGCGCTGCCAACCCTCCGGCTTCTCGTCAGCGGCCAGCAGTCGGGCAATCCAAAATTCCGTCCAAGTAAAAATCCGGCCCCGGTATCCAGCAACCCCATGGGAATTGTAGGAATCCAACTCCGCATCGTAATGCGACAAAGCCTCTAAAGTGGCAAAGCGGGAGGGATGCTGTGGAAAGAGGTGGAAGATCAAGGATCCCCAGTGGGGGCGCATTCCGCCCTCGAAGGATTGCAGGACCGCCTGGCCATCCACATTGCGATCCAAAGCCTTACGCATCATGTGGGCGATTTCCGCGAGTGAATTTCGGAAGGGCTTCCGCCCCAATTTCTCGCAGGATTTCAGGTAAAGCTCCAAGGCTCTCAGATAGGTCGCCCCCGTCCAGGTGTCGGTCCCCTTCAGATCCGAGGTGGACTCGTCCAAGCCGGCGCATGCCCGGAGAGTGGCCACGCCGCCATCCACTTTCACCAATTTTTCCGTTAAAAAAACCAGCGTCCCTTCGACAAGGTCGAGGCTCTCGCGGAGAAATTCCTCATCCCCGGTGAATTCATAAACCTGCAAACTTTGCAGGGCGATCACCGCGTTGTTGTGGAACTGGACCACATTCTCGGCCCCGATTTCGAAATGATCGCGATTGGTGGTCCAAGCAAATCGAGCGCCGGGTGTTCCCATTTTTGCGGCCAAATGACGCGCCTCCCCGAGTTTGTTCCTGTAAAATCGGGAGATCTGGGCGGCCTTGTCCGGGCGGTTCGATCCCAACAGAGCCATGGATGCGAACCACATATCCCAGAACATGGCATTCTGCCAGCAGGTGGGCAGGATGCCCATGGGCAGGAATCCACTCTCGCGGTCGAAGGACGAGTCGAGCACATAGAGCGAATAGTCGTAGAGATACTCCAGATCTTTTTCCGGCAGGCAAAGACTCGCAGCCTGCTCTCCAGAAGATGTTTGCTGGATATGTTCCTGCAAAATCGCTTCGTAGCCCTTGGCCAGCGTCTTCTCTCGCAAACGGTCGATCTCCCCATGGAAATCCTTGGCATCACCGGCATCCACGACAGCCACATAATGGGTCACCGCCCCACCGGCAGGAATGACTGGCGTGCGGTCTACGACCGGCTCCGCACCCTCGTTTTCTATCGTGCAATCAGCGAGATCGGTCCATGTCGCCGCCGCGCCGTCCGGGATTTCCGGCGATTCGTAAACATAGGAAAACCGGAACCCCCGAGGTAGAACCTTGTGGCGGACCTCCTTCGGATAAACACAAAACTCGTTCATGTCCGTCGGAAACGCCGGACGCAGCTGAAACCCCAGACGGAAGCCGCTTTGCGGAGCTTGAAGCACTTCGTAGCGCTCGACCAACACATGCTCCTCGGTCAAAAAACTCGTCACCCGAATTTTTGCCGGAATCTTCCCGCGCGACTCGGTCAGCTCGAAGGTGGTGATGAGCACCCGGGTTTTCGGATTGAACGATTGGCGGGGATTCCGCACGCCCAAATTGTTTTCGTGGCCGACCGTGAGAAGCGTGGTCGGGGCGGCCAGTGCGGCCGAGGTTCCCGAGGATGGAACACCATAGCGTTTATGGGCATAAAGATAGTCGCGGCGCGCTGTTTTGAACCATCCCAGGCTGATTCGCGAGGGCAAGGGCATGGAGTAGGACATCCAGTTCGGATCATCGGGAAACCCGGCAATCCCGAGCAGAATCGCATCGTTTCCGTTGGCCGCAAGGAGAGGGTAGTAGGGGCGCTGCGGGAAATATGCACCCTGCTCGGTGCTTTCCAGTCCCCCGGATTGATAGGTCACCATTGGGATTCGATTATTTCAATGGATCACACGGGCAAAGAGCCACATCCACCTCACCACGCACCATGGTCGTATAGGTGATCCAAGTGCCTTTGGGAGAAAAATGGGGATGGGGATCCAAGTGATTGGTATCCCTCGAGCAATAAGGAGGATCCAGACGATAAAGATTCTGAGGAACCTTCGGCTGGGGCATGGCGGTCACGATGTGTTTTTCCGTTGCCTCAATGCGATCGTAGAAAAGGATTTGAACCGGCTCGGTTGCCCATTTGTAGGGATTTTCATCGGCGCACCAATAGCGTCTGTCTGCGGAACAATGGGCATGGCACATGGAGCGATTCCAGACATGTGTGGTTTCCAAGGTGTAGGGATCTGCTTCGAAGGCTCCTTTTTTGTAGTCGACCCAACAAAGCCTGCCATCCCTCGCCCACCATTCGTGGGTGCAGTCGGAATTGTGGCTATACCAGTCTTTTGTGGTCACTGCCTCGAAACGGGTTTGCGGGATATCCATGAGCCAAAGACGGTGGTTGAGCGGGAAGCGCTGGCCAGTAATTTTGTCGCTCCAATGATCTTGCGAGATGGAAAACAGATTCGAATCCACCGGCGAAAATTGGGCGTGGTCGTGATGATTCGCAAAAGTTTTGAGAATCGTAACCTCGCCGCTCTGGATATCGCCAATTCCAACCCACCAGAAGTTGCCAAAATCCCCGTCGAGAAGGAAATATTTCCCATCGGCGGACATAGTGAGATGCGTGGCGATGCGCGAAAAATGCCGTCGGCCGATTTGCTCTTTGCTCAAGGCGCAAACGACTTCCACATGCCCATCGAGGCTCAACTTATAAACTCCGGATCCCGCAGTGAAATATACGGCATCGCCCTCCGGGGCGACCATCGGAGAGCCGCTTGTGAAGCCCGATTGAGGAAAATGTTTGATGACAGGATTTTCAGGATCTAACGAAACGCACCCCAGCGTCGGAGTTTGGTTCGGTGGATAGCTACAGTAAAACCAAAGCCACTTTTCGTCGGGAGAAACGCTGGCATTCGTAAAATAAAACGACTGCTGCAACGGAGCGACACGCTCCTTCAGGATATAGCTGATTACTCCGGAGACCGGATCTTGCCAGCGTTCGAAGAATGGGTGTTTGTCTAAAGAACTGGGATTTGAGCTCATTATTATGTCTGTAATGGTTTTGGAAGGATCAATGTTGGGTCTTTTTGAAGTTGAGGAACCAACCAGTCGCAGGTCCGCCTCGCATCGAGCAATCGCAAGGCGCATTCTCCGATAGAGGAGATATTTAATGCACCATTCGCAACAAGGTGCGGCTCAAGATTGGGAAACTGATCCCAAGTATTGATGATATGGCGCCGTGTGGGTGCAGGTCTCAGCTCGTTGGTCTCCGTAAAGCTGAAAAATTCGAGCAAATAGGGTGAACAAACTTGCGTCATTCCTGCAAGCTCCTCGCAAGCATGGAAAAGGGTGCAGCACTTCAAGCCCTCGCCGATGATCAAGACCTTGCCATTCCAATCCCGCAGGCGCACATACGGACTGTTCGCTGAGCACGGAGTCGTCTCTTTTTCATGCCCTTCCATAAGATTTTCCGCCAGAGGGCCGATGGCGGCAATGCTGTGCGTGGGATGAAGTCCCCGCCTCACGCCCGGTCTTTTGCGGAAGACATTGGACAGCGTCCCCACATTCGAGGGCGTAAGGCTCTGATGAAAGACAGGCTGCCGGGCCGTAACCACGCTGAAGGTGTGTGTAGGAAGCGCCAGAGTGCCCTTTGGTCCAATAACTTCCAGCAATGCGTCGAGCACGGTGTCGGCTCCACCCTCCACTGGGCCGAGTTTGCGGAGCGAACTATGCACAAGCACCAGGTCGCCAGCGCCAAGTCCTGATTGCTGAAAAGCGGTTTTAAGCTGATCAATACAAATCATCTGAATTTACGTTTATTCCGTTGGCAGCAATGGGTTTGGAAGTTGTTCGATAACAAATTCACTAATATCCACAGGTTGGCGAGCCACAATCTGACTGCCTCCTGTTCCCGCAAAGACTGGGAATTCCCACTCACTGGTTTCTCCCGACTCGAGCGTCAAACGCACTTTAAGCACCTTCTCACCAACATCCACGGAAAATGTGATCCATTCTCCGGGCGGGAGATTCATAAAAGTTTTTTGCAGTGCTTCCTTTGAACCAACCCGAGGATCCCCGAGGTGCGCTTCTTTGTCATTGAGATGTTGCGTGCTGGTTTGCAGCTCCGTATTGTTAACACCCACGTAATACCATAGATAATCCGCTTCCTCTCGCCCTACCCCTCGATATTTCACCGCAATGATCATGGAACAATGTTTTTCGTGATAGCGGAAGCGGACTTTGCTCCGATAATTGACCCATTCCGACGCCCCTTTTGTGGCGTCAGAAAAAAAGACCTCGCTTTCGGCGTTTTTCTTCGAAATAAAGTGCACGCCCCCCTCCTCGGCGATGACGGTTTCCGGACGAAATTCCTCAGACGCTCCAAGCGGCAAGGAGGCCAAATCGGATTTCCACAAAACTTCGTTTGCATGGATCGCCGGGGTAAAAATGGCACCCAGAAAAAGCGCTGCGACGTGGAGATGGAAGAATGATGCTTTCATATGGTTGTAGTGGTGTTTTGTTTACTGAGTTTTTGTGCCTCCGGACTGTGAGGATTCTATCACGCGCAACTCCTCGAGAATCACATGGTAGAAAAGAAAATTGGCCTGATTTGTTTTTGCTGGCAAGAGCAACTTGGTGGTTATCCCTTGTTCGCTGACATTAACCCGCATCGACTTGATCGGTTTTTTGGAACCTTCGGCGAAACATTGCAGCGTCAGATTGGATTTTCGGCCCAGATGCGGAATGCCCCGGCAAGAAATCTCGTAGTAGGTCGCCGGCTTGACCGGGAACATCGGCGAGACTCCCGCGAAGCCAGTATTCAGAACGGTTTTCCCGTCAGGCCGGGTGTAAACCCCTCCCCCATAGCCTAAAGTATATCCGTAGCCGCAGAGGTTACCGAACTCAAATGTCGGATGCGGGTTGATTGCGCTTTTTTCCTGATCGGGGAGCTCCGTGGTAACGCTCAGATTCTGGAGTTCGGCCTGCTCGCCCTTGGCGGGGACCAAGGAAAGCTTCATCAAGACTGAAGCGGGGGGCGGGTAAAAAGCGCGCGCATAGACGCGAGGGGATTGCGAGAGAATGCTGACCTCCGTAGTCCCGACTTTGTCGCCACTATTGTCAAGAAATTCGATGACGAGCTGGCTTGCGAATCCTTTTTTTACCTGAATCGAGACTCTCGCATTTTCCTCAATAGTGGATTCTCCTGTGGTATTTGCAGTGAATGTCACGAGGTATTTTTTCCCTGAATCGACTGGGATCGCCTCACTGGTGAGCAGAGTGGTTTTTTCCATCACGAGCGGTTCCGAGATGTCGAGCAATGGTGCGGCCATGAGTCGACTGCCCGGCGCCAGAAGGAGGAGTGATGAGAGAATCGCTGCGCGTGTGATCATTTCTTTTTGTTAATGGAGAGAACCTTCCAGTGGTTTGGAAATTGCGTCGTCGTGAGGGAAAGACCGTCCAACGTGCTTTCCTCCTGAGTTTGGGAATCGCTCACAAACCGGCCGAACTTCATAGGCAATTCCGCCACATCCCGTGTGGTATCCAGATTCTCGATAGTGGAGTAGGGAATTCGGAACATCGCATGATAGCCATTCCCCGTTGGAACGACCTTGGAATCCCAAGGCAATTTGAGTTGAGGCGAACCATTTTTCCTCCCATGGGACTTCCCATTGCTGCCCACGGAGAAAAAGGATTTGATCGTATTGCGTTTGGCCTCGATGAGAATCTCGACTTGATCCCTTGCCTTGGAAGCATTTTTGGCATCGAAGCGCACATAGAGGTGATCCCTGTCGCGCATGATCGCCACCTCGGTGGGATGGATGGCTGGGGCGGACTTGAAATTGGCCCATGTGCTGACTTGCTTGAAGTCCGTGAGCTTAAGTGCTTGCAACCAAAAAGTCGATTCTGGGTTTCCCCACTCCATTGTGGATTCCTCGACATAGGGAATGTAGGCTCGGTTCATCCCTGCGGCGAATTGATCAAAAGCGGCTAGGTTTCTTTCGATGAGGGCTTTAGAATTGGAGTTTACCGCCTTGTCTTTGGCACGGAGAAGGAGGGCGCGGAGCTTTTCCTCATTGCCAGGCTTGACAATAAAGGTATCGAACAATGCCGAGCTGGGTGTATGGCAATTGACTTGGGCTTTGATCTCCGGATCGCCCCAAGTCTTTCGAATCGTATCGTAGAATTCCTGCATTTCCGGCGCTGCATTTTGGTAAGCGCGTTGGATGTATTGGGTTCGCAACTCCTGGGGATTCGCTTGGGGATTCCACATGAGCTTGGCAATGATCCATTTTTCGATGGCCTCGTAGTCCCATGCATTGGTGCCCTTCGCCGAGGGCACATCTTGCGCCCATCCATCGAAGGTGATCTTGTAGGCCGCCCCCGCATTTTGCATTTCCTTCCAATCCCCACCAGCCGCATCCGCAACAGCCGAAAAACCAGCAGGATAGTAGTATGCGAACATACAGAGCTTGCCATTCGTCTTTTGGGCTCGTGAGAGGAATTCGCGGAACTTCATCTCCCATTCGCGCCCGACCTCGTGGTGGTTGTTTTGCCCTTCCAGAAGCGGAAATCGAATTGTGGCCGTGGGATAGGCGCAAAAATCGGGGCTGAGCGACGGGGCATGCGTCACCGCAGGCGGCTCGGAGGCATAGATGTAGGCCGGAACAGTGATCTTGAGATTGGGGTGGGTTTTTGCCATTTCCTTTGCCACGTTGTTCATGAGCAAAGCCATGCGGGTGGAAAAAAACAACGGATCCTGTAGAGAAGTTTCGGCCTTGGCCTCTAAAAGCGAGCCATCGGGAAGCTTGATCGGAGCCATGCACGTTGGGCAGGAGCAAACGGCCCAACCATCGCGCGTGCGAAGATTGACAAACTCCAATTTTTCTCCACCTCGCTCCTTGTTTTCAATCGCTTTGCGCAGACCATCGGCCAGAGCCTGCGCGATTCCAGGGGCCGTGTAGCAGATATATCCCTGAGGGCGGATTTGTTGTGCCCCATCGATTTTCGCGTAAAATTCGGGATGTTCCTTCGAGCATCTTTCGAAGGTTGTCTCGGGGTTTTGCTCGATGACCCCCATGAAATTCGCCTCGAAAGAAGGATTCCCACCCATCTCCCTACTTCGGAATCTATTGTAAAGGAACGGAGAGGTGTTCATTCCCAAACGCCCCTGCCACATCCCATCGTCCGAAGTTGAGGCCGGTCTGAGATGGCTCATCCGGTAGGCGAAGGCAGGGCGTTGAAGGAAATCGGCTTTTTCAAAAGTAAAATCCGGATTTTTGGAATAAACCGTGCCGATATCCTGTCTGGGTCGGGCGAAAATAAGGTCGGAATTTTCTTCGATCAAACGGATCGCCCCATGGAGCGCCCCGGCAGGGCGGGCACCGAAGACATAAATATCTTTCTTATACCTTCTTACCGCATACCCGTCGGAACCTTCCAGCGCCTTCAAATCTTCTAAAAAGAGATCCTTGGCCCAGTGGGAGCCAACATGGATTTTTAGCACATCGGCACCGCTCGGTTCCGCCAAAACGGGCATGGTTTTTCCGGATATTTTCTCCACCCAATGCTGAATCTCACGGGCAGCCCGAACTTCCTGCAGCGGGGCATCGGGAGAGATAACAATTTCCGCAGGATATGGTGTCCGGTTTTCCGAGGTCGAAGATGGAGATTCGCCGGCTTGGGTGATCCCAAGGAAACGGATGACGGGGACCCGATTTGAATAAGCTCTTCCATCACAATACTCAATCCGAATAAAGGCCACTCCAGAAGGAATCTCAATCACCGGATTCTTGACAGGATCCATTCCGCCCTCAAACAACATACCCGTGCGCAGAAGGTTGTGATCATATAGCAGCACACGGCCGCCGCCGGTCGAGCCTGAGAGAAGGCGATACTTTGCACCGGGTTGGACAGGAATGTCGTCTGAAATGGCATAGCCGGGAGCCTCGCATTTCAATACGACCTTGCCTTCACCATTTTTTACCAATTCCGCCATGTGACGCGTCGACCATCCCGAGTAATTGCCCAAGCCTGCGGCAAAATCCCCATTGATCACGAGATTCTTGTCTTCGATTTTTTCCAACTTCACATCTGCCAACTCTGGCTTATGACCTTCGAAATTAAGAATCAACTTGAGGATTCCGGCATTCCGAGGACTCAGAACATCCTGCTGATAAGATTTCTGATCAGATCTAATGGTCTGCCAGTCGTTTTGATAAACACCCTCGTGAGGTAGCAGGCCGGATTTCGTGAAAAATCGGAGTTCCCAGCCGGATTTCACAGTGGCATCGGCCGTTGCATTGAATGTAAGGCGATATCGCGTGAGCGGCTCGACATCAAATTCCTTAACGATCTCCGCAAGGGCCAAAAGCGGGGCGAGCGTAAAGAATAAGACAAACGCAGCGTGAGAGTTGCGAAAATTCATAATCGAGTTTTATTCGGTATAGATGGCAACGGGTTTCCAGATTCCACCGGCCCCGAAGGAATCGTAGCCACGAACGGCTATGACATTTTCCTTTCCTGGAATAAGATAAGGTGTTATGTCAAATGCGAATGAGCTTTTCCAATCATCCGGGCCTTCAAACTTTCGAGAAAAAGCCAACTGCCCGTTAATGTAGATATCCCCATCGTCATCCAAGGCTCCGATTCGCATAACAATCTTTTTCCCAGCGGGAAACTCTGGCGCTTGGAAATTGACCCGATACCAGAACCGTCCGCCGGCGGCAAAATTGCCCTGCCGCTCCATGTAATCGCCGGTGGATGCGGGTTGCCATCCCTTGTCATCATAATCCGTTTTTTCCCAACCCTTGAGAAGACCCTCGTCACGATAATCGAGGCGAAATTTCCAAACATCCGGCAAGGCGAAGAGATTCTCAATCGTCTCCGGCACTTTGGCATTAGAAAAAAGCTCTCTGCGCCAAATGGTTTCGTCGGCCAATTCTTTTCGGGATTGAGGTTTTGCCTCGGGAGACACTTCTCCCAACTCCTTCACCTTGGCCAAGGCCCGGGGGGATATGGTTTTCTGCAAATTTCTCTCATTCCAATGCTTTTCAAAATCCCCGACAGCCTGCTTGTATTGGGCGATCGCCTCCGGGGAGCGCGTATTCAGAGCCTCACAATAGGCGCGATAGACTTTTGCCATTCCCGCATGCATCAGAAATGTATCACGGAAAAGCTCCAAACGCGTCTTTTCCTTGCCATTGGCGTCTTTGATGGCCCTCGCAAGTTGCTTTTTCCCGTCTGCCACCAAGTCGTCGGTCATGATGCTCTGGGTTTCGGAATAATCTCCGTAAACAACTCTTGGTAATTTCCTGCCATTGGAATCGATACGCTTGAGCAAATCCAACACCACCTTGCCGCCTTCGCCAAAATACTCATGGCAATATTGTTCCAGGAGTTCTTCTGTCGTCCGCCCGCTATTCCACAAATACTGCGCCAATGACCAGAGCACCGGCCAGATCTGCTCATTTCGATTCATCACCTCGGCATGGTAATGTTTCACATTCCATTGATGATAAACTTCCGCCGCATCGAGGATGTTCAACATCTGAACACCTCCATTCCAAGAAGTGTAATCGTAGGTGCGCTGCTCGGCGCCAGCCGCAGCGGTGGCCTTCATGTTTTCCAAGTGCTCCTTGGTAATTGGATATGTCTCCGCATCCTCGGGACTTGAGCTCCAACTTGTGACTCGGCAACCGACTGCAACCACATTGGGCTCGATTTTGACATCGGGGGGAGGTCGCGTCATTTCAAAGTAAGGCGCATACAGTCCGATTTTCTTACCGGGCATTTTTTCATTCAACCCCTTGGCAACACGGTTGTAAAAAGACCAAACCAGCCGATCCCGGGCGCTGGGATTCTCCCCGGCGACTTTGGTGCAGTCGTCGCACTCGCAGATTCCATCCGTATCCGAGAGTCCCATGGGGAAGGTATCCTCCTCCTCTTCAAAGTCGCTGTTGCGGCCTGCACGCGCCGCGGCCTGTTTATCAAAAAATTCCACTGCCAACTGAGTGGCTTGCTCAATATTTTTCTCATTGGTGAAGCAAATCTGGCCGCCTTTTTCGCGGCGCTCCTTCACGCCATCGCGCGTCACCATGGGAAAACGCTCAGGTTCCTTGGCAAAGTTGGCATTCGTCAAAATAGGACGAATCCCGTGACCCGAGCCTTTCTTGAAAAAGTTGAAATCAAAGTAGTTCCCAGTGTTTATTCCACGAGAAAACATTAACCGATTCCTGAGGCGCCAGAGCGCATATTCATCCTGCGCTCCTTCTCGGTAATCCTTAGGATTCGAGGCATCAAAGTGGTCCCTAGGAACTCCCGAGAGATCGAGACTGCGCTCGTCGAAGGATGGTGTGAACGAACGGGACCCGACAGCGAGAGGGATGGACGTGAGCGAGGGCACATTCTCGCCAATCTCTCCGGGAGTGAACCACTTCACACCAAGCCCGTCCAAATACTCGTAAACACCGTAGAGAACTGCCATCTCAGTATTTCCCGTGATCGTCACTCCCGCCATCGAGATCTTGGGCGTCGGCTTGGTCGTCTGCTCGATGGTGAAGGACTGCGAGGATTCCTTTCCCCTCCAGTCCGCCTCGGGGCGAACCACTAATCGGATGCCCACATCCTTCCGATGTCTCGTATCCACATCGCGATAAGCTAAGGAGAGATTCGATCCCGTCATTTTGCGCCAATAAGTTTGCAATTCCTCCGCCGCAAGCTGGACCGGGCGCCCATACTCCTTGGGCAAAAAGAGGCGACCTTCCGTCTTTCCGTCCTTGAAGAGATAAACTTCGGGAGCAGGCACGGGTTTTGTTTCCGCCCTTGCAAGCCATGGTCCGCTCACCAGAAAAATCAGCAAGAGCATTTTTTTGAAATACCCATTTCCGGAAGATAACTGATAAAATACTGATGGGTAAGTTTTAAACATTTCATTCACAATATTATTTCCTTTGGATTTATCGGTTGTTTTTCAGAATCTGCCTTCATCAAGCCGCGAATTTTTTCCACGGCGCGTTTCGGTCTCCGGTATTCGTCGAAGATGCCCTTGCTGTTGAAAGCCCGAGGGCGCATGAGACTGCGTCCTCCCCGGTAAGTTCTGGCGTCGGTGAAATGCCAGATAGCGAGGCCCGCGATGCCGGAATTTTCCAGAAATTCCTCGACGACAATTCCAAGATACTTTGCCTGATAGTCTTCAGTGAAAAAGCCATGGAACGAATCTTGCCATCTGGGCAGGGCAAACGTCTGGTAACACAGGGCGGATAAGGTTTCTCGCTGGGGTGAGGGGCAGCGAGAAACCTCATAAAAGTGCTATCTCTGGACTAATATTAGTTTTATTACTCAAAGTATTGGATCAGATATTTTTGAACGGAATTTTTAAGACGCAATCCGCTTTCCTGATGATTGCATTGCCACGGACTCCCTCACAACAAGCTTTGGTCTTATTTCAATCTTTTGAAAGGCACTTCCAGGCTCCTCTAAACGGAAAATCATCTGAGACAAAGACGCATGCGTGATTTCCTCGATCTGAATATCCACCGAAGTCAAACGAGGACTCGAAAACTCGGATGCCGAGATGTTATCAATCCCGACAACACTCAAATCCTGCGGCAAGGAAAAGCCGATCCTCTGCAATTTATCTTGAATCAAGAGAGCGGAATAATCGCCGACAACCAATGCCGTGGGACCATCTGGGGACCTTTCTGCAAGCATGGCAACGATTTTGTCGATGCTGTCCTCCGCTATCCACTCCTCGAAGCAGGGAAGTTTGTTGACACGCGTGTATTCCATGTAGGCCCTATTCCGCAGTTTTGTTGCAAAATCCGCACGTGCATGGGAGATGAGCGCGATCCGCTCGTGGCCGAATTGCCTCAAATGATTTAAAGCGGTGAGGACAATATCCTCCTGGTCGGGAACAACGGAGTCCGCATTCACGCGCAGGTGGCGGTTGATCTGGATCATCGTAAACCGGGAGGCGATCCACTTGGCCAAGGATTCATCGCCCGAGTGCAGAAACACCCCATCCACACCCCACTCGATCAACCAATGGGTCAGATCCGCCGGTTGGGAATACGGGCGGACGATCAGCTCACAGCCGGCCGCATAGGTTTGCTCAACCAAAGAGTTCTGGATGTGATTGTAAAACTGGATGTAGGAGTTGTGGATGCTTCTATTCTCAGGCTGCTCGGTCTCCAATGCCGGTCGAATGTAAGCCAGCAACTTTCGGTTGCGGGATTTTTTGCGGCGCGCTTTCGAGGCGAATCCGATGCGTTGCGCCGCATCCAAGATTCGCATCCGGGTTTCCTTTGAAACCGGCGCACTGCTCTCGCCGAGAACCAAGGATACCAACGACTGGGAAACGCTTGCGGCTTTGGCGACATCGTTCTGGGTGGGCTTGCGATTTTTCATCGTGGAAAGGAATTTGTATGGGAAGTCCATTCCTTCAAAATGTCACCCCGCCCCAGCAGAGGGCCAGCAGCAAGGCGGTTATTTGAAGCGTTAATTTATTACTAATTTTATTATCTCAGCAAGTCAACTTTTATTTTCGCCTGTTTCACCACAAAGCAAAAGGTAGCAGTTCCAAATATTGACGCATTTTGGGACTTGGGGGGGACGGATTAGGGAAGGCTCATGGGGTTTGGGACCGATAGGCGGGACAAGAGCTGGATGTCACCTTCTCGGGACTGGATACCAGCAAAACCTCTAATTCCAGACATCCTGACCTCCGGGCTGCGTGGACCGCAGTCGAGGAACCTCAATGAACCGAATTGAAGGACTTCCTCTCGTGTGGTGATAGTGGGGTATGCCGCAAATCCAGCTCCCGATTTTTCCCGCCAGCAGCACGACGATCATCAGGGAACTTGCCTTTTAGGAAAGGGACTCCGTGGTTTGGTATTTCAACGGGCATCTTCCGGTTTTCAGCCATCCGGTCGCTGACATCGCTTCGTTCCGATTTTTTACCAGCCAGCTCATAGCCAATGGCAACGCCTCGCAGAGCGAGATTTCACGGGCCTTCGGAGTGCCCCTGGTCAGCGTGAAGCGAGCCTGCAAGAAGTTGCGCGACGAGGGAGCGGCGGGATTTTTTCGCCCACCTGTGCCCCGGCAAGGTCACAAGCTCACGGAGCAACGCCTTCAGGAAGTCCAAAACCGTCTCGACGTGGGAATGGAAGTTCCAGCTATCGGCGTCAACCTGTGCCCCAACGCCGCCCGCAACGAACTACGCGCGAAATCCAGGGCCAAGCCAACGCCACCCCCAACGCCACCCTCGAGGCCCTAGGCACCGAACTCAACGCCACAGAAGTCTGCTATCCCGGCACCACCCTCCGCCTCGTCTACCGCCCAATCAGGCAATCCATTTTCCCGCTAAGTCAGGATGTCTGAGCCTGTATCCCCGACATCCGCAGTTGCCTTGGAGGTTCTACCCGGCGATCCGGATTCGACTTCTTCCACCGGCGAGTTTTTCGACGACGACTTGCGTGGAGATGCGTTCCTTGAGCAGGTCGATGTGGGAGATGACTCCGACGGTTTTGTTGTTTTGCCGGAGGCTTTCCAGGGCGGTGATGGCGATCTCAAGGCTCTCGGGGTCGAGACTGCCAAATCCCTCGTCGATGAAGAGGGAATCGATGCGGACGCTTTGTCCGGCGAGGTCCGACAATCCGAGGGCCAGGGCGAGACTGACCAGAAAACTTTCGCCGCCGGAGAGGCTGGCCATGGGGCGTTTGACGGCGGCTTGGTGCATATCCTCGATCTGAAGGTGGAGATCGTCGCTTTCGTCGCCGCAGATGCGATAACGGTCGCTGAGCTTGTGGAGATGCCGGTTGGCGAGTCGCGTGAGAATCTCAAGGGAGATCGATTGGGCGAAGCGGCGGAATTTCGCGCCGTCGTGCGAGCCGATGAGTTCGCGCAAGCGCCGCCAGACACCCAGTTCCTTGCGCTCCTCCTCCAATTCCTTGCCGAAGGCGTCTCGAGCCTGCCGGTTTTTGCGATCGTCCTCGAGGTGTTTGGAGAGTTTCGCGTGGCGCTGCAAAATTTCGTCACGCTCGCTGCGTCGTTGGCCTTGGGTCGCAAGGAAGGCCTCGGCTTGGTCGCCTTCGGGAATCGATAACTCCTGAAGTTTTGAAATTTTTCCCTCGGCCGTTTTGAGCAATCCATCGGCCTCGACCTTCCGCTTGTCGAGTGCGGCGCGAAGAGTCTCGAGTCGCTTGGCCAAGTCCGGCGCCAGTCTGGCGCTGCGCAAATTTTCGAGCGTTTCAAATTCGGACTTTGAAACGGCGGCTTGCAGCGTGTGACGGAGATTTTCCAGCGCGGTCGAAGCGCTCCGCTCCTCGCTCACGGCGTCGGCCAAAAGCGCGGCATCGGTCTTGGCCTTCGACTCGGCACCGGAAAAGGCTTTGGCGGCCTCCTCGGGACCGGGAAGTTTTGCAGGCGGGATGGAAACGATCCCGGCGCAAGCAGGAAGGCCGTCCAAGCGGTTCTGAAGATCTACGACCTTGGCGGCGGCGCTCTGGATGGAGTCTTGGGCCTTCTTGGCCTCCGCTTCGGCGTCCCTGAGAATCCCGGCACGGTTGCGATACTCTTTTTCCCGGTTTTGAAGTTGGGCGCGAAGCCCGGCCTCCTCGCCTGGAGCGGGAACATTCAAGGCCAGCGGGTGCAGCATGTTTTCCAAAACGACCGTGAGTTCCGAGCGGGCGAGAATTTTTTCGACCATCCCGCCGCGTTGGCTTTCGAGGCCCTCGAGACTTTTGTGGAACCGGTCGAGTCGGCGTTGGAAATCCTCGGATCGCTTTTTCGCCCCTTTGAGTTCCTGCTCGAGTTCGGCCAAGCCGGCGTCGGGCTCGGATCCGGTCGCAAAGGGATGCTCGAGCGCACCGCACAGGGGACATGGCTCTCCGGATATCAGCGCGTGCCGGTGATCGGCCAACTTGGCAACGAGCATGGCTTTTTTCAAATGGTCATCCCGCAGGGCGGCCTGCCTCTTGGCTTCCTCGAGATCTTTTTCGAGCAGATCGTTTGTTTTCCGTGCGGCGACGAGAACTG
>Ga0247843_1001662_pt1 | contig 43810 bp, 42 predicted proteins | sample LaCruzMarch2017__FD_192420 | JGI IMG/M metagenome (GOLD analysis project Ga0247843, IMG submission 192420) | Freshwater microbial communities from meromictic Lake La Cruz, Castile-La Mancha, Spain - LaCruzMarch2017_8m | ecosystem: Environmental > Aquatic > Freshwater > Lake | place: Spain...
GAACAGCCCCTCCGTTGGTCCCAAGATCCTCCTCACCGCACTATGCAGTTCAAAGACTTAGAACTTAGCAGGGGGCGACAAATTCACTGGCGAATTACAGGGCGACCGAATCACTGGCGGATAACACCTCCTCATGTTGTGTTGGGATTTTGACGATAGGGACTTATGGTCTCGTGGCGCGCCGTGTCTTTTGTGTGGGCTTCCTTGTTTGCGACGCTCGCTCATGCCGATTCTGTTTGGACGCCCGTCGATTTCCAGGCCGCGTCGCTCGTGGCCCTCAGCCAGTTTCAGCAAGACTACGGCGAGGAACTTTGGAAAGGCATCACGGGTTATGCCGTGGCCCAAACCAAGGCGGGCGGCGTGGTTCGCATTACCTATCGCGAGGGAATGCGTCCCGACTACTCGGACTATGTTTGTCGCTACGTGGAGTTCCGCGGGGAATTCCGCATGGATTGCCACGAGCACTGAGCGTTTTCGCCGCTTCGCTCGCCGACAAGGTGACTCGACCGACTACGGGTTGGGAGAGTGATCTGGCCAGACAAAGCTCCAGGGGCGTTGGAACAGCCGGCGGGCGAGGGCGCGGTAAACGCGGCGCCGGTCCACGCTGCGTACCTTGCGGGCTCGAAGGGCCACGAAGAGAGCTAAGAAGAAGGCCACGCCCACGTTGAGGAGACCAATAACGAGAATTCCCGCGAGGGCGTAGGTGGCCTCGGGTCCCCGGAAAGCGTCTCGGCCCAAGGCCGAGAGGCAAAAGGCAACCGTGCCGGTAGCCAGAGTGACGTGGCGTACTTCGAGCCCAAGTCCGAAAAAGGCGAGCACCTTGGGGAATAGGCCGAGCAGCAATCCAAGGGAAACGTTGCCAGCGATCCCCGACAGGTGCCGGCGAAAGCCGGCCGCGAAGCGCTGCGCGCCCGAGCGGCCCCAAAAGAAAATCAGACGACGATTGTGAGCGAGGCCTTCGGGGACGCGGCGATAGGCCGAAGCGTTGTCCACCCAGCCCGAGATAATCGACGAAGCCCACAGCAACACTCCGGTGAAGGCCGCGAAGAGGGGACTGAAACCGAGAAGGCTGTGTTCACGCAGCATTTCACGCGCGCTTTTGGGATCGAGGATGCGATCGCCAAAGAGCCAGAGCGAAAGATAATCGAGCAAGAAACACAGGGGCACCACGGCTACGAGGTTGCCCATGATCGCGGCCCCTTGGGAGCGCACCAAGCGGACGACCTCTTCCACCAGTGCGCGCATGGAGGCTTCGTCGTCGAGATTTTCCATGCGCGCGGCAAGGGCGGGTGCGGTCATCGCAGGTTGCTTGGTGGCAAGGGTGAATCCGAAGGCCTGAATCAGCAGGAAGCTCGAGGCATAGTTCATCGAGGCGAGGGCGCCTTTGACGAACGAGGCCATGGGCGCAAACTCGAGCAAGATCTTGCCGAGAGTTGTGAACGCAGTGAGGGCACCACCGCCCAAGGCGTGTCCAATGAGCGCACGGTGTTCGCGCGCGTCCCGGGCGATGTAGTGCTCCCCGGTGTCCGCACTGCGCTCGGCGATCTTACGTGAAAGGAGCGAGAAGGTTTCCGAGAAAAAGGCACGCAAGCTCCGCTGCTCGTCCTGGGCTCGAACGAGGTCCTTGAGAAGCTGCAAGTGGGCGCTCACATCGGCACGCTCTTCGACAAGCAAGCTTACCAAGCGGCGTGAGCGCTCGATCTGCGCCTGCATTCGGTCAAGACGATAGACGAGGTCGATGCTCACCCCTTTGTCGCCGAGATCGTGAAAAGCATGTCGGATTCGGCCCGAGCAATCGGCCAAGATTCCACGCACGGTGACGGAAACATCCAGCATGCCATGCGCGTCTTCGGTGCGGCTGCAGCTCAGAAGCTTTTCGATGAGAGGCAGGAGACGCACGAAGGGGAAGTCTTCGAAGCGATCTTGGCCGAGACGTCGGCGGAGCGCAGGGGACAGCGCGAGGGAGCGAAGGTCGCTGGCCAAAACAACGAGGGCGCGTTCCATGTCGCGCTCAAGCGAGTTCCAGTCGTCCTCGGTTTCTTGCAGGTCGTAGGAGAAGAGGAGGATTAAGGCCCCGAGCGTTTCGTGGTCCAGGCGCTCGAGCCAAAGGAGATCGTGGCCTTCGGGGAACAGTCTGCCGAAGAGCTCCCCAAAGTCCGAGCTGCGTGGGGCCTCCGGCAAAAATCGCCGCAGCAAGCGCTCCGAAACTTCCGAAACGAAACCCGTCTCCATCGGCAGGCCTGTTTGCGAAAAGAGATCGAGGGCTTCGAGGTCTCGCACGAGCGAGCGCAGGGTATGGGCGACGGATTTCTTCCAATCTGGATGGCGCTCGAGGACCTGGAGCAGGAAGCGCAAGCGCACGGCCGGCAGGGAGCCCGAATCCTGCGTTGCTTGGCCCGGTGTGCGTAGCCAGATGAGAAGCTCCACGAGCCATTCCACCCGTTCCGCGATGGGAAGCTGGGGTGCGGCATGGGCCAGGAGCGCATCAAGATCGAGTCGGGTGCGTCCGGAGCGGCGCCAGCGATGGATCAGTCCTTTCATTAAGACACGGATTTAGCACAGCCTGCGGGCGGCGACGCCCGCTTCACATGCGAAATCCGCGCAGAAGTTTTTCCACGAGCGGATTTGGGATGCGTCGAGGCGCGGAGACGAGAAAAAACTCCTCGTGAATTCCCTCGCAGATGCCCAGTTGCACGAGACGTTTTTCGCGCAAGAGATGAGCCGCAGCTGGCCTTGCTACAGGAAAGAGGCCCAGCCCCTGGGCGCCGAGGAGTTTTTGCAGGCTCATGTCCTGCGTCTCGATGATGGTGTCGACTTTCACCTGGTACTTGCGCAGGTATCCTTCGAAATCGGCTCTCAGAGGGTGCTCGGAGCCGGGCATCAAGAAAGGTTGGCCGTGAAGCGAGTTGGGGAAGGCCTTCTTGAGTCCTTGAAAGCGGGGTGCTCCGCAAACGATGACAGGGAGTCTTCCGAGACTGCGCGACGTGAGGCCGGCAAAGCGCGAGGGAGACGGCTTTTCGTCGCTCAGCACTAGGTCGAGGCGGTGCTCGAGAAGGTCGCGAAAGAGGATTTCGCTGGGGCCTTCGCGAAGCGAAAGAGTGGAAGGAGTCTTGGAGGAGCGAGCTAGCTGCACCAACTTGGAGCACAGAGCTTTAGGCACGCTGTCCGGGACGCCCACGTGGAGGCGCAGTCGCCGATCTGGGGAGCGTCCGCGCGTGGCCTGCAGCAGTTCGTCGCCGAGGTCGAAAATGCCGCGGGCGTACTCCAGGGTGATTTGCCCCATCTCTGTGAGTTGAAGGCCGCGACCTTCGCGACGAAAGAGCGAGTGTCCGAGGGATTCCTCCAGTTCTCCGATTTGGAGGCTCAGCGCCGAACTCCCGAGGCGCAGCTGCTTGGCCGCCGCGGCCAGGCTTCCGGTGCGGCCCACCGCATAAAAGTAGTAGAGGTGGCGATAGTTGAGCCAGTCAGGAATTGTAAGGTTCAAAGACATCGTTTGATTTTATCAAAGAGTGCGGGGTTGTGCGAGCGACGAGATTTCCCCACAATCAAAGGATCACAAGGAGGTTCTGCACATGGAATCCACTGTCGTGTTTGACAATCTTCCCAAAACCGAAGCGATCGAGGACTACGCCAAAGAAAAGCTCGAGGCCCTCGTGGACAAGCTCACCGGGGGCAAGGCCTCGGAAGTGAGGGTTCACCTCGCGGTCGTCAATTCTCGGGAACATCCCGGCGAAGACCTTTTCCGCTGCCGCGTACAGGTCAAGGGCGTGCACGTGCGGGAGGTGGTTGTCACCAAGACGACCGGAAATCTCTACAAATCGGTGGCGCTTGTTGCCAAAACGCTGCACCGACTCTTGCCCAACATCCGCGCTAAGATTCGCGACCGAAAGAAAAGACGCGGCGTTCAGATTCACCACGCCTTGGATCTCATTGGGCCAAGGCGGCATGAAGCTCGGACAGCAGCGTAAGCACTTCGCGCCGAACTTCCTCGACTCCCACGAAGTCGAGGAAGGTTTGGCGGTGGGCGGCGGGGTTCCGAATGTCCTGCAGTGCCATGAGGCGCTTGGCGAGGTGGATCACCTGATCTTCGCCCATTCCCTTGAGCGGCAGGAGTGACTTGCCGCCCAGGCGTTGAAGCTTTCGCGAGAACAGCAGCAGAAGCAGGGCCCAGGCCCTCAGCCCATCGAGCACCTTGAATCGGTCCTGCAGTATCTTCCCGCTCAGAAAACCGCGCGCGATGAGTTGCGCTTTGTGCAGGGGAAACGAGGCCGAGGTGAACTTTCCCTGCAGTTCCAAAGCTTCCAGTGCCCGCTCCGCAGAAACGTTGTCGTCGTTGAGTCCAACGGCATGCAAGAGACTTTGGAACTCGTGCAGCCGCTGCTCCAGACGAGGGAACAGAAGTTCGCGACCCAGATGCTTTTCCAGGAAAAGATCGAGACTCTTGCAGTACTCGAGAACCGACGAAGCTTTGTCCACGGTTCCTTGGAAAAACTCGGATCGCAAGAACGGAAGCTCCGCCGAGCGAAGTGTGGCTTTGACCGAATCGTCCAGTCGCGCGTACACGGGCAGCTGTTCCACCAGGGAAACGTCCAGGGCTGCGACGTCGGGCCCGATCGCCCCCGGCGCCCCGGCTCGCTTGCGTGCGGTGAGGCGATCCCGAAGTTCTACGAGAGAGTCGCGAAGCGCGTGATCGGGGTACTTGGCGAGCACTGCGGACACCTTGGCTGGGAACTGGTCGCCGCCCGACTCGGGCGCTTCGAGACCTCGGGAGATTTTGTCGACGACCGCCAAGTCGAGTGGGCGTTCCTCCAAAAACTCCAATGCCAAACGTTTCGGACGCAGGCCGGGCAGGGCGAGAATTGCGTCGAGCGCACGGCCGGCAAGCGAGGGATGCGGACTGCGCAAGAACGGCGCAAGCAGGTCGCCCGCCTCTTCGCGTGCGTAGCTTTTGAGGGCAACGATAGCGGCCAACTGCAGGCGCTCGTCGCCTTTGAGTGCGTCGCCGACGTGGTCAAAAAGCTCCGGCCGCGGATGCTTGCTGAGATACATGAGGGCGGCAACACGCAGGTCAGTGACGGACGGCGCTTGTAACGAAGCCGCCAAAAAATCCTTCAGAGCGGGGCTGTCGCTGCTCTCGGATTGAGACTCGAGCGCGCGCAAGGCTAGCAACGCGTGGGACGAGGAGTTGAGGGTAGGCAGTACTTCGAGCACCGCCGCTAAAGCCTTTTTTCCAGGCGCCTGCTCGAAGTAGGTGAGCGAGGAACTCAGGAGCGCGGACTGTTTGAGTCCGGATTTGGCCACGCCGAAGGCTTTGTCGTCGTCTTCGCCCAGCTGGGCCATGGCGCGCAGGAGGCGTGCTTGGAGGGCAGGATCTTTTTCCGTCGCGAGTTTTGCGGCAAAGGCCTTGGCACATGCGTCTCGTTTTTTTCCCAGGGTGAAGCCATGAAGCACCCAGCGGTTGACAGCCGAGATGCGCGCCGAGGCGTCGAAAGCAGCGTCGCTGACGATCTCGCCGAGAGCGGGCGCGGGATCGGGTGACGTGAGCGTGAGGGCGTCGAGCCAGGCCTCGAAAGCTTCGGGGTGGGATCCGCGTTCCGCGAACACGGTCGCGCGGTAGGACTCTACGAGCGGAAGAAGCGAAGGCGCGCCCAGACGTGCCGAGGTGTCGAGAACGGTTTTTCGCATCTCGGCGGGAACCAAGGTCGGGGTGAAGTATTCCGATAGGATTCCGGCGGCAAGTTCCGCGTCGAGGCTGGGAAGCGCCTGCAAAAGGCGCGTGGCGTAGCGCTTTTCCGTAAACAGCGTGAGGGCCTCCTTCAGGTCCGCCGCTTCGAACGTGTTTAATTCCAGCGGCAGGTGAGGATGAGAAGACTCGGCCTCGAAAAGTTTTCCCAGGTAATCCTCAAGACTCCACTCCGCGCGAAGGCGCACTTGATGCAGTGCCGATTGGAAGAGCTGGCTTTCGAGGGCCGAATGGCGGAACGCATGCTCGAGCGCTTCGATGCAGGCCGAGTCGCGAGAGAGTCGACCCAGGGCGACAAGGGCCGAAAGCGAAAGTCGATCGCCGAGCGGATGGGTGCGTCCTTGTCCGGCGGTTTGGAAGAGCAGGGCCTCGGCCGAGGAGCGTTTCAAATCGCCGAGGGCCAGCACCAGCGCCGAGGCCAGTGCGGGGTCGCCGTCTTTCAGGGCGCGAGCAAGCTCCGTCTCAAAAAAGGCGGATTGGGAGTGATCTCCGGACGAAGCCAGCGCTTGTACCAGGGCCGGTCGGAGCGAGGTGGCGCCGGTCGGGTAAAGGCGAGCGAGAGTGCGGGCCGCAAAGGGATGGCGAGTGCGTCCGAGGGCGCGCACCGCCGCTTCGGCGAGCGGCAAATCGGCACCGCTGTCGCTCACCACGCGAAGAAGGAACTCGAGGCTTCGCGACGAATCGAAATCTCCCAGGAGTCGCAGCACTTCGAGACGAGTCGTGCGCCATTCGCATTCCCAGTAGAGCTCGATGAGCTCCCGAGCTGCGTCCGCATCCCGGATTTTCGACAAGATCATCAGCGCCTCAGCTCGCTCGGACTCGACAAGGGAAAAGTGAAAGCGCCGCAGTCCCGCCAGGCGTTCGCGGCGTGTCTGGCCCGAGGATTGTTCGAAAAATTCTCTTACGCTGCCCATGTTTTCGTCCCCAATGGGCGCGTCAGCGCGCCCGTCTCCTGAACCTTAGTTGGCGAGCCTCTTCGATGCCGGTGACACGTGCGAGTCCCAGATAAACAATTCCGAACACCCCCAGAGCGAATACGGCTGACGGGAGGGGATGCGAGAACACTTGGCGCAACCACAGGCCCGTTCCAAAACCCGCGACGGCCGCGGGCAGGGTCAAAGTCCAGAGCTGCAAAAGTTGGCGTCCCGAAAATTCCGGTCGCCCATGTTGCCGTGCGAAGGCGCGTCGCAAGAGGAGGAACTCGAGCCAGCCGGCGATTCCGGCCGAAACGGGCAAGGCGGCGGTACGCCACGAGGCGCTGAGGCCCAGCCACGTCGCTAGTGGGAAGGCGAAAAGGTAGCCGAGGACTACGCACAGCGCGACTCGGATAAGGGCGTAGCGGAGCGGGCGACGAGTATCTTGGAGGGCGTAGAAGGCCGAGGCATAGAGGCGGCCTTGAGTGCTGGCCAGCAATCCCACTCCGTAGCCCGCCAGGCAGATCCATACCGCCACCGTGGTGCTGCGGGTGAAGGCCCCCGTTTGATAAAGGGCGCCGACGATGTGGTCGCCCAATGCGAAAAAGGCAACGGTGCTTGGCACCACAAAAAAAGCAATGCGCCTGAGGCCCGCGCCCAAACGCTTGCGTAGCTGATCGGCGACCTCTTGGGAGGTGCCCTGCAGACGCGACAGCGTGGGCAACTCGGCTGCCGACACCGACATGCCAAAAAGGCTCACGGGGAGTATCCCGATCATTTGTGCGTAAGCGAGCACGGCCACCGATCCGGGCGGCAGCCAACTGGCAAAGGCACTATCGATGTAAGCGCCGATCTGCACCACGCCCCGCGCGACAAGGACCGGCGTGAAGTTCTTGAAGACCGTGCGCAGCGGAGCGAACGAAGAACTCAAGCGAGGGCGGAGTTTCCCGGCGAGCGCGAGCGCAGACGGAAGCTGAATCAAGAACTGCAGTGCGCTTCCCGCCACCAGGGCCCAGGCCGTCGTGACGGCCAATGCGCTTTGGTCTTGGCGAGGACCGAAGTAGAGGAGGCCGCCCAGAATCGCCGCATTCCAAATCACCGGTGCGGCGTACGAAAGCAGAAAGCGACGGTGGCTGTTGAGAATTCCAAGACACCACGCCGAGAGTACGAGCAGTCCGGTGCCCGGGAAAAAGATGCGCACCAGGTGAATCGTGAGATCACGCTTGGCGCCCTCGAATCCCGGAGCGATGAGATCGATCAGTAAGGGAGTGGCCACGAGGCCCAGGGCGACGATGGCGGAGATGGCGAGAGCAAGCCACGCAAAGACCCCCGAGGCGAGTCGCTCGGCCTCTTCGCGGCGCTCTTCTCCTAGGAGCTTGGAGTAAACCGGAACGAAAGACGCGGAGAGAACGCCTTCGCCGAATAGATTTTGCAGCAGGTTAGGAATCTTGAATGCTGCCCGATAGGCATCAGCGGCGTCGGAACTGCCGAGGTAGTGGGCAAACGCGCGGTCGCGCACAAAGCCGGCGATGCGCGAAAGGAAAATGCCCAGCCCCACCGCGAGAGCTCCTTGAGGCCCTTTCTCGCGCCAATTTGGTTTTGAATTCGGCGTCTTACCGGCTGTTTTCAATCTTCCTGAGTCTAACAGAAGAAAAATGCATCCCTGTATTTACAAGTTTTTCTTTGTAGATATATAAGCGGAGCTAATGAATACGCACTTCCTCAGGACACTGGGATTGGGTCTTCTTCTCGCGGTGGCTCCGGCCCTCGCGGGTTCCCGCGAGGGAACGGCTCCGTACCCGGATGGTCCCGATGGGCGTCTCACCCCCGGCTCTCTGTGTGAGGCCCCTGACAGCTTTCGTTACCCCGAGCGCGTGAAGTACTGTGAACGCAGGGTAGAATCTTCGGAAAAGAACTCGATCATCGCCACCTACGACATGGAGCTGGGCTACGCGATTCGTCAGCTCCCTCGTGCAGACTTTAAAATCGACCACCTGATTCCTCTTTGTGCCGGCGGTAGCAATCACCGCGACAATCTGTGGCCCCAACACAAGAGCGTCTACACCCGCACGGATCCCTTGGAGCCGCTGCTTTGCGATGCCATGGCTAAGGGTAAACTGAAGCAAGCCGAAGCCATGGAACTCATTCTGAACGCCAAGCAGGATTTGTCTCGGGTCCCCGCGGCGTTGGACAAGCTCAAGAGCCTCGTCGGACGCTAAGCGCAGGCGACCGGAGCCTTCGGTTCGACGGGCGTGGACTGAGGTAAGAGACCTCGTGCCTCCAGGCGACTCCGAACTTCCGCCACCATCCGAAAAAGTCGTTCAAACGAGGCTGCGCTGAAGCGCAAGGTCAGTGGTCCGATCGAAAAATGAACCGTCCCACACGCGCAAATCTGCGCTCGCATGTCTTCCGTGGGAGAGATGACTTCGGAGGATTCTTGGGGCGTCTTCATAATGAGAATGATTCTCATTTTCGTCGAAGGGATCCCCACAGGCAAGACGCGGCGAGTCCTGAAAAGAGGGTGATCGCCAGGACGATCGTGGGGGTCGTTGGCAGGGCCCAAGGGCCCAACGAGAGGACGAATCCGGCGCCGCAGCCCAGGGAGGCGGAGAGGATGCAGGCCCAGACATGTCGGCGCAAGCCCGCAGCACCCGCCAGCGCAAGTAAAGCCGTCGGCAGGAACATCGCCGAGAGAGTGAAAAGCACGCCGATGAACTGCACGCCGAAGCACAGGAGGACGAGGGCAACGAGCTCGAAACTCCAGACCCAGCGCCCAAGGCTTCGCCCCCGTGAAGTGGGGAAGGCCAGCGCCGATTCTAGGGAGAGTCGACCCAGAGGTCGGTAGCCCACGACAAAAAAGACCAGAGCAAGGGTGCTGAGCGAGAGGCCCAAGACGGCATCGCGATCCACCAGAGTGGCGAGATCGCCGAAGTACACGAGCGAGACATGGCTATCGACCTTCAGCAAAAGGGCGTCGATCAGGTAGCCCATGGCCATCAGTACGAAGTGCAGGCCCACCATCAGCGCGGGCAGGGCGGGTGATCGACGAGAGTGAAGAAAGCGAGTCAGCAAGAAAACGAGGCCCGAAACGATCAAGGCGGTGGCTAGGACGGCGGGTTGAAAATGGACGCCCGAATCGTGGTGATCTGTCGAGAGCGCGAGTCCTAGCAAGGTGCCCACAGCAGCCCCTTGGGCCACGGTCAGGGTGTCGACCACGCGACCCTGGCTGGAGAGGTGGATGCCGAGCCAAGCCAGCGCGGGAGTGAGGAGCATGCCCGCGCTGATCGTCCAAAAATAGACTTGAAGCAAACTCGTCATGCCGGAGCTCCGCTCCCCAGCGAGACCCGTTTCACCGTGATTTGAGTGAGGGCGTCGAAACCTTCGTCGTGCGAAACCACCACGGCACCACGACCGGGCTTCTCCCGCAAGAAAGCATCCAGCGCTGCGACGATCAGTTTGCGGCTGAGCAAGTCGAGGTGATTCGTGGGTTCGTCGAGCACGAGAAGCCGCGGCTCACGCGCGAGCGCTGCAGCCAGGAGCACGCGTTGACGCTCGCCGCCGCTGGCGGTGTTCCAGGCGCGCGCGAGGAGCTCCGGGGAAACGAGGGGGGACGCAGTTGGACGGCGCGGATGCGAAAGCAACTCGTGGGCGTCCCCAAGAGTGAGCGGGGCGGGGGAAACACTGCGATGCACCTGCGGGAGGATCGCGATCTCGGCTAGCGGCACCCGTCGCCGGAGCGTTCCGCTCAGGAGCGTGGGACCGCGCTGTCCCGTGAGGAGACGCAGCAAGCTCGTTTTGCCGGAGCCGTTGGCGCCCGAGACCAGAAGGACTTCGCCTTCGAGAAGCGAAAAGTCCAGGCCGTCGGCGAGTTGCCGGCCGTCGGGACTTGCGTAGCTGAGGCCGCGGGCTTCGAGGAGCATCCTTAGTTCATAGCGGGTTTTGCGCCGAGAGTCTTAACGCATTCTTGGACGAGGTGCTCGAGCAGAGCGGGAGTGTCGCGGAACGGACCCTCTGTTTGTACGAGCGTAGGTAGCCGGAGCACGGAGATTCCGGCGAGTTCCTGGTAACGCTCGAGAGTACGGGCCGGATCGTGAGTGGACGCAAGGACCAGTTTGACGCCCGAGTTTTTTGCCTGGTTGGCGGCGGTCGCGAGGCGAGAGGCCGAGGGAGGAACTCCGGGTTTCTCCTCGATGCTTCCGACGGACTTTAGTCCGAACGCATCGATGAAGTACGCAAACTCGCGATGGTACTCCTGGGCTGGGGGTGAGCCGGCGGCCTTCCATGCAGTTTGAAGTTGGTCTTTGAGGCGCTTGTGCAACTCGTGGAGTTGCTGGGAATAGGCAGCGTAGTTTTTGTCGAACTTCGCCGATTGGCTTGGGTCCAATGCGGAGAGCGTGTCGCGCACCACTTTGCCGCCTTCGATAAGGGCGAGTGGGCTTAACGTAAAGTGGGGATTGCCTGAGGGGTGCACGTCGCCCATCGAGCGATTCACCGTGCTCGAAGGTTTGTCCAGCACGGAGACGCCTCGACCCACTTCGCAGAAACCCTTGCCCCCGGGTTGGACGGCCGCGTTGCCCGAGCGTGCAAGCGCCTTGGGCAGCCAGCCGATCTCGAGCTCAAGGCCCACGGAACATACCGCCTGCGCGCGGGAAACTTTGACGATGTAGTCCGGACGGGCGTCTGCAAAATGCGGGTTTTCGGTGCCGCGTAAGAGCGATTCCACCTCGACGGCATCGCCGCCGATGGAGCGCACGATCCAGGCCAAATCCGGGATCGTGGTGACGACTCGGATCGTGGCGGAGGCCGCCGGCGACAGGAGTGACAGTACGAAGACGCCGGCGAGGGGGAGAAGCTTTCTAAAAATCATGTGCGGGGTGAGCTCCGATGATGAAAGTGGCCTGGATTTCGTAGACATGTCGCGTGTCGCGGTTAGTGCCGAGCACCTCGCGCTGGTAGTGATAGGCCAAACGGAAGGTTGAAAACTCGCTCGGTTTCCAGGCGATCTGGGGCATCAGCGCCCACTGGAAGTTGCTTGTCGAGGCACTGAGACCATCGAGATAGTCAAGGCGCAGCCCGGATTTGAGATCGTGAAAATTCCAGTCGTACTCGTTGAAAACATATCCGCCGAAGTCGCGCTGACTTTCGAGCGCGTTCTTGGCCTTGAGGCTTCGGTACCAGTTCTCGGTTTGCATCAGCCACACGAGTCGCGCGCCCTCGCGCCACTTTGCGGTGAGGTCGACACCCGTCAGGTGCATTTGTCCCTTGTCGGTGTTGTTGCGTCCCACGTAGTTCAGCCCGGCCATCAGGCCGCCGTCGGCAGGGAGGCTGGTGAACGTAGCTGCGCGCACGTAATGCGTGCCGGTCAGCGGCGGCTGTCCCTCCACGTGCGAGTGTCCGTAAGTCCAGCCGTTGGTGAGGCCAAAAGTCAGATCCAGATAAAATGGCAGGGGCAGGAGCACGGCGTACTCGAACCCGGTGTCACTGACTCCCTCGGCATCAAAAAACTTCTCGTGTGCTGCAGGTGCAGAGATAAAGGGCCAGTCGTGACGGTGGAACTGATTGAGTCGGCCCACACCAAGAAAGAACGTGCCCAGTCGAAAGCGCGATGCCGGAATCAGCTTCGTGGAACCGACATAGAGCTCGTGCAGCTCGAAGAACGAGGCGCCGTTCTCGCGGTGCGCTGCAGCCGTCATCACGGCGTCGAACCACGGATCAACCGGAGCGTAGAGCGAAAACTCGGCTTCGCGCGGGTCGAGGCGCTTCTTCTGCTCCGCACCCATCGTGCCAACGATATCGCCTGCGACGGACAGCTTGAGCCCGGTCGAGTCTTCCGCCGCGGCCGAGGCGGCGGTCGCGGCCGCAAGACTCAGCGCCAGGAGATGTTTCATAGCCGCTCGTCACTCTTCCGAAAACTTGGCGGCGCTCAGTTGTGCGCGAAGCACCGTGGCGTCCGTGAGCGAAAGACCCCAGCGATCCCCGATGCCGTTAAACGCATTGGCAGGGGTATCGGCCCAGCCTGAGCCGTCCTCCTCGCTGTTGAAGAGAGAATTGGTTTCGGTGAAGGAGGTTTCGGTGGAGGAGAAAATCAAGAAATGCAGGGGCTGTTCGTCCCCGTGAACTTCAAAAAAGAGATCGCTCGTCCCGGTGGCACTCAGCAGCGCGGTCACTGCTTCGGGGAAGCCGGAGAAGAAGACGCCGCCCTCGGGGCCTGACGCCAGTGCCGTAATTGAATCTCCCGTGCGCGTGAAGGCCAGTCGAAAACCACTGCCGAGTGTCGCCGAGGCGTGGCTCACCAACACAACACTGCCGCCGTCGGCGAGTTCAAAGGAAAGGCGATAGTTGGCCTTTGCGTCCGCGCCACTGAGGGCGCCCGTGAAAAGCACATCCCCGGTGCCTTGAAGGTAGGTTTCAAGCGTCGCACCCGATCCTCGGGTGGCCGAGGCCACGCTCCCCGCGAGGACTTGATGATCGTCGATCAGCGCTTTGTTGGGCGTGGCGCTGTCGCCGCAGGAGGACAGTGCGAATGCCAGCGGGAGAGCGCTCAGACGGGAGAGGCGGAGGGTGGGGAGTCGTGTTTGCATCATGAGAACACCTTACGCTCTTGATAATTGATTATCAACTCTAGGCGAGCTAAAACTCCTAACACATGGCAACACCGTCGCGACGTTTGACCCGGCAAAAAGAAGCCGTCCTCGGTGTCTTTGGGTCGGCCAAGGGGCCTCTTGCGTTTCCCGAGGCCCTTGCGATGGCGCAAACTCAGGTGCCCGGTCTTGGGCAAGCCACTTTGTATCGGCACCTCAAAACATTGCTCGAAGAAAGTCGCTTGCGCGTGGTGACTTTGCCCGACGGGGAAACGCGTTATGAACTCGCGGCCCTCAAACACCATCATCACTTTCACTGCCGCGTTTGCGACTCCGTGGTGGACGTGGATGGTTGTCCGCTCGCACGGGTTAAAGAGATTCCCTTGCCCCCGGGTTTTCGCTTGGAGTCCCACGAGGTCACGCTCTTCGGCGTGTGCGGCGGCTGCCGGTGAGGGCGCGTTTTGCCGGACGCCGCGTTTGCGTGGGAGTGGCCGGCAGCATTGCCGCCTACCGTGCCGTGGACTTCGTCAAGGAGCTCGTGGCCGAAGGCGCCGAGGTGCGCGTGGTCCTGACGCGTGCGGCGCAGGAATTTGTTTCGGTGAAGCCGCTGGAAACCTTCACTGGTCACGCGGTGCTAAGCGCTGGGGTTTTTGATGCGGGCCACGAGGGCACGGATCACATCGCGACGGCTCGCTGGGCCGACGTATTTTTGGTTTTCGGAGCCACGGCCGACTTGCTCGCGCGCCTTGCGCACGGGCGCGGCGACGACTTTCTGTTGCTGCAACTCTTGGCTTTTCACGGCCCCGTTGTGCTCGCACCCGCGATGAACCCCATGATGTGGCAGAACGCGGCCACTCAAGACAACGTCAAGCTGCTGCTCGCGCGCGGCTTTCACTTTGCGGGCCCCGTGGGCGGCGTGGTGGCCTGCGGCGAAGAAGGCGTGGGGCACTTGTCCCCACACGAAGAAATCCGCGATGTGCTCGTGAAGGCCTCTCGTCGCCAAGGATTGCTTTCCGGTAAACGGCTGCTTCTCAGTGCGGGTCCTATGCGCACTCGAGTGGATGCGGTGCGATTTCTGCAGAACGAATCGAGCGGTCGCATGGGCCTTGAGATCGCGCGCGCGGCACGCGCTCTGGGAGCCGACGTACGGGTTTTACTCGGCCCGGTGGACGAGGCTCGCGCCGCCGACTTCGCTTCGTTTGCGACTTTCCGCTACGAGTCCGCGGCCGACTACGAACGCGAGCTCGATCGTCTTTTGCCGGACTGCGATCTTTTTGTGTCCGCCGCCGCCGTGCTCGACTTCAGTGTGCAAGCCGCCCCGGGCAAGTGGGAGCGCGACAAGATTTCCGGATCGCAGCTCGTGTTGCCGATTGAGGTGGTTCCTGATTTCGTGGCCCGGGCCGCGGCACGGAAAAAGCCCGAGCAGCGAGTGGTGGCCTTTGCCGCCGAGGCCGGTACCGACACGGAGATCGTGGCCCGCGCCGAAGCGAAGCGAAAAAAGAAAGGCGTTGAAGCCATTGTCGCCAATCCCGTTCGCGCCGGCTTGGGGCCGCAAGCGACGGACAATGTTTTGTGGGTCCTGCGCGAGGGACGCGCCCCCGTGAAGCTTGGCCCTGCGCCCAAGGCGGAGCTGGCCGAGCCGCTCCTGCGCGCGCTCTTCGGGGCTTGAGCCGAGTTTCAGCGAGCGGAGCTTTTTTCGTCCACGATTCGCGCAATCGCCAAGAGGCCTTCGATGTCTTGCGAGTTGTGAGCCGTGCGGTAAGCGCGGATGCGCGCCTGGGAGTCCACCACCACGAACTGCTCGCCGTGAGTGATGTCCATCAGTGAGGTGAGATCCATCGGATCCAGCTTTTCCGTATGCTTGGCAGGGGTTTCGCCGCGGTCGAGGCCCACCTTGAATCCCTCGATAATCACTTTCTGGATGTCTTCGAGCGGTCCCGTCACGAAGCTCCAACTCGTGTAGTCCGCGCCGTATTTGAGGCCGTAGGCCTTAAGCACGGCCGGCGTGTCGGTGTCGGGATCCACGCTGATGGACAAGAAGCGGTAGGGCAAGCCACGCGCCTTGACCAGCTCCTGAACGCGCGCCATTTGCTGGGTCAGCAGGGGACAAACATCAGGACACGAGGTGAAGATGAAATTCACCAGGCTCACGTGGCCCAGCATCGAGTCGCGTGTGAAGGGTTGATTTTCCTGATCCTTGAGCGCGAAGGCGGGGATCTCCGACAGGGGAGCGCCCACCGTGGGGTTCGCGCTCCGGTACGCCTTTACGAGGACCGGGATCGACACGCTGACGACCACCATGGAAAACCAGAAGAAGGGCGAGCGGAGCCATTGGACAAAGCCGCCGGCGGCGGGAAGAGCGCGGAGTCCGCTGGACTGAGGGGCATCAGGGGTCGTTTCGTCTGCCATGGGGTCTTACTAATACCGCAGCCGGGCGATTGTCACTCGGACGCAGGAGCCTTAGTGTCGAGTCGTGGCGCTTCGCGAGCTCATCTTAGCCAGCACGAGCAAGTATCGACGTGAACTGATGGCCAAGCTGGGATTGAATTTTCGCTGCGAAGCCCCGTTGTGCGATGAAGAGGCCCTCAGACGACCGGATATGCCCCCGCGCGCGCTGGCCGAGTATCTGGCTCAAGCCAAAGCCGAGAGTCTTCAAGCGAAGTTCCCCGACGCAGTGATCGTGGGTGGGGACCAACTCGTGGCGCTCGGTACGGAAGTGCTCAACAAACCGAAAGACACGGACGAGGCCTTTCGCCAGTTGCGCAAAGTATCGGGCAAGAGTTTTGAACTCGTAACGGCCATTGGACTGCTGGTTGAAGGGCGCTGGATTGCGAGTACGCACTTGACGCGTTTTACGGTGCGCGAGCTCTCCGACCTGCAGATCCGTCGCTACTTGGAAATAGACAAGCCGTACGACTGCGCTGGGTCCTTTCGTTTGGAGGACCGCGGCATCCTTCTGTTTTCGTCGGTCGAAACCACGGATCCTCTCGCGTCGATGGGCATCCCGCTCACCTCGCTGATTTCGCTACTGGCCCCGTTGGGATACGTGATCCCTGGGCCGGGAAAGGACACATGAGCACGCCCAAGATCGAACTTCTCCAACGCCCTCGCCGCAATCGCACAAGCACCGCGCATCGCCTGCTGGTACGCGAGACCACTCTGTCGCCGGCGGATTTCATTCTTCCGCTCTTTTTGATCGAAGGCACGGGTCAGCGTCAGCCGATCGCGTCGATGCCCGGCGTGTTTCGCCTGAGCCTGGACGAACTGCTCAAGGAGGCTGCCGAGGTTTATGCGCTCGGGATTCCGGCGATCGCGCTTTTCCCGGCCGTATCGGAAAAACTCAAGAACTCGCGCGCCACGGAAGCCCTCAATCCGAGCGGCCTGCTGCAGAACGCCATTCGCAAACTCAAAGAAAAGCTTCCCGACCTCGTGGTCGTTACCGACGTAGCGATGGACCCGTATTCCTCCGACGGCCACGACGGTTTTGTGGAGAACGGCAAGATCGTCAACGACATTACGCTCGAGATCCTGGGCGAGATGGCGGTGGCCCAGGCTCAGGCCGGCGCCGACATCGTGGCGCCGTCCGACATGATGGATGGCCGCGTGGGTTATCTGCGCCGCCGCCTGGACGCCGAAGGCTTTACCGACGTGGGGATTCTCGCGTACTCCGCGAAGTACGCCTCGTCGCTCTACGGCCCCTTCCGCGAGGCGCTCGATTCGGCGCCGCGCGCGGGCGACAAGAAGACCTATCAGATGGATCCGGCCAACCGCCGCGAAGCCCTGCGCGAGGTCAAACTCGACGTGGCGGAAGGCGCCGACATCGTGATGGTGAAACCCGCGCTTTTTTACCTCGACGTGATCTCAGACGTGAGAGCCGCCGTCGACGTGCCGGTGGCTGCCTACAACGTGAGCGGCGAGTACGGCATGATCAAGGCGGCCGTGGCCGCGGGCTGGCTCAAGGAAGAAGTGGCGGTCGACGAGATGCTTCTCTCGATCAAGCGCGCCGGCGCGGACATCATCCTGAGCTACTTCGCTAAAGACGTGGCGCGCCGGCTTTAGTTCGAGCGCGGAACGAGCGAGTCGGGCGAAGCAAGGCCGGGGAAAACGATCTCAAACGGCACCCCTTCGGGCTGCTGGCCGTCCCGCTGGTCTGAGAGTTTCAACTCGATGGCAACGCGGGTGACTTGCTCGGGCAAAAAGGTGGGCGCTTGCTCTTGCCTCAAGGCACGACCTCGCACGAAAGGCTGCAGTTGCCGGAGCTCAACGCTTCGTAAGTTGGGCTCTGAGCCCGCCGCCAAGATCGCTTGGTAGCTGAGCTGCCCCTCGATCCCATCCACCGCTCGACTCGTCGTCGTAAAGACAACGCGCGGGGCGAGGCCCTGTGCTTCTTGCAGGTTAAACGAGACCTGAGCCACGGACGCATCCAGCTGCAGCGGTATGCGGACTCCCGCAAAGCCCCACGCGCCTTCCGGCGTCGGTGACGACTCCCCGGAGCAACCCGCGAAAAACCAAAGAAGAGGTGCTGAGGTCATCGAAGAGCTCGGCCTCGGTCGCGCCGCCACGCTCGGTCGCGTCGGAATAAAGTTGGACCTCGGACGCTTTCGGAAACACCACAAGCTCCGTCACTGCGCTTGCCCGAGCAGCCGTAAAGCTTGAGAGCGCAAATATGAGAAGGAGATCTTTGCCACCACGCACGAAGCATCTCTATCAAAGGCGTTTTCACCGGTCCATTTTTTGCTTCCTCAGGTAGGCGCAAGTTTCGAACCGACGTAAGGCAAATTGCGAATTGCCGGACCCTGACATAGATCCAGGGGATGCTCCTTACCCCTTCCGAAAGCATCCTTCCGCTGAGTGCCCTTTTGATTCGCGTGTGGATCCCGCTCGCGATTCTCATGCGCGTGCTTTGGGCGCGCCAAACGCGGACGCTCTTTGCCAACGCGGTGGATGCCGCTTGGGCATTGAGCTTCACCTTTGCAGCCTTCGTAGGTGTCTATTTCGGTATCGCGGGTGGGCAGCGTGAGCGCATCTGGCTGGTGGCGTTTTGCCTGGCGGGGTGGTCCTTGCGGCTGGGGCTCTACTTGTTGAAGGCCCGGGTGTTGGGTGCCCCGCGCGATGCCGATGGCAAGCCCGTGGAGGACACGCGGTACCGGGCGCTGCGTGCGCGCTTTACGCAAACGAAGTTCTTCTATTTCTATCAGATGCAGAGCCTCTTGGTGACGGTGCTCTCGATCCCGGTTTTTGTGGCGATGTCGGAGCCCACCGGTGCGCTTCGCGCGCTGGACCTTGTAGGCGTAGGAATTTGGCTCGTGGCCTGGATCGGGGAATCCCTTTCGGACTTGCAGCTCTCGCGCTTCAAGCGCGATCCCGCCAACCGCGGGCGGACCTGCGATCAAGGGCTTTGGAAGTATACGCGGCACCCCAATTACTTCTTCGAGTGGCTGCACTGGTGGGCTTACGTGGCCATCGGCATCACCGCGCCCAACTGGTGGCTCACGCTGATTGGCCCCGCGCTGATGCTGTTCTTCCTGCTGAAGCTGACCGGCGTGCGGCCTTCTGAGCTGCAGTCGTTGCGTAACCGCCCCGACTACGCGGACTATCAGCGCCGCACGAGTATGTTCGTGCCTTGGTTCCCCAAAAAAAACTGATCGTTCAGCGCTGCGGAACTTTCTGAATGAGTGCCGGGTCGTAGCCTTGCGCCACGGCGCGCTCCACGATGGCTCGGTAGGTTTCCTCCGGCAGAGTTTTCTCGCGCGCCATGATCCAAATCAGTTTGCGGTTGGGGTAGCCCACCACGCTCCAGGAGTAATCGTCGGCCAAGTCGATGATGAGATAGGCCAGGCTCAGCGGCCACAGGGGGCGCACGCGCCATTCGGCGTTGGTTTTGGTGTCATGCACCCAGCCGAGTTGGGTCATGCGGCGGGGCTCGCCGTCGAAAGATTTGCGATTGAAGGTGAACTCGACGTCGATCTTGCCATCGGGCCGCAGCGTGTAGATCTCGACCGAGCCGAAAGCTTCCTTCTCAAAATAGTTCGAGATATTGCCAATCACGTACCAGCGACCCATGAAGCGGGGAATGTCGACATAGGGAACGGTGCGTAAGGGGGGCATCTTGTCTCCGTCGGAAGCACATCCCAAAAGGGCGGTGAATAGCGTGGCGGCGAGGGCGAGGCGGCCGAGGATCTTCGATTTCATGTCGGTGATCCTACACCTGATCCCAAGTCTAGGTCCCCCACGGAATAGGCAAGACAAGGTGGTCTGGGAATTGCGAGGGCTGACCTGTCCTCACGGACGAGGTCGGCCCAAGGATGGCCTTTCGAAAGGAAGGTCACCATGCAAGATGTGACAAGCATCCTGCGTCTTGTCTAGACGTTGCTGGAAAGCATCGTTCTTCTCGGCACCTTGTCGGAAAAGTTGAGTCGTATTTGTAAGCTACTGACCCAGGATGTACGCGAACATGAGCGGCGCCACGATGGTGGCGTCGGACTCGATCACGAACTTGGGCGTCTCCACGCCGAGCTTGCCCCAGGTGATTTTCTCATTGGGCACGGCGCCGGAATAAGAGCCGTACGACGTCGTGGAGTCGCTGATCTGGCAGAAGTAGCCCCAGAGCGGCACGCTTTCGCGTTGGAGATCTTGGTGCAGCATGGGCACCACGCAGATCGGGAAGTCGCCGGCGATGCCACCGCCGATTTGGAAGAAGCCGAGGGAGTTCTTGACGGTGAATTCCGTGTACCACTCGGCGAGTTTCATCATGTACTCGATACCGGTGCGCACGGTGTGAACGTTCTTGATGTCGCCCGAGATCACGTGGCCGGCGAACATGTTGCCCAGAGTGGCGTCTTCCCAGCCCGGAACGAACATGGGCAGGTTCTTTTCGGCGGCGGCCAAGAGCCAGCTGTTCTTGGGGTCGATTTGGTAGGAGCCCTTGAGTTTGCCCGAGAGCAGCACCTTGTAGAAAAACTCGTGGGGGAAGAAGCGTTGGCCCGCTTTGTCGGCGGCCACCCACTCGTCGAGAACCACGGTTTCGATCCGGCGCATGGCTTCCATTTCGGGAATGCAGGTGTCGGTGACGCGGTTCATGTGGCGCTCGAGGAGCTTCTGCTCGTCGGCGGGCGTCAGGTCGCGGTAGTTCGGCACGCGCTCGTAGAATTCGTGGGCCACCAGGTTGAAGACGTCTTCTTCTAGGTTGGCGCCGGTGCAGCAGATGCCATGGACCTTATCTTGGCGGATCATCTCGGCCAGCGAGAGGCCCAACTCGGCCGTGCTCATGGCGCCGGCCAGGGTGACGAACATCTTGCCGCCGTCGTCCAGGTGCGTGCGGTAGCCCTGGGCTGCGTCCTTCAAGGCCGCCGCGTTGAAGTGGCGGTAGTGATGGTCGATGAACTGGGAGATGGGGCCTTTGCTGGGCGTCTTCGTCATGCGAGGATTCCTATCACATGCCCCCAATGATTCCACTGCCGGTTGATACCTTTGTTCCGACAGTCCTGGCGGCTCTCCGAACGGCCTCCGGATTGGTGCTGACGGCGGCTCCGGGTGCTGGAAAAACCACGCGGGTGCCTCCGGCTTTGGCCGAGGCGGGCCCGGGCAAAGTGCTGCTCTTACAGCCCCGCCGTGTGGCCGCCCGGCTTGTCGCCGAGCGAATCGCGGACGAGCGTGGCTGGAAAATGGGCCGGGAAATCGGCTACCAGGTACGCTTCGAGAACACCGTCGGCCCCAAGTCTCAGCTCATCGTGATGACGGAGGGGATCTTGGCCCGCCGCCTCTCCGCGGATCCGGAACTCGGGGGCGTGAGTGCCGTGGTGCTCGATGAGTTCCACGAGCGCAGTCTCCACACCGATGTGGCGCTCGCCCTTTTGCGCGAAATCCAAATGACCCTGCGACCTGACCTTAAGATCGTCGTGATGTCCGCCACGCTTGAGGCGGCACCCGTTGCCCGCTACCTGGGGGACGAGGGGGCGACCGCGCCGATGATCGATGTGCCCGGGCGCCTGTTTCCGATCACGCGCTCCTTTTTGCCGCGCCGCGATCCGCGCGACCGCGAGCCGCATGTGGGCGAGCTGGTGGCGCGGGCCATTGAAGCGCTGGTGCTGAGCGATCGGGACGACGGCGGAGACATCCTGGCCTTTCTCCCCGGTGCGGGCGAGATCCGCCGCGCGCTGGAGGCTTCGCAGGGCAAAGCCCGCCTGCGCGACTTCGCTTTGCTGCCGCTCTACGGGAGCCTCTCGCGCGGGGAGCAGGACGCAGCTCTCGGCAAAAACTCCCGACGCAAAGTGATTTTCTCTACCAACATCGCCGAAACCTCCATCACCATTGACGGCGTGAGCAGCGTGGTGGATGCGGGCCTCGTGCGCCAATCCGTGTGGGATCCGCGCCTGGGCACCGAGCGGCTGGAGCTCGTACGCATCAGTCGCGCCTCGGCCACCCAGCGGGCCGGTCGGGCCGGCCGCCAACGACCGGGCCGGGCCGTAGCCTTGTGGACCGAAGACGAAGACCGCACGCTCAAAGACGCCGAGATTCCCGAAATTCGCCGCAGCGATTTGGGTGCTACGCTTTTGCTGCTCGTGGATTGGGGCGTCACCAAGCCCGAAACCTTCGGCTGGTTTGAGGCGCCCACGCCCGCGCGCTTGGAAGCCTCGCTCAAGTTGCTCCGCAGCCTAGGCGCCTTGGAATCAAAAGACGGCGCCTGGCGCGCCACCGCTTTCGGTCGCGAACTCCTCCGTTACCCCGCCGATCCGCGGACGGCCGCGCTGCTCGCCCGCACTTCAGACTCCGAAGCGGCTCGCCTGGCCGCTGAGCTTCAGGAAGGTTCCACGCGCCCCACGCCGCAAAGTGAACGCGTGGCGCGCGAGCTCGTGCGTTTGCAGGAGCGCGCCGGCCCCTTTGCCAAGCACACGCTCCACGAGGCCTTGCTCCTAGCCTTTGCCGACAAAGTCGCGCGGCGGCGCGAAGCGGGCTCAAGCAAAGCCTTGCAAGTGGGTGGGCGAGGGCTCGTGATCGAGGACGCTTCTCTGCCCGCGAAGGTGGAATACTTCGTAGTGTTGGCTGCGCACGAGGGCACCGGCGGCAACGACACGCGCGTGGTGAAGGCCGAACCGGTCGATCTTGCGGAACTGCGCCGCCTCCGGCCCGGGGCCTTTCGCGATGCCGTCGAGCACCAATTGAATGAGGAAACCCATAGGGTCAGCGCCACGCGCACGCTCTATTACGAGGACCTGGCCGTTGAGGGTCCGCACTCGGTGCCCGTCGATCCCGGCGAAGTGGCCAAGCTTCAGCGTGGGCAAGGGGCCGGCTCAAGGTTGGAGCTGCTCCGCAGGTCGTCTGAGGCCTACGCCCAGTGGGAATTGCGCCTGCGTTTTTTGGCACTCCATGCACCCGAGTTGGGGCTGGCGTCGCCGACAGAAGAATCGCTGGAATCCTTCTTTGAAAGTTTCCCCGAGCCGAAATCTTGGTCCGGTGCCTGGCGTGGTTTCTTTGAAGGCTTCTGGAGTTTTGAGCAACGTCGCACCTTTGAGGCCGAAGCCCCCACGCACATCCGGGTGCCGACCGACCGGGAGATCCCGCTGGAGTACGCCGCCGACGCCTCCGAGGTGAAGTGTGCCGTGCGCTTGCAGGAGCTTTTCGGCTGGCTCGAGAGCCCGGCTGTCGCCAAGGGGAAGAAACGCGTCACGCTGGAGCTACTGAGCCCGGGTTACAAACCGGTGCAGATCACGAAGGATCTGGCGAGTTTCTGGCGCGCGGCCTACTTCGAGGTGCGCAAGGATTTGCGCACGCGCTACCCGAAACACTCCTGGCCCGAGGATCCGCTCACGGCCAAGGCCGTCGCCAAAGGCACGCGGCGGCAGTAGCCGCGCGCCTCCGCGCTCCGGCTATTTGTCGACGATGCGGCCGTCGTCTTCGATGCAGTGGGCGTTCTTCACGTCGGTCAGCTTGCCGCGACCCCAGTCCTCGATCACGCCTTTGCTTTGCGCGAGCAGGTGGCATTCGCCGATTTCGTGCGAGTTGTTTTCGGCGATCACCGTGGAGTTGGACGTCTTGCCACGGATCGCACGCGTGGTCTTATAGAAAGAGTTGTTGGTGACTTTGACGTTGCGGCCCCAGTTGGCCAGCACGGCTGAACTTGCATAGTAGAACTTGTTGTTGTCGATCGTCACCTTGTTTGCGCTGTTCATCTGCAAGCACTTGTCGTTGCAGAACCAGAACTGCGAGTTCTTGACGGTGACGTTTTCTCTCAGCGTGATGGCGTCTTCTTCCACGTCGCGCATGAACACGTTGTCGATCACGTTGTCTTTGGTGGTGTGAATGCCGTCCAGCGCGCATTCGATCTGCAGGTTCTTGAGTGTGGCGCCCGGCTGCAGGTCGAACATCGGGGGCATGCCTTCGGAGATTTCTTTGGGAGCAAAGCAAATGTCCTTATAGCTCTTGCCGTCGCCGGTACCTTTCCAGGTGTAGAGGCAGCCTTGGCCGTCCAGGGTGCCGGTGACTTTGATGGTCTCTTTGACTTCCTTCACGCACTTCGGGCGCGGCGGAAGTTTGTATTTAGCCACGGAGTAGCCTTCGCCCGGACGGTACTTGTAGCCGTCGTAGGCGGAATCTTTGCGCGGATCGTAGGCCGGTGTGGTGGGCGAGGGGGTCGGGGTGGGAGTGGGCGAAGCGGTGGGCCGCGGGGTGGGCGTCACGCTCGGTGTGGGCGAGGGTATGTTCGTAGGATACGGATAGGGCGTGCCGCCAGGGGGCGTCGCGCCGTTTGCGTAGGCGGTGCCCGATGCGAGGCTGACAGAAGCAACGAAAGCGACGGAGGAGAAGGGGATTTTCATTCGCGGCAATTCCTTAGAAACGATCTTGTGAGGTCCTGCCGCGTACATCCAGAAGAGAGTTACATTGTGCCTGATAAGTCTCTGGGGACAGAGTGAAGTCTTGAGTGAATATCCGTTAAGCGCAGGTAAACGGAAACGTCTCGGTCTCGCGTAGGCGTCGACCTAGCGTTTCCACCTGCAGAAGGCGCCGTCGCGTGGGTCGCTATCGTTGCAGTCGGCGGATTTGAAGGGGTGCGGATTCCTGGCGAAATACCCGGTGGGCAATTCGGTGGAGCCACAGAACTGTCCGGATTTTGCGATCACAAAGCGGTCTCCGTCCGCGTCAACAAAGGTGTAGGCGAGATTCTTAAACGAGGCGCGATCATGGGGCGCACAATCGTCTAGATCCTTTACGCCGTCTCCGTCGGAGTCCTTAGAAACGTCGACCGCGATGCTGGGCTCCGGATTGGGCGAGCGATTCAGCATGGAAGAGAAGAACGCATCCGATTCTACGGGGGTGCTTACAAACTTATGGCAGTCTTCGTAGGCGCCCGAACGATAGACGTCGTCTAGTTTTTGCACGGCCGTGGGGATGCCGCGGCTTTGGAGAGTGTGGATGTTGGCCTCGGCATCGGCGAAAGCGACCACGGGATCGCAAACCGCGTAGTTTAACTTGGTTGGCTTCTCGTAGGGCGCCGTCGACCCGGCCATGTAGGCACCTATGCCGGAGGAGTTCGAGTTCTGTACGGCTACGATCGAATTCTTGCGCGCGCTCATCACGGCATAACGGGTGACGAAGCCTCCACCGTTGGAGTGTCCAACGAGAACCAGCGGCAAATCTCGATCTACGCCCAGGTCGTTCAACAGTCCGTCCACATTGGCGACGTCCGGATTATTCGACGGCGCCGGGCTCCACTGTTTGTCGACGCGATCCTTACTGGTGGGACACACGAACGAATAGCCGAGGCCCTTCATCGCGGTGACAAACTTGACGTTGTCCTTGCCCGCTTGCGACCAGGCCTCACCGCTGCCTCCCCGCCCATGGAAGCATAGCAGGAGGGCCTTCTTGCCAGCGAGATCGTAGTACACATCTCCGCGGCCCTTGAAGTTCTTTGCCACCTGTTGGGCGTGACCCACTCCGCCGCTGAGGCAAGCCGTTCCTATACTCACGGAAAATGCCCATCCGGCTAAAGTTCTCATCTTCCTATTGTAAACCGCTGAGCTTCGCTCTCCCCATGAAGATTGGGGTGAATATCCGTTAAGCGCAGGTAAACGAAAACGGGCTCCTTGCAAAGGCGGCGGCCAGGCGGGCTAGAGCAACGCGGCGCTGTTTAAGGAAGCGGCCGCGCTCGGCAGCCGGCAGCGCAACGGCCTCTGCCGCAAGCGCACAAAGCCCTTGCCCCGCCCGGGTAGGCCAGTGATGCGAGTAGGCGGCGAGGAGAGCAAAAGCCTCGAGGAGAGTGCGATCGGGTGACTCGCGCTTCACCGGAACGATCCAGGCCCTCACTCGCGCTTCGGCCACGGCGAGCTCGTTTAAGATCGTCGTGGCTTTCGACTCCATAGTGCTATGATACCGGCAGTGACATGGAACTCACCACGATAAACGCCTTGCTTGAGGAGCTTCGCCAAAACATTGGCGGCGATTGGCTGCTTCTCGGGGGAACGCTCGCCTGCCTCGAGTTTGGTTCCCCGCGCGCTACCGAGGACATTGACTTGATGCGGGTTTCTCACGAGCGCCTGAGTGAGACCGCATGTCGAACCGCCGTTTTTCAGGCAGCTCAGCGACTTGGATTGACTCCGGAACACGTCAACTCCGCGGCGGATTTTTTTGTTCGGCAGGTGTTGGGCTGGGAGTCGGAGCTCGTCTTGTTAAGCCAGGGCAAAGTGGGACGAGTTTACCGTCCCTCGCTCACGCTCTATGCGTGCCTCAAGCTGGGACGCGGAAGCGAGATCGACGTTGAGGACCTGCGCTATGCCGTGATTTCATGCGGGTCAGGGGAATTCGACGAACGGAAATTCTTGAGTTGGGCCTCGCCCGATGTGAAGTCGCGCTTTCGAGCCTGTCGCGCTTCCCTTGGGCTTTGAGTTTTCCGCTCTCTCTTAGCGGGTGCCGTCGACTTGGATGTTATCCAGTTCGCATTTGCTCGTACCGGAGGATTGCAGGAAGGCCTTGAAGTAGACGGCGCCGGTACCCACCTGCGATCCAAAGGTGGCCGTGTTGGCGTGAATGACGGAGGCGGTGTTGCTCTGCGCGACGGTGCCGTCAGCTCCAGCCCAAGTGGATCCGTTCCAATACTTCCAGTTAGTCTTGTCGAGCGAGAGATTGTAGCCGATGCCCGAGGCGCAGCCGCCAGCGCCGAGCGTTTGGGCGAAGGTGCTTAGGGATGTGAAGCTAACGCCGTTGTTGCTGTGAATCGCGGCTTCCGATGGGTAGTGGAGAGGGTCAACGGTCACGGATTTCAGTTCCGGGCCCAGCGCCACGTCGCTGCTGTCGGTTTCAAAAATCGTGCGGTATTGGAAGTAGCGCTTGGCTCCCGGCGGGCTGGTGAAGTCCGAGAAAAGCATCGACGGGAGAGCTGCCTTCACGTCGCCGCTGCCGTCGAGGGCGACGGTGTTGTTGTTGAGTTCCGAGAAGTAGGTGCCGATCGTGCCATCGGGGCCTTGCCAGGTTTCCGTGGTGCAGGGGTTCGTTGCACAGCTGCGCACTTGGTACTTCAGACGCGAAGCTCCGCGCTGGTAAAGTTGCTTTATTTCGTTGGCGTGTAGTGCGCGGTTCCAGAGGGCGACTTCGTCGATGGACCCTTCAAGATCATGAGCACCATTGTTGGCACGCCCAATGTAAACACTGCCTGAGGTCAAGAATCCGGAGCGAAGAGCGATCGCCCGGGTCGCTACTTGTGACCCATTTATAAAAACAGTGAGCTGTGTGTTCACGCCGTCTTCATCGATCGTAAAGGCTGCATGATTCCATTCCCCCGGTTTGTAGTTGGCTGAAGTTCCAGAAACGACGTAGGTGGCCCAGGAAGGCGATCCATCAGGCCACCCACGAATAAATCCAGTATCATCGACGCTGATAGAGCGATAGTCGGTTGCAGCAGCGTCTATCATTGAAACAAGGTCTCCTTCTCCTCCAGAATTCAGGCGATACCAAGCCGCAATCGTGATCTTGGACGAGAGAGTGTAGATTTTGTAAATCGTAATGAAATCACCCGCACCATCGAGAGTGATGGCGTTGGAAAACTTTCCAACAGCCCCTAGAATGGAATTGCCGCCGAGGGTGCCATGCGCATCGTTTCCAGACTTATCAGAAACATCCGTAGCTCCAGGAGCAGTGCCGGGAGCGGTTTCGTTTAGGGGCCAATATCCAATCAAATTGTTCATCAGATCGTTAGCGCCCGTGGCGCCCGTCGAGCCGACAAGCGACGAGTAACTTGCCGATGTTTCGTTTTGAATGCCGCCCGAATGGTTCGGCAGCTCCTTGAAAAACGGCAGCGTCGGAACCCAAGAAAGCGTTGTCCACGAAGCCGCGCTCGTGAATGCGTCCATCACGCGCGAAGTGAAGAGGCCGCCATATCTCGCGGAAACTCCCGCGGATTGGCGATCATAAATGCTCAGCATTTCACTGGGAGTGAGTGCCGAGTTCCAGATGGCGACATCATCCACAGCTCCATCAAAGTAGTACGCAGACTCCGCGACGTTTGCTCCGATGCCCAGGGTGGTGTTTCCAGCGCTTGAGGGGACGCCACTCAGGCCTCCCGTTTGAGATTCCGGGCGTCCGTCGATGTACAAGGCTCCTGTGGTCCCTGATACGGTGACGGCAACCTGGTACCATTTTCCAGGGATCCAAGATGTCGTCGTGCCAGAGATTTGCGGGTATCCAGATCCGTTGTAAAAACCGAAGTTCAAGGTTCCACTGGTTATTCGGAAGAAAAAATTATGCCGCCAAGGTGCGGCTTCGTTTCGAGCCACAATAAAATGTGTGCCCGAAGGAGTGGAATTGAGTTTTATCCAGGCGGAAATGGTGAGATTGGACAGATAAGTGCCGGTGCCGCAGTTCACGGCTTGATTTATGCCGTTCAGTTCCGCGCTGTGGCTGCCAAGTTTTGCATCTGTCGAAAACTGAGCGGCGTTCAAGGGGGAGCAGCTAGAACTGCCCACTCTTTGATTCCATGAATTGTTGAATTTCCAGTAGTGCACCAGGTTCGCCCACTGAGGTGTCCAGCTCTCGTGGAGCTCCGAACAATTTGTAAGGGTGCCATCGCATCCGCCCGCGTCGCCAAGCTTCATACGGTTCGTGTCCCAGACAACCCCCGCGAGATTCCCCCCTGCAAAACCTGCCGCGGTGTTGTCGTCATCGGTTTGATCGCTCCCGATGAGTTCGGCTACGCCGGATACGAATTGAACCAGGTTCGTGGAATAGGTGTAGAGCCCATCCGAAAGAGCCTCCATGCTCCAAGACGCGCTAAAAAAAGAGGTACTGCCTTCCGCTTCGACCTTGTTCTCGGCGGGAAGATTGAAGAAGCCTCCACACGCGCCGAGAGCCAACAACACGGGCATGAATATTACCCAGGCCCGCATGCCCCTCCAACGAGTGTCGCCCACCTCGTTAGTTTATCGGAATTCCAGACCGGCAGATCGTTAGCTTTGCGTTAAGAGGCGGCTGGCGGAAGGCATTCCGCTTCTATCGTGCACGAAGGTCGTCGGCCGTAAAGAGCGCGCGCAGGTCGAGCTTTTCCGCCTCTAGGGGATTGGCCTGGCTGCTGCGGTTGATCACGCAGAGCACGGTTTCGACCGTGGCACCTGCGCCACGCAGATCCTTGGAGCTCAGCACCACTTGTCCGCCCGAGGTGATCACGTCCTCCACCACGCAGAGTTTCTTGCCTTGGATCGCAGCCCCTTCGGCGAACTGGCAGGTGCCGTAGGCCTTGGCTTCCTTGCGCACGAAGATGACCGGGATACCGGTTTCTAAGGAGAGGGCGGTGGCGATGGGGATCCCACCCATCTCGAGGCCGGCCAGGTAGTCGATGCCTTTGGGCACGAGAGGTGCGAGTTGTCTTGCGATCTCGCGCAAAAGTTTGGGATCGGACTCGAAGCGATACTTGTCGAAGTACTCGTGGGAGCGCTTGCCGGAGCGAAGCAGGAAGTCGCCGGTCAGATAGGCGGCGCGGTAGATCTCGGTTGCGAGCACGGATTTTTCCATGGCTCCGGACTTAATCACACCCAGGGTTTGGGATCGAACCAAAACATGCCGCATTGTTTCTCTGCCGTACGGCAGGCCAGCGAGCGCAGAGCCCTTACAAAATTCCCATCCACAGCGGAATCAGCAGTAACGACACGACGGTGCTGATCAGCACCAGCAGCGCCCCTTTCTCAGGCTCCGTCTTGAGGTCGGTCGCGATGGCCACCACGTTGGCGGCAATGGGCAAAACGCCGATAAGCAGGATCGAACGCCGTTCTTCGGCCTGGAAGAGCTGCCACGTGTGAGCATCCAGAAACAAGATCAGAGCCAGGAGTGCCGGGCCGGCCACGAAGCGGGCCGTGAGTCCGAACCCATAAAAGCGCAGGTCGTGCCAAGGCGAGGGGTGGTCTGCAGGGCGGTGGCGGCTGGCGTCCAAAGCATCCGCCAGCCCCATGCCCACGAGCGCCATGCCGAGAACGGAGTAACCGCTTCGAAAGGGCAGCAAGAAGTCGAGTGCCTCGGGCCCAGGCTTCCATCCCGACAAGTTCAGGAGCATTCCAGCCCCAAAGGCGTAGAGGCTGGGGAGGCGGCGCACGCGGCGAATACTCTCTCGCACGCTGTGGTGGCCGCGGGCGGTTATGAAGTAACCCACGGTGTTTTCGTAAATCACGAAACCTAGCGAAAGCAGTGTCGCGCGCGGGAAGGCTCCTTCGCCCAGGATAGCCACGGCGGCGGGAATTCCGAAGTAGCCCGAGTTTACGTTGCCCGACGCGAAGGCCAGAAGGTTAAGCCCCGGTTTCTTGATCCAGCGACGCAGGCCCAGATAGGCCGTGAGACACAGGGTCGAGGCCGAAACAAAAGTGATCAGCGGGAAGGCGAGCGAGGAAAGCGTGAGGGGGGCTTGCCAAGCCCCGAAAAAGAAAACCATCGGTCCGACAAAGTAGATCGCGAGGGTGGCCAGGGTCTCCTTGCGGGCGCCTTTGTAGCGCGCCGCCAGGTATCCAATGCCGACCAGGAGCGGCAAAGGCGCGAGCTTCTGCAAAAGCGACAGGGGCAAATCCACCACATGTTGTTAACATCACGAACATGGCTAAGAAAGAACCCTCCCCTCCCAAGCTGGCTCCGAAGTCGCCCTCCGAATCTCGGGTAGTCATGACCGAGATGGTTCTTCCTCAGCACACGAACGCTCTCGGCGGGATTTTCGGTGGCGTCGTCATGAGCTGGCTGGACATTGCGGCGGCGATCGCAGCCGGTCGCCACTCGGGTCGGGTGTGCGTGACGGCCAGCGTGGATGAGCTTCACTTCTTGCGTCCGATTCGCCAGGGAAATGTCGTCAATATCCAGGCCGTCCTTACGGCCGTCCATCGCACGAGCTGCGAAGTGCTGGTGGAAATCAGTGCCGAGAATCTGGTGAGCGGCGATCGGTTTCACACCGCCCGCGCCTTCCTCACCTTCGTGGCCGTGGACGAGAACGGTCGTCCCGCCCCCATGCCCCCGCTGTGCATCACGACGCCGCACGAAAAACGCCTCGCGAAAGAGGCGGATCTTCGCCGCGAACATCGCAAACGTCTCAAAGCGGCACTGGCCGAGACCGCGTCCGACGAATTCGAGGGCTGAGTCCATGGCCGGGGTGCGCTTTGCTCCGTCGCCCACGGGGCGCTTTCACGTGGGAAATCTGCGCACGGCCTGGATTTCCGAGCAATGGGCCCGCGCGCTGAACCTTCCCTGGGTGCTGCGCTTCGAGGACATCGACACGCCGCGGGTTCTGGCGGGTGCTCAGGCCCAACAACTTGCGGATCTCCGCGCCCTCGATTTACACCCTGATGCGATTCATTTGCAGAGTTCGGCTCAGGCCGTGCACTTTCGCTTTTTGCGACGGGCTGCCCAGGTCGGCCGCATCTATCCTTGCCGCTGTTCGCGTCGAGAGATTTCGGGGCGCGCGCGCACAAGTGCTGACTTTGCCGAGGCCTCGGCCCCACATGCCCCGGGGTTGGAGTACGACGGACGCTGCCGGGAGCGCGACCCGGGGGACTTTGCCGCTTTGATCGAGCCGGTTTCCTGGCGTTTTCGCAACGAGCCCTCGAGTGGAGCGGACGACTTCATCGTGGCTCGCGGTCCCCTGCTCCGAGAAGGCGCAAGTTTGCTCCCTGCTACGGATACCGTGCCGGCCTACAATTGGGCCTGTGCGGTGGACGACGCGCTGGGTGGTTATGATTTGCTCGTGCGTGCGTGGGACCTCGAGAGTGTCGCAGGTCCGCAAAGAGCCGTGGGCCGCTGGGTTTTGTCGGAAAGCTCGGAGAAGTCGATTTTGCCGGACATCTATCACGCCGCGCTCATCACGGACGACAAGGGACGTCGCCTGGAGAAACGCACCCAAGGTGTGACGCTCACGGAGCTCGCGGCACGCGGGGTGGGGCCCCAGGAACTGAAAGACTTTTTTTCCGTCTCCTATTCCCAGGAGCTCGAGCAAGGCCTTTCCCGTTACGAGCGGGAGCTTCGGGGGACAGAGGCGATCTTTGGAGAGAGTCTGCGAGCTAGGACTCTCTCAGGGGTGCTTTGAGATCGGGAGCTGGAGGCGCAGGAGTCCGGTTTCATCCTGCTGGAGAGAGAGTTCGATCTGAGAGTTCTGCTCGAGACTCTTTTGCAGAAGCGCGCAGGCGTGCTGTGCGGGAGTTTCGCTTGTTGTCGCGGACGCTTCGGTCACTTTAAAGTGGGCGACGTTGATGATCGAAGCGCCGGATCGAGCCTTGGTTTGAAAAGCCACTTGAGCGTAGCGCAGAATAGTTCTTCCGTCCGGTAGGGGTTGTTGTGCGCATTGCACCTGTACGACCGTGGCGAGCACCAGTGTCTTGATCATGGCGCGAAGATCTTTCCGGGGTTGAGTAAATTGTCGGGGTCGAAGGCCCGTTTGATTCCGCGCAGGAGCGCTATTTCCGCGGGAGAACGCGAGTACTCCAGGAAGTCGCGTTTGAGCAGGCCGATGCCGTGCTCGGCGGCGATGCTGCCGCCGTGCCTGCGCACCAGCGCGAAGAGCGGGTGATTGGACTTCTCGCAGAGACCGCGGAACTCCTTGGGCTCGCGGCCCGCGGCGTCGAGCACGTTCACGTGCAGGTTTCCGTCGCCGATGTGCCCAAAGATATAAACGGAGCATTGCGGATACCAGGCAGCAGCCGAGTCTTCTAAGGCTTGGGTAAAGGCGGGCAACTCGCGCAGCGGCAGCGCGAGATCGTTCTTGTACACGAGTCCGCGGTGCGAAAGACTCTCGGTGATGTTTTCGCGAAAGCGCCAAAGGCGTCGGATGCCTTCCGGGTCCGAGGCAAGCGTGCCGTCGGCCACGATCCCTCGCTCCAAGATTTCGCCGAGCCACGCATCCAGGTCCGCTTGGCCTTCTTCGATTTCGACCAGTGCGTAGAGCGCGGCGGGGGCTTGGAAGGGATCGGCGAAACCCATTTCGTCGCGCACGACCTCCAGGCAAGCTCGCGACCAGCATTCAAACGCCAGCAACGGCAAACGCTTCTGGCGCGCATCGCGCAAGATTTCGAGCACCGACGGAAAATCGGCCAGCGCAAAGAGCAAAACGCGGCTCGCGCGCGACAGCGGCGCAAGTTTAAGCGTGGCTTCGGTGATTACGGCGAGCGTGCCTTCGCTGCCGATCAGTAAATGCCGCAGGTCGTAGCCGGTGTTGTTTTTTTCCAGATCGCCGTTGAGCTCCAGAATATCGCCCTGAAGAGTCACCGCTTGCACTGATTGCACCCAGTTGCGCGCGTGCCCATAGCGAATCACGCGCAGGCCGCCGGCGTTGGTGGCCAGGTTGCCGCCGATTTGGCAGGAGCCCTTGGAGGCCAGGTCCACGGGCCACTGCAAGCCATGCCCACGTACGGATTCTTGGAGACGCTCGTGTACCACGCCGGCTTGGGCGCGAACGGTGAGGGCCACCGGGTCGGGTGCGTCGAGGCGGTCAAGTTTGGAAAGGTTCAGGACGAGCTCGCCCGCGGTGGCCACGGCACCCCCCGCAAGTCCCGTCCGTCCTCCGGAGGGCACCACGGCGAAACGTTGCTCGCGACAGAACACAAGGAGCTTGGCCACTTCCGCAGCACTGCGCGGAAAGGCGACGGCACTCGGACGCGGTTCCGCGAAACGGGTCCAGTCTTGGCCGTAATCTTTGAGCGAGGTGGCATCGCTCCGGATCTCGATACCCAGTTCTTGGAGGCCCTTAAGTTTAGCCATCCGCGAAACTCAGCATTCGTCCCGAACCTTCGCCCGGATAGGTGCGTCCGTTAGCTCCCGGATAGGCAAATCCGTTGATGAAAATGCGGCGGGCCCTATTCGAGCGATTGGCGAGGCTTCCGTGCAAAGTATAGGGATTCAAAAGGATCACGTCGCCAGTCTCTCCGAGGGCCGGCCGGGATTGGGCCAGTTGCTCTCGGTGAGCAGAGTCGTCCGCGCTTTGGTCGTAGGAATAGGCGCCGCGGCCCAGGACTCCCTGTCGACAGCTCCCAGGCACCCACAAAAGGGGTCCGTTTTCTTCGGTCATCGCGTCGACGCAGGTGAGGGTTTGAACGTAGGAGCCTCGGCCGTTGGCGTCGCGCCAGTCGCCGGGTGCCTTGTCCCGATGTTGGATGTCTTGATGAAAGGCAAAAGAAACTCCGTCACCGGGCATCTTAAAGTGCGCCTGATTGATGAGCTGCTGCATCTCACGGGAGCCCAGGAGAGGCGAGGCCAAGGCGAGCAAGCGGGGATCTTTGCCGAAGTCCGAAAGCACGGACTCAGCGGCCCCGCACCAGACCACGCGGTTGACGATCACCTCGGGTTCGCGGGGGGTCAGTACGAAATAGGAGCCTCGATGGGTCTGGGTGGTCTTTATTTGCTGAGCTTCGGCATAGAGGCGATCAAAGGCAGCGCGCATCGCATCCGTCTCCGACTTGAGGAACACGCCTTTCACCGCCACGACGCCGTCCTCAAAAAAAGCTCGGATTTGATCTGGAGATAACACGCCTTGATGATCCCACGGGGGCGGGGTGAGCCGCAAGCCGTCCGTCGACCGGATTCCGGAGACGTAGTAGCCGATCTAGTCATGACGAAGTTAATCAAGCGCTCGTTCGCCGGGTTCCTTGTGATGGCGGGGATGGAACTGGCTTTGACGGGTTGCGTAACAAAGCGTCCGCTCATCGCCACGGGCGAGCCGCTCCCGCCCACGCCGCGGCTCGGCTCAAGTTGCGAATGGAGGCTCTTCGGTCGGATCGGTCTGTGGGGTGACACGGATACCTACTCGGCCGCGCGTGCCGCAGGCATATCGGTGATCTCCGTGGTGGACACCGTGACGACGAATTATTTTGTGGCGTCCAAGGTCTGCACGCTGGCCTACGGGACCTGACCAAATCCCCTTTACAGGTAGATCGAAACTCCGCTGCGCACTTTGAAGGAGTTGATGCTCTGGCCCGCCACGCGATCAAAGGTGACTCCCGCGCCAAAGGTCAAGGCGGTGGCGCGCGGCATCCATGCCGCGCTCCAATCCGCGCCAAGGTCGGCGAGCAATCGGCCTCCCGTATAAGTCCGTTCTGGACCCAGCGCCGAGCGAGTGGTGACCGCGGTCAGCGTGCCTCCGCCCACGGCTACGTAGCCTTGAATCTTGGCACCCAACGGAAGCTCGGCTTCCAGCGCCGCGATGGACGGGAAGTTCATCGACCACTGTGATTCTTGTTGTGCGAAGGTGGCGTACTCCACGACGGCCCGGCGCCGCAAGGGTTCCAGCCCCAAGCCGAGGCGCACGTGAAGGCTCCCCCGACCGAGATTCATCAGGCGAGTTGAACGCCATGCGAAGTTCATCGCAGGTGCCTGGGAGGACTTAAAACCAGGTGTGTCGGGATGGTAGCTGTCGAGCTTCAGTGCGGTGTTCGCGCCGTAGCCGAAATCCAGGCGTAGCTCGTTGGAAAGGACGGGGTCTACGGACTTGATGCGAGCGATGTCGGCGGTGCTGCGCACGTTCCAATCCGGGGGCACTGGAATAGCGACCACGGGAACGGGGGGCGGCGAGATCGGGCGCGGAGTTTTCTTGGTGGCCGCCAAGGTCGTGGTCACGGGAAGAAGAGCGAAAAGACCGGAGACCAGTACGTTCTTCATGAATTCTCCGTCCTCAGTTCGAAGCGCGAACAGTGAAATCCGTAAACGAACCCGACTGAGAGCTCGTCAGCCGACACGTCCAGCCCATCGCGATGTCCGTGCTCGTGCAATTAAAGAGGATTTGATTGGGGATCCCGCCGGCGGCGCCAGACGACATGCTCCCGGAGAGGGTTTGCGTGGAACCCGACGAGTCCCAAATGGTGTTGGGGAAGCTAAACGGCACGCCAGAATTCGGGCGGCCCGTCTCGCTCAGGATCACGTTCGTTGCGATCACGCGGCGAGTGACCAAAAGCTCGGTGAACTGCTGGTCGCTCTGCAAGGTGTTCGAAAGCATGCGCATTTGCACGGCGTAGACCTTATTGCCGAGTTCAGCCCATTGCACGGAGCCCGCGTAGTTCAGGCCACCGCCGAAATCGAGTTGGCGGTACGGGGTTGAGGGCGGTACCTCGATCTCGTCCGAAGCCGGCATGGGGGCGTTCTTGACCAGCGTGAAATTTCCGGTGCGGTCGGCGAATCCGTCCACGCGCAAGGTGCCCAACACTTTGTCGCCATCGACCCGTCCGGCGAGTTGCACATTGTAAACGAGATCTGCGCTCCGGTTGATGACGAGGCTTGAGCGGAAGGCTCGGGTGTCCGAGTTGAAGCTCCCATCGGGGAACGACGTCTTGTAGGTTTTCAGATTTTGGAGCGTGAGCTCGGATTGAAGGACGGCGCGTTCGCGGTTTCGAGAGCCGCCTTTGTCCACCAGCGTGTTGGCGCTGAGATCCAAGGTCAGAAAACCAAGGGTGTCGCCTTGGTTGTCCACGAGGTATCCGGAATAGGTGCCGGCGACCCCCTGGATCTTCGCGGTTTCCTCGCGAACCTCGTCGTTTTCTTGGTCATCGGTCGTGCGGCTCAACCCGCAAGCACTGAGAGTGCTCGCAAACGCCATGGCGAGCATCCCGCTATACTTGTTCATCCCTGAACTCCTCGAAGGGTTTATGACACAGTGTTTCCTCCCTGGGCCGAGGCCAGTCAACTCGGTTTATCCCTCGGATGCGAGCCGGGCTGGGCTGGGCGCTGCAGGGCTTTATGATCTATAAGACTATGAAAATGAGAAGTTTTTCGGGAAAAGCGTTCGGGTTGATCGTCAGCTGGTCAATAGTCGGGTTGATAGGCAGTGCCTCGCTCGCTACGAGGGCGCAGGCTCAACCGGAGCTGCTCGATCTCAACAGCGCGGTCACCAAAGCCCTCGAGTCCAACCACGACCTTAAGATCGCTCGCGAGCAAGTCGAGCAAAGCGAAGCCCAGGCCCGACTCGCGACAGGCGGATTGCTGCCCACGGTCGCCCTGAATCTGGGGGCCGGATATCGCAAGGACTCCGTGGCTTCGGGCGCGGCCCGCTTCAGCGGCAACGCGTACAACACCTACGCGGGAAGTTTGGATCTCACTCAGCCCCTGTTGCGCGGGTCGGCGTTGTGGGACGGCGTCGGTTACTATCGCAAGTCGCTAGAGCTCAGTCGGCTTGCCTATGAGATCGCGGAGCGCGACGAGACCTTCGAAGTCATGAAGGCCTTTTACCGAGTGCTGCTCGCCCAGAAACTTGTCGAAACCTACGAGCGACAAGAGGCTGCTCTCAAGATTTTGTTGGGGCGTGCTCGCCAACGTTACGCGGTGGGCGCCGAGCGGCAGCTCACGGTGCTACAGTTTCAGACCCGCTTGGCCATCGCCACGCCCCAGGTCACTCAGGCTCGCAACAATTTAGAAACTTCGGGCGTGCAGCTCCTGAACCTGCTCGGCGACCGCCAGTCGAGCGAGATTCGGGTCAAGGGCGACCTCGACAAAGTCATTCGGGTGCCCGTGGAGGCCGAGACATTCAGTCAGGAACTTGAGCGTCCTGAACTGCGCCAAGAGCGCTTGCTTCAAGAACAGTTCGAGCGCCAGCGCGGTGTCGTGATGGCGGAACATTGGCCGTCGCTCAACCTGATCGGGAGTGTCGGACGCAACGGCACCACGGGGGGTGCGCTTTTCGACGAGAATGCGACTCAGTGGTCGGCCGGCGTGAACCTTTCGATTCCCCTGTTCTCGGGGCTAACCTCTTTCAAGCAGCGCGAAGTGCTGGCTTCGCAAGGGGCGCAACTCGTCGTGCGAGAAAAGAAAACACGGGATCTGGTTGTGCTGGAGCGCCTGCAGCGGGCTCGTGACCTGGATTCCGTGGTCGTGGTTCTCAAAGGTCAGGCCGAGGCCTTGTCGCTCGCGCAGCAGTCTTTTGCCACGGCCCAGCGGATGTACGGCTTGGGCACCGTGACCTATGCGACTCTCTTTGATACCCAGGACGACCTAAACAAGGCCGAGTTGTCCTACGTGCAAACCCAGATGACCTACTTGGAGGCGTTGGCCTCGAAGTACATCGCCTACGGCAAGCCTCTCAAGGAGCTCGTTCAAAAGATCAGTTTTTGAGGTAATCGGGCGGCACGAACTCCGGTACGAGCGGGTAGCGGTACGCGCGGTAACCCGACAGGTTGGGGCGGCCGGACTGCACGAAGATCTCGTCCCAAAAGGCGGCCAGTTGCGCTGCGGAATCGGCCATTTCGCGCAGGATCAGGGGCTTGAACAGAGGTGCCGCCTTTTCGGCCGTCGCTCGTTTGGGAGTCATGACGTCGGCTTTGAGCATCGACGGGATCTCGGCCTCCGCGCGCACGCTGATTTGTCGCATGCGCTCGACGACGCTGCCTTTTCGGTAGTCGTGCTTGGCCGAGCTCGCACGGGAGCGGAGGTCTTCGACCAGGGTCAGGGGGAAGGTGCTCACGGCGGCGTCTTCGAAGAACGCGTGGATGCCCGGGTGCCCCGCAGCTTTGCCGTCGTAGTCCGAGTGGTTGTGGAGCGGCATCGAGGCGTCGCCCACGTAGTGCCCCATCAGGCCCATGGCCGTCATCATCCCAAAAACGCCGGAATTATAGGGTAACGAGAAATCTTGGTTCTGGGCGTAGTCCTTGGGGGGAGTTCCGGCCGCGGCTTGTTTGCCGGCCATCACGGCGAGACGGAAGAACTGGTCGGCGCGCCACCAAAGCGAGCCTGCCGTGTGTCCTACCCGAGTGCCGTCCGCAAGTTTGGCTTCTTCCACTTCCCGAAACGAACTCGGCATGGTGGCGGATTTTTTACCGATCTTGTCGGGGTTGAGATAATGGCTCGGGTCACCGTCTTTGCGCGCCGATTCGATGTCGCGCCACGAGATGTCGGGCACGTTGCACAGATGGCCCATCGTGTGTCCGCGTCCCGCCAGAAAATCGCGAAGAACAGGCTCTTTGACCAAGCGGGTGGCAGCTACGCAAATTTCGTGATGGCCGCGCGGGCCCCAGGCGGCGGCGGGTTTGGCCCCGACGACACCAACACAGATCATCCAAGAAACTCGAAGTGCCCGAGAAACATGCGCCATGTCGGTAGGGTAGCAGCCTAGGGCACGTCGGTCGAAATCGAGCCGGCGCTCATGCCGCCTTGCATGGTGCCATCGCGGTTTCCGGTGCTCTTGTCGTCCACGTTCGGTGCGGTATCGCCGTCGCCCATGCGCCAATAGCCTCTGAGATTGGCGGTTTGGGTGTAGCTTCCGCTCGATTGCTTAAGGTTTATGGGCGTGCCGGAGTTGTAGAGGGCCGACACGGCCCCAGCCGTGAGCGCTGCGTTCCAAACGCCCACTTCGTCGATCTTGCCGTCGGCAAGGTCGCCCGAGCCTCCAAGACGGCCGATGTTGAAGACATCCGTCAAGCTCGAGAGCGCGCCGCTGTAGCTCGCCGACGTAGCACTGCCATTAACGTAGAGAGTGATCGATGAGTTGTCGTAAACGCCCATCACGTGATTCCAATTACCGGAAGAAAGGGCTCCTGAGTCGGCATAGTTCGCGGGGCCGTCCACGAAGAAGCGAATCACGCTCGAGCTGGCCCAGTACATTCCAAAGCCGCGTGTGCCGTCGGAGCCGTTCGTGGAATCAGTGGCTCCCAGGATACCGGTATTCGTGGTTGAGGCGGCTTTCACCCACGCCTGCACAGAAAACGCGGTGATCGAAGAGCTCAAGATCGTGGACATGCCGGTCACGGTGACTCGGTCGGTGGAACCCGGGGAGAAAACGAGGGAGTTTTCGTTAGACCAGACTTCGAACGACACGCTGGCGGTGGTTGAGCCGGTGGCGTTGCTGGCTTCGATGGTGACGCTCGACGCCGATTGAGCCGTGTCGGGCGTTCCCGAGATCACTCCGGTCGATCCATTGAGCGAGAGCCCGCTCGGCAGGCTCCCCGCCGTGACCGCGTAGCCGGTGGCCGCGTCTCCGCCCGCAAGGCTCGGGTTGTTGGCCGTGATGGCCACGTCCTTCACGTAGACCGCGGGGTTTGTCGTGTAGGAAAGACCCGTGGGCGCGGCAGGCGCAATCTCGATGTCAACGTCCGCCTCGGCGAAGCCCGCGGTATTGGTGGCCCGAATACGCACGGTCGTCACGGACGCAACAACGGTGGGGGTGCCTGTGATGTTTCCTGTGCTGCCGTTCAGCGAAAGGCCCGTCGGTAGCGTGCCGGACGAGACGGTGTAGGTGGGCGAGTCTCCGTCTGTGGTCGGACTGTTGGTCGCAATGGCTGTGCCGCGCGGATACGTTGCGGGGTTCGTGGCGTAGGTGAGTGTCGTCGGAGCGATCGGCGCAACCGTGATCGTCACGCTTGCCGTGGTCGATCCACCGGTGTTCGTCGCTGTAACGGTGTACGCCGTCAGAGCCCGAGCGACCGTCGGGGTTCCTGAGATCACGCCCGTGGTCGTGTCCAGGCTAAGGCCCGTCGGGAGAGCCGGCGAGATGGAATAGCTCGTCGGGGCGTCTCCGCCCGAAAGACTTGGCGTGTTAGCGCTGATCGCCGAGTTGCGCGTGTAGACGATGGGGTTGTCGGAGTACGTTAGTCCCGAAGGAACGATGTGTTTGACGGTGATGCTCACGGACCGCGTGGAACTGCCACCGCGGTTTGCGGCGGTGACGACGTACGCACTGGCGGTTTGCTGAACGGTCGGCGTGCCGGTCACGGTTCCAGTCACCGGGTCGAGAGTGAGTCCGGCCGGCAACGCAGGCGAGACACTCCATGTTTCCACGGGATCGCCGCTCACCGTGGGCGTAGCCGTCGTCATCGCGCTCAGGCGCGTGAGAACGAAGGAGTTGGCGGACGGCGAGTAGGGGTAGCTCAGGCTCAGGGGGCGTCGCGGGTTGATGAGGATGTTCACCACGCACGACGTGGATCCGCCGGCGTTCGAGGCGGTGAGAGTGTACGCCACCGCGGGGTCTTGCTCTACTTGGGGCGTCCCGGACAGCACGCCGGTGACAGTATTGAGGGAGATGCCTGTCGGCAGAGCCGGGCTCACGGTGTAGCTCGACACGGGGTCGCCGCTGGTGAGCGTGGGGGTGTTGTTCGTCATCGTCACGAGTCGCTCGTAGGAGGGGTTCATGCTGGAGTAGCTCAGGCCCGAGGGCGGCGCGGGCTGCACGGTGATCGTGAGCGTGTAAGAAACGGATCCTCCGTCATTGGAAGCCGTCACGACGTAGTCGGCTTCTGCCGTTGTGAGCGTGGGCGTGCCGGTGATGGCGCCGGTAGTGGTGTTGAGGCTGAGTCCTGTGGGCAGCGCCGGAGAGACCGCAAAGGTATAGGGGGAGTCGCCTCCTCCGGCCGTGGCGGTGTTCGTCGTAATGGCCGTGTTGCGCGAGTAGTAAACCGGATTGGCCAGATAGGTGAGAGTGGTGGGCGGACGCGGCTGGATCGTGATGCTCACCGTGGCGGTCGTGGAACCGCCCGAGTTGGTGGCCGTCACCGTATAGGTGGCTGTGCCCAAAGTTGCGCCCACGGCGGGAGTGCCGCTGATGATTCCCGTGCCCGTGTCAAAGGCGAGGCCTGTGGGCAGCGCGGGCGAAATCGCCCAGGAGGTCACGGTGCCGGTCACCGTCGGAGTGTTCGGAGTGATGGCCGCCGATCGCGGATAACTCGCTACGGGCGTGGAGTAAGCCAGATCGGAGGGGCCAGGCGGAAGCACCGAGATCGTGAGACTCGCGGTGGCCGAGCCCAAGGGGTTGCTGGCCGTCACCACGTAGGTGTCGGAGGGAGTGGTGGTGGGAGGCGTGCCGCTGATGATCCCAGTCGTGGGATCCATCGAGAGTCCTTCGGGCAGTGGCGGCAGAACCGCGTAGAGGTCCACGACTCCAGCTACTGTCGGAGTATTGGGCGTGATGGCCACATCCTTGGGGTAGTTGACGCTCATCTCGGAGTACACGAGGCCTGCGGGAGCCGAAGTGTAATTCACTTCGAGGTCGGGGCGATCTTCAAAGACCCCGATCACGCCGCCCTCGTTCAGGTAGGCTTCGATCTTGGTGGCGCTCCCGCTACGGTCCCCCGTAAACGTGGTCGAGTAGGTTCCATCCAAATTGTCCGTCACCGACGCGAAAGTTCCGGTGCTGGTGCCGCCCACGTTGCGGAAGCCGATGCTCAGGCTAGGGGTGTAGACAGTCCCGTTACCGTCATTCACGGTCAGGGTCACCGAAACGGAATCGGCGGGGTCCACGGCCGCTGCACTGAGGGATACGGTGGACGTGGTGAGAGACGGGGTGAGTTTGCGATCCTCGGCCTCAATGGATTTAGGATCCTTGGCGGCCGGCTCTCCTTGAATTTCGCGGGAAACATTACATGCCGTCACGGCCGACCATGACAGCACGGCGGCAAGGACCCGCATGTAAGCCTTTGATATCACCATCATCTCCTGGGTTCAGGTTAGCCTCCTCTCTATCGGCACGGGATGTTGTTTACGTTAAGGCGAGTGGACGCCAGAAAAGCGTTGGACTAGGCCTAACGCAGTGCAAGGAAAGGGGCTTTTCATGACATCCCAAAGCTTTTTCGCTTCTCTCGTTTTTCTTGTCCTCGTGGGATGCCAACCCGCAGTCGAAAACTCTGCAGATCTGGGCCTTCCGCCCCCAGGCAGCAGGGAGCGCGACACGGCGGAGTCCCCCGCTACGCCTTTGAATCCCGGTGCGGAGCCCGGCACCTCCGTGGTGGTCGTGCCGCCGATGCCCGCGATCGAGCAACCCGGCTCCGATGCGCTCTTGCTCGACGAAGTGAAGCTGCGTGAGATGCTCCTAGAGAACAACATCGACGTGTTCTTCGGCGCTAACACCGTGCGCATGGCCAAAGAGCGCGTCTGGATAGCTCGTGCGCGGCTTCTCCCGTCGCTGAACCTCGGCGTGCTCGCCACGTCGGTGGCGAACCCCATGTTCCTTCTCTCGTCGGTTCAGGTACTGCTTCCGTTCCTGATTCCGAACAATTGGTTCGAGCTCTTCAAACAGAATTCGCTTTTGAAAGTGGATCAGGACGCGTTCCGCTTGGTGCAACTCAATCTCTACGCTTCGGCCTATTCTTTGTTGATCCAAGTTCAGACGGACTTCCGTCTGCGGGACATTCTGATTGAGCAGGAGAGCTACGCCGCGGACGTCGAACGCTTTGCTGCCTTGGCATACCGCTCCGGTCGCGGCTCGCTTGACGACTGGAACTTGGCGCGCGCGGCGCTGGCCACGGCGCGCGGGCGCTTGCTGAACATCGAGGGGATGCTTGCCGAAGAAGTCGCCGAGCTGAGCTCGGCACTGGATCGTCCCGTAGGCACCGAAATCTGGCCCTCCGCGAAAAGCCCGTCCGTCTCGCCGCTCGAAGGCCTTGCGCTCGGTGACGCCGTCGACGCCGTGAACGAGCGCTCGATCGAACTCGATCAGATCACCGCGCTTCGCCAGGCAGCCAAGCAGGAGCGCTGGCAAAAGGTCTTTGCTTTTATCTCGAGCGCGAGTCTTTCCCAGCAGGTTTCGGCGTCCGACGCGGCCGCCGGAAACAGTCTCAAAGTGAACTTTGGACAAATGACCGGCGCGGGCCTGTTTAACTTCGGCTTCGACTATTTTCCCAATCTTCAAATGGCCAACCGCAATCTGGACGACATCGACCTGCGCCGTAAGCAAGTTCAGCGCGAAAATGGACGCGTGGTCGAGGCGACGCTGAATCATCTGAGCAAGGCCGTTGCACGAGCGGCCACCACCGCCGAAGCCGAGAGTTTCCAGCAAGACGTGCTCGACAACGCCCTGCTTCGCTATCAACTGGGTTTCATCGGCTTGTTGGAACTCATCCAGCAGCAAGATCGCTTCCGGGACGCCAACGTGGAGCGTTGGCAGGCGGAGGCTGCCGTGGACCAACTGCGTGTCACCCTCCAGCGCATCAATCTCGAAGGTCAGTTCGACGAAATCCAAGACTGCCGCCACCTCGACCTTTCCAAGGCGATGGGTCCCTGGGGCAAGAAGGCCCGAATGCCGAAAGAAGCTTGCGGACTCGAACGTAGTACGTCGCAAATAGGTGTTACCAAGGGGCTGCGCAGCAATCAGTGAATCTGGCTGAAGCAAACCTGGACCTAAGCGACCTCCTTTTTGTCTTCATCGGGTGCCGGGTGCTGATCCTTGAGGG
>Ga0247843_1001664_pt1 | contig 43799 bp, 41 predicted proteins | sample LaCruzMarch2017__FD_192420 | JGI IMG/M metagenome (GOLD analysis project Ga0247843, IMG submission 192420) | Freshwater microbial communities from meromictic Lake La Cruz, Castile-La Mancha, Spain - LaCruzMarch2017_8m | ecosystem: Environmental > Aquatic > Freshwater > Lake | place: Spain...
TTAGCCGGTGCTTATTCATTTGGTACCTTCAGCTCCGGTGCACGACCAGAGGTTTATTCCCAAATAAAAGCAGTTTACAATCCATAGGACCTTCTTCCTGCACGCGGCATGGCTGGTTCAGGCTTGCGCCCATTGACCAATATTCCTCACTGCTGCCTCCCGTAGGAGTCTGGTCCGTGTCTCAGTACCAGTGTGGGGGATCACCCTCTCAGGCCCCCTACCTATCGTAGCCATGGTGAGCCGTTACCTCACCATCTAGCTAATAGGACGCATGCCCATCCTGTACCGTTACCTTTAAGTATATAACCATGCGATTACATAATACTATGGGGTGTTAATCCGAATTTCTCCGGGCTATTCCCCAGTACAGGGTAGGTTGCATACGCGTTACGCACCCGTGCGCCGGTCGCCACCCAATTAGTAAACTAATCTGTGCTGCCCCTCGACTTGCATGTGTTAGGCCTGCCGCTAGCGTTCATCCTGAGCCAGGATCAAACTCTCCGTTGTATAATAACTTTGAATTTGTAAGAGCTCGAGATGTTGTTTTATTCTTTAAAACGCTGTTTCCTTGTTTCTCAATACGTCAATGAACTTCATTCGTTGCAGTCAAGTTACCAAACTTTATCTGCTTTTAAAAACCCTCTAATCTTGTTTAGCGGGGTGCAAAGATACAAACTCTTTTTTAATTACAAAGAAAAATATCAAAAATCTTTTTCTTCCCTTTAAAACTTGTTCACTCGTTTGTGATATATTTCCCAATTGCGGGGTGCAAAGATACATACTCTTTTGCATTCACCAAATTTTAACAAACAAAATTTGAAGTTATTTTAACGACATGCGGATGCAAAAGGTTACAATAAGCCATGGCAAAAGATTGAACTTCCTGCAAATGAATACATTAAATTAAATAAAGGAGCGCTCGGTATATTGGAACTCTGAATAATTATTGAAGAAAAATCCGTTCCGTGTAAAGTCTACGGTTAATATTCATGGAAATAAAATAAACTCCATGGGCTAATTTCGAGCCTCTCTCAATCATAATTTCGCTGTTGTATGCCTTTATACTTGGGGAAAAAGAAACCATGTCTCCCGTTGAATTGTAGATAGCCACCCCATTCACCTGATCATCACCGCTAGGGATGTTAAACTTAACATAATCGCTCGTGATTTGAATTAGCTGAATCGCTTCCTCTTCTTCCTCCGATACGTTGCTGTTGGATGCCTCTTGAATTACATGCTGTGATAAATAAATTACATCCCCATTGTTGTTACTGTTATTGTTCGTTTTATTGGTCGCCACATAAAACGTAATTGGACCAGACCCGGCGGCTGGTGCAGTCCATGTCCATATCCAAGAAGGTACAGCAGCACTGGTATTACTTAATGAAGTGTGGTTCGCATATTTTTTTACCCCTCCATTAATAGAGGTATTACCCGCTTGGCCAGTAAATCCACCTGCCATGTTATTTGTTGCCGTCAGCGCAGTTGCTTGAAAACCCTTCTTAACGGGATTGGAGGCCATTAGCAAGTTAACGTTATATTGTTGACCTGGGGTGTAGGTATTCACGGGGGTGACTCCGTCAAGGATGCTCAGGATGTTTTCAGAATCTCCGTTCTGTACTGATCCTGAATGGCATTGCGTACAGTTGCTTTCGTTGGGAGCACCGGTCATTCCCGGGGATACGCCACCGCTGTTCTTTGGCGAACGCATAAATCCATGCTGTGATGAATCCACAGAAAAATAAGCAAAACCAGACATTAATAATGCAACGGCAGGTAAAATTAAAACTATACGCATCTTCTTGAAATTTTTAATTACAGACTAAATTAGTTATTTTTTTTTCCTTGGTAAATCCAACATTCTACTTTTTGGATTAAAGAATCGGGCAAGGCCGGACCACCTTGTGGCATCAATTGGTATCCATTGGCATGCATAGAACCAAGAATCGCATCAGCCGAGGCACTAATATTCGAATGATTCGTTAAGGTATATCCCGTTCCATTACCCGCATTATGACACCCCGTGCAATTCGATTGTATCATTGGCAATACCTGTGTATTAAATGATATGGTGTCCGGACAATTTGGTGGGGCTACATAGGACACTTTATCTTTAGCGCAAGAGAAAATCAAAGAAAGGCACAGCGTTAATGCAAAGATGAATGTATATGACTTTAGTACCATGCTATTTAGATTTTCTTTCCATTAAAAATAACGGTTGACAGCCCATCCATATCAAGGGCCAAATGTAAAACAAGGGTGTTCCAATAATTTGAAACACATCCCACCCATCACGTAAATATGTAAGCACAAAATAGAACCCTAAAATTGAGGCAGCACTTATCAGCGCATTCAATCCAAACACCCCCCACTTTCCTGCATACTTATTCAACACCCAAAGAAGTAAAGAAGCTACTAATGACATAGAAATATAAATCGTGACAAGATTGAACGCACTAAGTTCTTTGCGCATTGGCGAATCAAGGCTTACCAAGGGGTCTGGGGACCCTTTAGGCACAAAACTATACATTGAATACAGGTATGCCGCGATAACTATTGAGGAAATAGACGCACTTAATAAACCTAAATACATGAACTTTCTCATTTGTCTATCTTTTTACTTACCGGTAATTCGTAAACAATCTTCATTTTATCAGGAACCGTTTCACTTTTCTTTCCGACCTTGAAATCAATTCGGTTAACATAAAATGTCCCTTTGAATGTATACTTTGAAGCGCTTCCAGAAACTTTTGCAGGGATGGTGTATTCTTTTGATGTGCCTTTTATGGTTAAGTCACCCTTAATTTGGAGCTCACCGTTCTCATCTTTTGTAACACTTGTAGACTTGAACTTTATGTTTGGATACGTTTCTTCTTCGAACCACTCCTTGGTGAGGGCTTTTTTGTTCATCATTCCATTTCCTGTACTTATGGTATTCACAGGGATTTTTAAATTAAACGTCGATTCAGTAGGAGAGCCAGATGCATAGGTCACGTCCCCACTGATGTCTGTAAACTTTCCTGAAGGGTCCGCACTTTTAAATGCAATGGAATGGCCTTCCGTTACTTCATAGTCACCTGTTGGCGCAAATACCATTGATGTTGATGCGATTAATAAACCGAAATAAAAAATAGGTAATAAGGCTTTTTTCATAATAATAATTTATTCGTTTTCAAATGCAAATTTTCTACCTATGCAAAAACCTAGCCGAAACTGGCCCTTTAACCAATCCGACGTGGTATAAGGAATAAACTGTGTCTCTCCAATTCCTTGCGCATTTGTTAGGTTTATTGTGAAATTGTGTCCAAATGTATACCATTCCAACGCAAGTCCTAAACTTCTCTTATACGTATCATTTGGTCTCAGACCTTCGGAGGCAAACGTGTGATAATATTCTGCAATCAACGCAAATCGACCTGTTAATTTTACCCGCGCTGCCGCACCAAGAGCAAACAAATCGTTTTGATCATTAGCAGCCACATAGTTGCTGTGTATTAGGGTTGGCATTACTGCTACCGAAAGACGATCACCAAAGTGCCTTGCCGCATTCAACTGTGTGAAATAAGCAAAGCGGTGACTTACTTTAGGAAAATGACTTACTTGAGAAATGTCATTAGACGCTGTCATGTATGTAAATGTTAGGCCAGCAATGGCCGTAAGGGATACCGGACTTTTTTTACCTTGCCTTAAAATTCGATACTTAACAAATCCATCGAGCAAGGATCTATAAGGTGTTGCTGTACCTTTTGCTCTTCCCACGCCAATCATTAAATCATTGGTTACGCCATATTCTAGGGCAATACGTATATCGGCCAAGTTATCAAAACCAAACATATTTTGCGCCCCACCATTCTCACCAAACATATCACCAAAGCGATGCTCGATTCTAAATTCCATGGTACGAGCAGGAAGGGTTTCAACCGAATGTCCACAAATGATTCGAGTTGAAGAGAAGGTTTTAGGCTGAAAGGGCTCATCTGTGATTTCTGTATCCTCTTGCTGGGCAAAGAAATTCAAAGGAAAAATGAGCATCCACAAAAAGTAAGTAACTTTAGACTTCATCTGTATAGTTTGATGCATCAAATGTATTAATTAAAATCACGCCCTTGAATCTCCCACCATCAAAACATAACCTAAGACAAGAGGCTAAAATCCAACGCAAGGTGCTTAGCGTAGAAGAAATAGAAAACTATTCGATAGAGATTGCTAAACAAGTAAGTACATGCTTTAGTTTTCGCGATAAGCGAATATCTTGTTTTTTAAGCATGGAATCTCAGCACGAATTACTTACTGAATATATTTTAAAGCAGCTGACAAGGCATAATCAACTGTTTGTTCCAGTGAGCAACTTTATGGATGGCACCATGCAACATGTCCCATTTGAACCAAGTGATCTATTAGTACTGAATTCATATCATATACCCGAACCCATTCATAAAAAAAACCCAATTAAACCAATTGAATTAGATGTAATATTTATTCCCCTATTACAAGCCGATGTTCAAGGAAATCGACTGGGTTATGGGAAGGGATTCTATGACCGATATTTAGCATTGTGCAGACCGGATATAATTAAAATTGGACTAAATTTCTTTGAACCAATCCCTGCTATTCCAACTGAAGAAACAGATATTCCTTTAGATTATTTAATAACTCCGAATCGTATTTATGAATTTAAATGACAAGGTGCACCAGGGGAAATTTCACCTTTTGGCTATCTTACTTATTCCGATCAATTTAATGGCTTGGTTTGTCCCATCACATTGGGCATGGGGTATAAGCACTAGCATGATATCGGGAGGTATTATTTATTTTTTTCTTTTTCGGAAACCAACTTAATTCCGTCTCCTTCAAAATTCAACTTAAATTCGGGTTGGGTAATTTTATTAATTTCTTCAACACTCTTTCCTGCATCTTCCGCATAATGACGAAGTGCTTTAACCGAAACGGTATCCCAATAAGCCACCCCGTGGATGTACGCTTCTGTGCCAACAGGAGTTGACGGTGGAATGGTAAAATGGTTTTTGAATCGGACCATTAACGGTTTTCCATCCGGTTTTGAGACCTGCACCCAACAACCCGCATTTTGACAAACAGCGGAAAGCGGAGCTTTGATGGTGGCCGTTTGTGGCTCTTTCGACTTATCCATTCGCGCCACTAATTCTGATACACTAATTACGGCAGTTTCATCTACCTTAACTATGCCATATTCCTGCTTGAGACTTGCACAACTAAACAAAACTCCTAATAAAAAAATAACACCTACAACCTTCATGTTACTCTTTATTATGTTTCATGAATGATTCAAAGTATGTCCAAAGTTCATATGACTCCTCTCCTACCTCGATCTGACTTACTTGATTTGCACCAAGGAAGCGCAACATTACGCGACGCACCTCTTCGGCATCATTAATTGGGTAAACATCTACCGTTTTCGTGGTTTCGTTAAATGTATAAGTAAACGAGGTAGTATAATACTTGGCGGTATTTTGAATGCTCTCTAACGTTGTTTTTTCAGGGAAAACCCACTGAAAATGACCAAGTTTTGCTTCCTTCTTGATGTCAGAGGCACTTAAGTTTGAGGTTACCGTGATTTGTTGTGCAACACTTAACACACCAACCGTTAAAAAAATCGTGAAGAATAGATGTCGCATGATGATTAATTTATTGCGAATTTAGCAAAAATGGAACGTTTAAAAAACAAGGAGTTACTTTTTTCAAAATCAACCTATTCAAGCGAAGCTGGATGTGATGAGGCCGGACGAGGCTGCCTGGCCGGACCTGTAGTGGCTGCTGCTGTAGTATTGAAGAACCCAATCCCAGGGTTAAATGATTCCAAAAAACTCAATGAAAAGCAACGGGACTCCTTAGCAGAGATCATTAAGTCGGAGGCGCTTGCGTACCATATTGCATTTGTTGATGAGCGCAAAATCGATGAAATCAACATTTTAAAGGCCAGTATCTTAGCAATGCATTTGGCGCTTGACGGATTGAGGATTCGCCCAGAATATATCATAGTGGATGGGAATAAATTTACCCCCTATGGAAGTGTCCCACATACCTGTGTTGTTAAAGGGGACGGAATATACCAATCCATAGCAGCGGCTTCAATTTTAGCAAAAACAGCGCGAGATGCCTATATGAAACAGATGCATGAAACATATCCACACTATCAATGGCATGTAAATAAGGGATACCCAACAACATCACATGTCAACAACATCAAGAAATTTGGAATTTGTTCATTGCACCGACAAACCTTTGGAATTGTTCGAGAAATGTGCCAAACCAAGCTCTTAGATTGAAGATAAACAGCGTATTGTTCATTAGATTTTGTAACACTTCGATTTCACCTCCCCTTTACTCCTAGTTTTGTAGCATGTTGAGAAGAGTTTTGTTCATCGCATTCCTAGCATTGTTAGCAGGATGGTCAAGTTTCGCGCTTTATTCCATCGTAGATGCCTCTGATGAAAAATCATATTTAGCGCATTTTAACCCTAACTCTGACGAATTAATTGTTGCTATCCATCACCCGGGAGATTTCAACCTTGAGAATTTGGAAGTGGATTGTAATCAAAAAAACTTAGCGGTTTATTCGTCTCTTATTCCTAGGATAACAGACCTTACCTCGGTATACCTCAGCAAGAAAAGGAGCCTAATGGTCTTTAAAACCCGTGAAAAATGGTCGATCAAACGGATAAAAAAAACCTTTGAGCGCGGGATTTACTCCTTCGAACTTACCGGGCCAAACACCTTTAAATTTGGGAAATTTTTAGGACGATTCAGAGGGGAGGAAGTACTCTTATACTCCTACGAGTTAACCTTAGAAGAGGAGCGAGAATTTACGCCGTGGCCCATTGATCCTCAATCCTCCTACAGCATTATTTATTTATCTGGTCCCAAGCGAACCCTTCGAGATGTTTATTATAAGTCCAATTTGAAAATTAGCTATACCAGTTCGGATATTAAATCAAAAAAGCCCAAGTTGATTGACGATTTAGCCCTGTTTGGAAATCTAATCCCGAAAGAAACTAAAACCTATCAATTTTTCGAGCGAACTTATTTAATTGAAACAGATCAAACGTTTAAGATTAGTCCCATTAAAAAGTTGATTAAAACAGGATTAGTGATTATTCATGTGGCAGAACAACCAGTGTTGGTGTTTGACATGAATCAAGACATCGGGTTGAGCACCTATTTGAATGATTTCTATCACCTCGAAGAAACGAACCAAGAACGGGGTCGGTTTAAGAGTTTTCCCGTGTGCACAGCGTTCAACAGCTTGCTTACAGAAGGAACGGGAGTAATTAAGACTAAACGATTAATCGCCTACAGCATTGATGGGTTTGCATTTCTTACCCCCGATGAGGCGGCACTTGATGCAGTATTGCTGGAATTGGAAATGCAGAAATCCATAAACACCACCAGGGATGAGTTTTCCATATTTAAGGTACCCTTGCCTAAACAGGTGTCGTACCGTTCACTCGGAAAAAACAACCAGCGCAGTATAAGTTGGATTGGAAATCGTTTGATTGAAACTACGTGGGGGAAAATCGGAGATAAGAGTTCCGCTAAACAACTCGAAGAAACAAAAAACTATTTTACCATGAATCCCGGTTCATCGGTATTGTCATTTTGTGCGTTGTCGGGAAGAGGTAATGTTGTTATGGAAATTGAACAAGAACTGGTTGGATATAAAAACGGAAGTTTAAAGTGGCGTAAACCTTTAGCAACGAGCCTTAATGATCGTCCATCCGCTTTGAATTCAATGAATATTGAAAATGAATTTATTCTACTTCCGTTCGAGAATCACGTTGACGTTATTGATAAAATGGGGCGGCCTCAGTATACCATTAACGGAACATTTACGGGGCCTCCAATGCAATGCGCAATTAATAAACAGCCTGCATTCGGAATTCAAGGAAAGGATGGGGTTTACTTTTTTGCATCAGCCACTGGTAAAACGCTAAAACGCTTTACCGTGAATGATGCTATTGATTCGTGGACCATTATAGCAGATGGAGGAAAGCTAACCATACTGATTAAAACGGATAAACAAATGCTTAGCATGGATTATTTCACCGGAAAAAGACAAACCCTCCGAACGAATCCTTCTGATTTCATTGCATTTTCAAGCTCCGGTTATTTACAACGTGGAGCAGCAAGTATGCAGGAGGTCATTGGAACAAAACTTAGGGACATTCAAGTTCCTTCCTATTGGAAATACAGTGGAGAAATGATATTCAGTACGGAAAAAGGTCAGTTGTTCCATGACGGAAAAACGATGGCTCTAGTGTATAACGGGAAAGTGCGTTGGAAAAAAACAATTGCGCACTCAGAAATTTCAGAACTTGTTCTTTCATCGCAAACACCCTCCTCCCTTTTTGTGCTGAGGGATGCGCTAGAAAACAAACTTTATTTATGGAATTGGCAAGGCAGCTTATTAGATAAGGAGGAAAGGCCATGCCAACGTTTGATTCAGGTGACCCCAATGGGAGGACAAGGTGCATCAATTACAACCTATCTCAATGATTTTATTATTCAATATAATTTTTAACCCCAACTAATGCTATGAAAACTGTACATACACTCTTTGTTTTACTTTGTGTCTATACCTGGGGAATAAGCCAAACGTATTTGGGTGTTTCAACCAGTAACTATGCTGGAAGTATGGGAACTCAACTACAACCCGCAAGTTTTGTAGATGGTCGATTTGTATTTGACCTTAATCTTGTTGGATTCAACAACAACACCTATCAGAACTTCGGATATTTCGATGCGAAAGCGATGCGAGAGGCTCAAGGCAACGGCGGTTATTGGTGGAAAAAATCCTTTGGCGACTCTACAATATATGCTGCTTGGGCTAGTCCAGACTCCACGTTTATGGACAGATTTATAGTTCGGGATTACTCATCTGAGACTAAAAAAGTTCTTGGTTTATATAGCAATACCCAAATTGATTTACTTAATTTCAACTTTCATATTAATCCCAAAATCGCTGTTGGCTTATTTGGACGGGTACGTTCAATAACAAATATCGACAACATGGATCCTAAATTGGCGATTCTGGCGGAAAACAGTCTCGATTACTCGCTTTTGTGGAACCAAAAATTGAATGAGGAGTTAATCAACCTCAATCAGCTTACCTGGAATGAATATGGATTCAATTACGGGCAAATAGTCCTTGATAATAAAGAACACTTTGTTAAGGTTGGCGGATCGATCAAACTACTAAGCGGAAATACTGCTGCCTATTTTTATACCAACAACTTTGAATACAACCTAAAAAATTCAGATACTTCTTTTCTTTTACAGGGGGACTTTAATTACGGTTATTCAGAAAATGTTGACAGTTATATAAATGCTGGGGGTCTTAATCCAATGGACGTTTTAAAAAGGAATTCTAATTGGGGTCTTGGAATAGACCTTGGTGCGGTATATGAATGGCGAGAAAACTATGAAAACTATCAGTACGATATGGATGGCGAAACTGGAATTTGGGCACGCCATAGAAATAAATACAAGCTGCGCGTTGGTGCATCACTTTTAGATTTGGGAGGAATGCGCTTTACAAAAGGAGGGTTAAGCCGAAATTTTACAGTGAATTCAACAAGCCCATTTGATCTTACCGTTTTTCAATCCGCTACGGATTTGGCAGAATTCGATCAAGTAATTGACTCTTTAATACAAAATCCAGATCAAGCATGGATTGCTCAACAAGACACCTCGTCTACCTTTTACATGAGAACCCCAAGCGCCTTTAGTATTCAGGTAGATTACCACATTTGGAAAGGATTTTATGTTAATGCCACCTCCATGATTAACCTCATCGGAAAGAAAACGGACTCAAAAGTAAAAGTGGCCAACCAATTCAGTATAACGCCTAGCTTTGATATTGCCGGCATTGGACTTCACCTTCCCTTATCATACAATAAATACAGCGGTTTCAGAGCAGGAATTGCAACACGACTCGGTCCACTTACCGTGGGAGTGACGGATTACCGCCCCTTACTTGCGAGAGGAAAAGTCAAAGGACTTGAACTTTTTGCAGGGCTCCGTCTACCCATTTTATATGGTGAGGTAAAGGATGACGATAAAGACAAGGTTTCAAATAAGATGGACGATTGTAGAGACACACCCGGTGTATGGGCCTTTAAAGGATGTCCTGATACGGATGGCGACGGAATCCAAGATTTAAAAGACGAGTGCATTAACGAACCGGGGCTTGCCGAATTCAAGGGTTGTCCAGATCGAGATGGAGACAAAATAATAGATAAATATGACGATTGTCCGGACATCGCTGGCCTTGCAGAATTCAAGGGCTGCCCAGATACGGATGGAGACAAAATCATTGACCCAAAAGACCAATGCCCCACAATTGCCGGGGAACTTTACATGAATGGATGTCCTGATCGTGACCATGACAGCATTACAGACCTAGAAGATTTATGTCCTGATAACTTCGGTCCTATGGAAAACAAAGGTTGTCCTGACTCAGATAAAGATGGCTTATTTGATTATATTGATGAATGTCCGCTTGTGGCTGGTCCTATTGAAAACAAAGGGTGCCCATGGCCCGATAGCGATGGCGATGGGATTCTAGACAAGGACGATGACTGTCCACAATTAGCGGGACCCAAGGAGAATGGCGGTTGTCCTTACAAAGATTCAGATAATGATGGATTACTAGACAAAGACGACGATTGTCCAAATACACCAGGTCCAAAAAGCAATAAAGGGTGCCCTGTAATTGAGAAGGAAGTAATTGAAGTGTTGAAAACAGCGTTTAATAATTTAGAATTCGAAGTTGCGAAGGATGTGATTCTTGCCGGATCGTTCACCTCATTGGATGAATTAGCAGGCGTATTGATGAAAAAACCGTCATGGAAATTAGAAATTACCGGGCATACAGACAATGCCGGGGATGATGCCTCCAATTTAATTTTATCCAAGAAACGTGCAGAGGCCGTTAAGAACTATTTAGTTTCCAAAGGGATTGATGCGACGCGTTTTGTAATTAATTATTTTGGTGAAACCAAACCTATTGCCGACAACAGTACCGCGGAAGGAAGAGCAAAAAACCGTAGAGTCGAAATGAAGATAGTTTTTGAATAACCCGGGTAATATTAACATTTAGTTAATGTTTAATTAATTCGTATGTGAGATAACAGGACGACCTTTGCATTTAAATTGCATATTATGGTACGTTTTTTAATAGTTTTCTTGTTTTTATTAGGGATTAACAGCATTAATTTCGCCCAATCAACGGTGAAAGGTATTGTAAAAGACGGAAGCAATAGTGATCCTGTAGAAAATGCTAAAATCACCTTAATCGGCTCTGAAAAACGTTGCTTATCTGATGCAAATGGGGCTTTTGAATTGTCCGGAATTGCCAAGGGGAAATACTCCCTTGAAATCAAGGCATCAACGTTTAATGTATATCTTTTGAATGACATTTCATTGGGTGAAAACGAAGTAAAAGAATTGAATATTTCAATGGAAGCCGCGGACCTTGTGAAAGGCCCTGTGGTTGTCACAAGAAAGGTAAAAAAAGATGGAAACATCGAACTTATTCGGGTGCAACACAATCTTGGAGTTGTTTCGAATGGAATTAGTGCAGAAGACATTAAAAAAAATAATGATTCCAAAGTTTCGGATGTAATGAAACGAATCTCTGGAGCAAGTATTCAAGACAATAAGTTTATCGTCATCCGTGGTTTATCTGACCGATACAATTATGCCTTTTTGAATGGAGCTAGCTTACCCAGTTCAGAATCAGACCGAAAAGCGTTCTCATTTGATATTTTCCCATCAAACATACTCAGCAGTATTAGCGTAATAAAAACCGCGTCTCCCTCTATGCCCGGAGAATTTGCTGGTGGAATAATTAATATTACTACCGTCGAGCCTAGTGACAAGCCTATTAATTCACTTGCTCTTTCAGCAGGGTTTAACGCTATATCTACATTTAGAAATTTCTACCGAAGTGGAGATAGTAAGTTGGATGTTTTAGGCTTTGGTGGGAAAGACCGCTTACTACCAACAGGCATACCGGGTTCTGCACAATATGCAGCCTTAGATATCCATGAGCGTGCACGTTGGGCGGAAAAAATGAATTACAATTGGTCCCCTGAACAACGCAGAGCGATGCCAAATTCAAGTCTACAATATAGCATCGGAAAAACCTACACGTTCAAAAACAAGCAAAGCCTCGGATACGTAGCTGCTTACAGTTACCAAAACAACCAATCCTTTTCTTTGAATACAAGAAGAGAATTTGAGGAGTCAGCTACCGGAGTTGTACAGCGAATGGAACTAAAAGATTCAGTTTTTACAATGAATGTTCTCAATACTGGAATGTTAAACCTAAAATATAGCCTAAACCCAAAAAGTTCAATTCAATTCAAGAATCTATACTCAGTGAATGCAGAAGATAAGATTAACATTCGAAATGGTGTACGAGAAATGGATAACGCCTCGCGAGAATGGGAAAAAGCTACTAACTTTTGGTATACACAAAATAAAGCGCTTTCGAGCCAATTGTACGGAACTCATGACAATGAAAAATTAGTTTTCAATTGGAATCTTGGCTACAGTAATGTTGACAGAGTTATTCCGGCATTACGTCGTGTTATCCACCGAAAATCTAGCCTTAATGAAGATGATCCGAATGAACAATACATTGCCGTCATTCAAAATAATGGAACCATTCCAACAGCAGCTGGAAACATGTTCTGGTCAGATGCAAATGAATCCATCTATAGCGCCATTTATGATGTTGAAAAAAGGTTCCAGCTTGATTCCTTCAATATTAATCTTAAAGTTGGAGCAATGCATCAATATAGAGACCGTGATTTTCAAGCTAGAAACTTTGGTTTTTCAAAATACGACGGAGGCGGCGTGGATTTTTATGACTCTTTATTGCTTGCTTCTCCTTCTTCCATATTTAATGATGAAAATCTTGGCCTTATGGCCAATGGGCGTGGTGGATTTAAATTAGATGAAGCAACTAATGTAGATGACAGTTACCAAGCAAGCTCGTTCTTGAATGCAGGTTACGTGCAAATAGACGGGAACTGGAAACAAAAAATCCGTTTGAACGGTGGCTTAAGGGTAGAATCATACCGACAATCGTTTAATTATATTGAATTCGGATCTAATAACGATACAAGCATAACTACTACAGTCGTTGATTTTCTCCCATCCGCAAACCTTATTGTTTCACTTACACCTCGCATGAACATCCGTGCAAGCAGCTATAAAACAGTTTCACGTCCTGAATTCCGCGAATTAGCGCCATTTACCTTTTACAACTTCGTGATTGATAATATTATTTCAGGCGATCCAAATCTGCAACGCGCTACCATCATGAACTATGATTTGCGTTACGAGTATTTAATTGGAAATGGTCAAAACTTTAATATTTCAGGATTCTATAAAGATTTTACTAATCCGATTGAATTAGTAAACCGCACGGGAACTTCAGGAGCTTCTGAATTATATTACACCAATGTACCAAGTGTAACCACCTTTGGAGGTGAAATTGAATATCGATTCAACCTTGGTTTTTTAAGTAAAAAAGAAAACCATAAATTGTGGGATCAGCTTAGCATAAATTTGAATGCTTCATTAATTAAATCACGCGTTGAAATCGGTGATTCATTATTCGAACAAAATGAATATCCGGATGGACGACCATTGCAAGGACAATCACCATATATTATAAATGCCGGTATTTATTACCAGTCTCAAGACAAGAAATGGGCCTTTACTGCCGCATATAACCGAGTAGGACAGCGCATTTATATTGTTGGGAACGAGCAAGAGCCTAGCGTATGGGAAAACGGAAGAAACCTTGTTGACTTCCAGTTAACCCGTAATTTTGGAGAAAAATTCGAGATGCGATTGAATGTCAAAGATGCCTTGGCTAACGAATTGGTATTCTTTCAAGACCTAAACAAAAACCAAAAATTTGATGAAGGAGATAATGCGTGGCAAAACATCACCTTTGGTCAAACAGTATCGCTTTCATTGAAATATAATTTCTAGGCACTAGGCACATAGCGTTAAAGAAACCTTCGCTTAACAATTTAATAAACACGATTTAAGTTGTTCATAACACAATAAGCGCTTTGACATCGGAACTTTGTCAAAAATTTTATAACATGAAAAAGATTTATTTATCGCTTGCACTTGTAAGCACGTTATTTACGGCCATGGCGCAAGATGCGTTTTGGACGCCTACAACCTATCAAGGTGCCTTTCCGGTAACTGATGGAACACCCGCAACAGATTGGACAAGTGGCTGGTCAAATTTTGACCCAGAAAACACCCCGTATCCAATGACAATGACTACAGCGTCTACAGACATCACAACAAACACTACTTGGAGTGGAGTTGTTTTGCTTCAAAACAAAATTTATGTAAAAAACAACGCTACGTTAACCATCCAACCAGGTACCATCATCCGAGGAGATAAATTAACACAAGCGACGTTGATCATTACACGTGGTGCTAAAATCAATGCAGCTGGAACTGCCGCTAACCCAATTGTTTTTACCTCAAATGAAGCCATTGGAAGCAGAAATGAAGGTGACTGGGGTGGATTGGTAATTTTAGGTTTGGCTAAAAACAACCAACCTGGAGGTGTAGCGAATATCGAAGGTATTCCGCCATCAACCGATACCCAATTCGGAGGTAACTTTGACAATGACAACTCTGGTGTATTGCAATATGTACGTGTAGAGTTCGCTGGAATTCCTTTGGAGCCTAACAAAGAAATCAATGGTATTACTTTTGGTTCTGTAGGATCTGGAACAACATGTAACAACTTACAAGTTTCTTTTTCTGGAGATGACTCTTTCGAGTGGTTTGGTGGAACAGTTAACTGTAAAAATTTAATTGCTTACAGAGGATTAGATGATGATTTCGATACGGATTTCGGATACCGAGGTAAAATTCAATTCGGTTTATCGATTCGTGATAAAGATTTATCAGATGCTGTTGGAGATTCTAACTCTTTCGAAACTGACAACGACGCTGGAGGTACAACTGCACAACCTAAAACACGTCCAATTTTTTCCAATATGACACTTGTTGGACCAAAAGGAAATGGTAGCGTTAGCTTACCTGTAGGTGAGAAATTTGATAAAGCATTCCGTATGAGAAGAAATACAGCTACTTCTTGTTTCAACTCTTTAGTAGTTGGTTGGGAAAAAGGATTATCTATTGAAGGTACTGCAGTAGTTGCTAATGTTAACGGAGATTCTTTAGTATTTTCAAACAACAGTTTAACTAACTTCACAAACGGTACAAACACTATTCTTTCTTCAGGTGTAACGCCAGCATTCTATCAATCTTTCTGGACACCAGACGGAAATGATTCTACTGAAACTATTGCTCAAATAAACTGGGTTAATTTGTTTACCGCACTTACAGTAACTCCTGATGCGCGTTTAAATGCAGGTTCTGTTGCTGCTAACGGTGCAACATTTACCCATCCTAAATTCTTCTCAGTAACTGCTCCAGGAGTTGCTAACCTTACCTATTGTCAAGGTGTTATTGCAGCTGCATTAAACGCATCTGCAATCGGAGGAAATACCTTATATTGGTATGCCGCAGCTACCGGTGGTGTTGGTTCTACAACGGCTCCTGTACCTTCTACCTCAAATGCTGGAACATTCAACTTTTATGTAAGTCAAAAAAATGCTGCCGGTGACGAAAGTCCACGTGTAATGATCACTGTAACTGTCAACGCAAGTCCAGCGACTCCAACGATTACTGCAAGTGGATCTACTTCATTGTGTTCAGGAAGTTCAGTTAACTTAACTTCATCTTACAACAACGGAAACGTATGGTCAAATAACGCAAATACAGCTACAATTTCTGTGAATGCTACAGGAGCTTACACGGTAACTCACACAGACGCTAACGGTTGTTCTTCTACTTCATTACCAACTATCGTAAGTGTAAGTAATGCCCCTGTACCAACCATTCAAGCATCTGCAGTTGAGGCATGTGCGGGAGATACAGTGCAATTAACTGCATCTAGTTCTAACACTTATTTATGGTCAACTGGTAACACTACACAATCCATTACAGTAACAGCGACTACAGCGAACATTACTGTAACTACCACGAATGTTAATGCATGTAATGGTGTTGGAACGTCTACACCAACAAGCATTACCTTCAACGCTAACCCTACCGCTGCTGGTTCGTTTACTACAAACGGTAACGTTGCTACGTTTGCGAATACTTCTACAGGAGCTACTACATACTCATGGGATTTTGGTGACATGACCAACTCGAGTGCAGCTGCTCCATTACATGCGTATGCTGCAAACGGTTCTTACACAGTAACACTAACAGCTACCAATGGAAACTGTAGTGATGTAACCACATTTACTGTAAGTATCGCAGTAGGTTTAGATGAATTACCAGGTGTTGCATTAAGCTTAGTGCCGAATCCTGCTACAACATCATTCAACGTAGCATTAACTGGTGCAACTTTGGAATTAGTAACTGTTATCGATGCGTTCGGTAGAACTGTACTAAATTCAACTGAAGCAACAATTAACTTAAACCAAGTTGCCAACGGAATCTACCAAGTAGTCGTAACTACTGACAAAGGTTCTAGCGTTCGCAAATTGATCGTTAATAACTAATATTTGATTCATTAAGGGGGCCAAAAGGCCCCTTTTTTTTTATACCATGGAAAACAGCAAAGGACATACCATACTCATTGTAGACGACGAATCCGATATTCTTGAATTCCTATCCTATACGGTTCGAAAAGAAGGATATCGCGTATTCACCGCAAGTAATGGTGAAGAAGCCGTTAAATTAGCGCAACAATTAAGTCCTTCCTTGATTTTAATGGATGTTATGATGCCGCAAATGGACGGGATTGAAGCATGCCAAATCATTCGAAAGGATCTGCAATTGGCGCAACCGGTGATTGCATTTCTAACCGCAAGGGCAGAAGATTACGCACAAATCGCTGGTTTTGAAGCCGGGGCAGACGATTACATCAGTAAACCCATTCGCCCGAGGTTATTAATTAGTAAGATAGAATCTTTGTTGCGAAGAATTAATGTCGAACGAAACATCCCTGAAGAGCATGAATCCTCAGGAATTATCATTGATCGCGAAAAATTCGTAGTCATTGTAAACAATAACGAACTTCAACTACCTAAAAAAGAATTTGAATTATTGGAATTATTAGCCAGTCGTCCTGGGAAAGTGTTCAATCGCGAACAAATTCTCACCATTGTTTGGGGAAATGAAACCATCGTTGGCGAACGAACGATTGATGTACACATCAGAAAACTTCGTGAAAAGATTGGAGAATCGTATATTCGTACCATTAAAGGGGTTGGATATACGTTTAACCGAAAATGAAACAACAAAAGCCAGCATATTTACTTGCCTTATTGAGTGCCCTCGTGGCACTTTTGGCGTTTTGCTTCGAAATAGTACTGCAAAAATATAAACTAGAACCCGTTAGCTCTACACTACTCCTATCCTTAATTTTAGGGGGATTCACGTTTATTTTGTTGTATTTCGGTATTAAAGTTTTCCTTCAAAGGCGCCTGAATAAAATGCTAAAAAAATTGCATAACCCTCCGCTTATCAAAGGTAATCGGCTCAATAAAATGATTGATGAGGCAGAACAACAAGTAAATACTGTGGCCAATCATCGAATCGAAGAAATCATCCAATTGAAATCCCAAGATAGTTTTAGAAAAGAATTCATTGGAAACTTAGCACACGAACTAAAAACGCCTGTATTTGCCATACAAGGGTATTTAGACACCTTAATCGATGGCGCCATCGATGACCCTGAAATCGCAATGAATTTTCTTCAAAAAGCTTCAAAAGCCAGCGACCGAATGACTCAATTATTGGAAGATCTTGATGCCATAACACGCCTTGAAAATCCAGAATTAAGCATTGATAAACGCCCTTTTGATATTCTGGAGGTGATTAAAGAAGTCTATGAATCCGTGGAATTTCTTGCAAAAGAGAACCACATTGAATTAAGCCTAAAAAAAGAATATTCGAGTATATATGTACTGGGTGACCGTAATAAAATTAGTCAAGTATTTACCAATCTGGTTAAAAATTCCATTTTGTATGGTATTGAAGGGGGGAAAACGATGATTACACTTGATCTTATTGATGAATTAATCCTCATTGAAATAACAGACAATGGCATTGGTATTGACCCGAAACATTGGCCAAGATTATTCGAGCGATTTTATCGCGTTGAAAAGAGTAGAAATAGGCACGAAGGAGGCACCGGGCTTGGATTATCCATCGTTAAACACATTTTAGAACTGCACGGACAAAATATAACGATGCAAAGTACGGTTGGTGTGGGTACCACATTTACCTTTGGGTTAGAGAAAAGCTCCAAAAATGTACAATTAAGTTCAAGAGGCGTCCCGATTCGATAAATTTGACCGTGGTTTTAGGTACTTTTGTACCATGAAAACTAGGTTATCCACCAATTCTTTTTTACGACTGATTGCATTTGTTTCTCCGCATAAAAGACTTTTCATTGGTGCCTTACTTGCCGTTGTTACACTATCTATTCTAGGACCACTTCGGCCTTTTCTGATTGGAAAAGCGGTAGATCAATTTATCGTTAAAGAACCAAACACAGATAAGTTACTTGGCGCCTTGCTCGGTGTTCTGATTATTTTGCTGGTTGAAACCATTGTTATTTGGGCTTCGGCATACCTATCAAATCTCTTAGCACAATCCGTCATTAAAGACCTGAGAACTAGGGTGTTTAATACCGTTTTATCCTTCAAAACACGGTATTTCGACCAAACTCCGGTAGGTTCTTTGGTGACCCGGGTAGTATCAGATGTTGAATCTATTTCAGAGGTATTCTCTGCAGGATTAATGGAAATATTCGGAGATCTGCTCTCGCTCATCGCTATCTTAAGCTTTATGTTTTGGGTAGATTGGCGTTTGAGTTTATTGACCTTAATTCCTATACCCATCTTGATTTTCGCAACACGCTTGTTTGCAAAAGCCATGAAAAAATCATTTCAAAGTGAACGCAACCAAGTTTCTAAATTAAACACCTTTGTTCAAGAGCATCTCATGGGGATGAATCTCATTCAATTGTTTGCATACGAAAGTAAGGCTGAATCAAAGTTTCAATCTATTAATGAAAAACACCGAGATGCGCACATCAGTGCCGTTTGGGCAAACTCTATCTTCTTTCCCGTGGTGGAACTCCTCAGTTCTTTATCCATTGCCTTTCTTCTAGTTTGGGGGGCTATGATGGTAGAAGGTAAAAGTCAACAGCAATTAACCCTATTGTACGGCGAAATCATCGCATTTACCTTGTGGATTAACCAACTTTACAGGCCTATTCGGCAACTCGCAGATAAATTCAATATCTTCCAACGAGGGGTCGTTAGAGCAGAACGCTTATTTGAAATTTTAGATGAAACAGAGGAAGTAGAACCCAATGAAGCATTTCCTGCCGCCTTCATCAACGGTGATATTGAATTTAAAGAGGTCTCATTTTCTTACACGGCTGATACCACGTTGTTTTCCTCTTTTAATCTGAATATTCAAGCTGGAAAGACCACGGCATTTGTTGGAGCAACAGGCTCAGGTAAAACCACCATAATTAATTTAATTGGTCGATTTTATGAAATCTCAGCGGGAGAAATCTGTATTAATGGCGTTAATTTAAATCAAATTAATCGCAGTGAAATCAACCGTCAAATCGGCTTTGTATTACAAGATGTGTTTTTATTTTCTGATACGATTCACAACAACATTACGCTTGGAAATACTTCCATTACTCGAGATCAGGTTGTTGATGCGGCGAAGTTAGTCGGTGCGCACGAATTTATTATGAAAATTCCGCAAAACTATGATTACATAATTGGTGAACGCGGGGGCGTTCTCTCTGTTGGACAACGTCAATTGCTTTCCTTTATTCGAGCTATGGTATACCAGCCCGCAATCCTTATTTTAGACGAAGCCACTTCAAGCATTGATAGTGAATCAGAATTACTCATACAAAAAGCGATTTCCGAGGTAACCAAGAATAGAACATCGATCATCATTGCTCACCGCTTATCCACAATTCAACAGGCAGACCAAATTCATGTCTTGGAGAAAGGGCAGATTATTCAAACAGGAACGCATAACACCTTACTCGCGACCGAGGGGACCTATAAAACCTTGTTCGAAAAGCAATTTAACGAACTCAATGAAAAAATTTAAGCTCGGAGGTGTCCCTGAACACTTTAATTACCCGTGGCGAGTCGCCATTGAAGAAAAAGCGTTTGACTCCTTAGGGGTATCGCTGCACTGGTCTGATATGACCGGTGGAACGGGGCAAATGATAAAAGGATTAGAAACAGGCAGTTTAGATATTGCCGTATTACTAACGGAAGGAATTAGCAAAGCAATTTTACAAGGTACTAAAGCCAAGATTGTAGACATCTATGTAAGTTCTCCACTTCAATGGGGTATACATGTCCCGGCGAATCGTAATCCAAAAGGAAACGAACAACTTCACCGTTTTGCTATTTCACGTTATGGATCGGGGTCCCACCTGATGTCGTATGTTCTTGCTCAACAGGAACAGTGGATTAAGGACCAGTTAATTTTTAATGTGATTGGGGATGTTTATGGCGGAATTTGGGCCTTAGAAAACAACGAGGCCGATTATTTTCTTTGGGAAAAATATACCACACAGCCCTTTGTAGACAAAGGGAGTTGTCAGCGCATTGGGCAAGTTGACACCCCTTGGCCTTGCTTTGTTATCGCATGTAGAGAAGAATTACTGCAAAAAGATGCGGAAGTGATTCATCAAATCATAGCCATCGTAAAAAAGCATTCCGCAGCGATTAGTGCTGATTCACAAACTGCGGAAGCAATCGCTTGGAGGTACCATTTGAGTATACCAGAAGTTACACAATGGTTAAAAGAGACCACATGGAATACAAAAGACATTGACTTAAAGGCGGCCATTGAACACACCATTAACTTTCTTTTAGATTCCGAATTAATCACTTCAAAAGAAGCTGAAGCATGGGCTACAAAACTCTTTTAATCGTACTTTGTTCGCTACCCTTCTACTATTTTTCTCAGTGGGGTTGCACAGACCCACAAGCAACAAATTACGATGTAAACGCCTCATTAAACGATGGGAGTTGTGTCTACAGTACTACGAATTACTCCTTAAGTTTAGTTAATAACCTAAGCGATGTACTCCAAGAAAACTCCGGACTAATTCGCATCGGGAACTTCCTCTATACCTTTAATGATTCAGGAGCGGGGGCTCTTATTTACGAACTTGATACGCTTGGAATAGTCTTGCGCACGATACCCGTCGGTGGAGCAACCAACGTGGATTGGGAAGCCATTACGTCAAATTCCACCCACGTATTTATTGGCGATGTAGGAAATAATAATGGCAATCGACAAGACCTCTGCCTCTATCGTTTCCTTAAATCGGATTTGACGTTAGATACGGTCCAAGCAGAAAAACTCCCGTTTTATTGGTCAGACCAAACACAATTCACCTCGCTACCAAACGCGAACAACTATGATTGTGAAGCAATCGTTGCGGATGCGGATTCAATTACCCTCTTTTCAAAAAATTGGGAAGATCTTCAGACCCGAAGGTATCGTCTTCCATGTTTTTGGTCTGATACCCTTGCAGCACAATTAAGGGATAGCTTCGCCGTGGACGGATTAATAACCGATGCCTGTATAGATACCGTATTAAATCGCAGTTATTTACTTGGATATAAAAACAATGGGAATAATTTCTATACCAGTTTTGTTTGGTGTTTATGGGATTATCAAGACCAGCAGGTATTTTCTGGAAACCGACGCCGGGTTGAGGTTGGAAATGTACTTACCGTAGCGCAAACCGAAGGGATCGCACTAAAAGCTTCCAACAAAGGATATATAAGTTCAGAAAAAGTAAGCTCAGTAATCACCATTGCCCCAAAACTTTTTCAATTTAATTTCACACAATTCGTTGAGTCTACCGCATCAGTCAAGCCCCAAAAACCGATGGCTCTCTTTCAACTAATCCCTCATTTGGAGGAAGGGTATACCGAGTTAATGATTCCAATGCCATTTAATCAGTGCATGTTATCCGATATACAAGGTAGAACGATACACTTGGAATCCACCAATCGATTCAATATCTACGCACGTGGATTAGTGTTGCTTACCGTTGATGGAAAAAACACCTTGATTTTCCTTCCTTAATCTTTCTTAAAGAGTGTCGCAGAAGCTTGGGCAGCGGGCATAATCACTAAATCATGAATAGAAACGTGGGTTGGACGTGTCACGATAAATTGAACGGCGTCTGCAATATCCATGGCATCCAGGGGTGTAAACCCTTGATAAACTGCCGAGGCTTGATCTTCATCTCCCTTAAATCGCACCAAAGAGAATTCAGTTTCTGCAGCTCCCGGCGCAATAGAACTCACTCTAATCCCAAAGGGAAGCAGGTCCATACGCATTCCTTTTGTAAGTTGATCTACAGCCGCCTTGGTGGCACAATATACATTGCCTTGAGGATACGCTTCTTTTCCAGCAATACTGGTAATATTTATGATCAATCCCTCCTTACGAGCTTTCAATAAAGGAATCACTGCTTGACTAACATATAATAAGCCCGTAAGATTTGTATCTATCATTTGCTCCCAATCAGAAACCTCTCCTTGGTCTATAGGGGCTCTACCCGCTGCTAACCCTGCATTATTAACCAGTATATCTAAGTTTTTCTTGACCTCGACAGGCAACTGATTAACCCAGCCATTAACCGCTGAACGATCGCGTACATCCATGGCTCCAATGATTACGTCCGGCGAAATGCCAGAAAGCGTTTCCTTTAAGGCCACTAAGCGATCTAATCTCCTCGCTGTTAAAATCAATCCATAACCTTCCTTGGCTAAGACGGAGGCGATGGCAGCGCCAAACCCTGAGGAGGCTCCTGTTATAAATGCGTATTTAACCATTGATAAATTCTATTTGACGTGAACAATCGTTTAACATAGGGTAATTGATAATGCAATAAACTCATTAACAAAAACGGCAGCACAGGCGCTTTGTAACGCACCATTGCTCCCACCACGGGTGCTGTCATTCCAACGAGCGATAAAACAGTCAGACTAAACAACAACGTAGGAAAACGCCAATCAAGCTTCCACGATATTTCCCTCAAGCGCAGAACAGCACCGAGGAAAATCAATAAAATCAAAACGTTTTCGGTGAACGCCACAACAGATTGCCCATTTTTTAACATGCTGATGTCTGGATATACCAACACATTCCAAATTCCGAGAGGAATCAAGGCCAATACGGTACTCATTCTACCATCCATGGGGATAATAGGCACAATACTACCGGCATTTACTGCATGAGCCATTTGTATAAAATCAAATTGTTTCCCCTGTAAAGTTGAAAGTGGGCTCCAATCAGGAAAGAAAAGTACATGGCAGGTGATGAAGGCCGCAAAACAAGCCAATATACTTCCCGCGAACTTCTTCCAAGAGGCAGTTCGAACCCATAACCACGTGATCAATACCATCGGAAGTAGGGCCATCAAAATGTAAATTTTTAAAAACAGCAACAGTAAAAAACATATCATTGCTAGGGTGAACAACTCCCATTTAAAGCGTTGATGTAATCTAAAAATGCTGTACAAAAATCCGCCCAACGCGAAAAACAACAATGCCTCTTTTAATATTCCGCTACTCCAAAACACCGTTGATGGCACAAGAAAAGCAGCAACATAGGAAGTGATTTTGGAGGAAGAAAAGCCGAGAAACACCTGAAACAACCAATACGAACCCAGCCAGGCTAAGGCTAAAAACACTAAAAGATTTAGTCCATAGGAACCGCAAGTTACCAGATTCAATAATGCGTTTACACGGATCACCACGCGGTTATCATTCGCAATGCCATGGTCATAGGAGCGAAACCAATAATTTAAGCGGTTTAGATAGCGTAAATCGGATTCAGACCACGTACCAAGTATTATCCGAGTAAAGACCGCAGGATCTTCAGTGGCGATATCACGCAGAATAATGCCATCATCAAAGTACTTAAAGGCATCCGCCTCTGCGCGTTTCGGATAAACCTGAGTGTATGTGTAAAGCAGGGCAAGCGCAGCAATAACTTTGATGGCCCATGAAAAAATAAATGCTTTTTTAGATGCTCCTCTGAGCCCTGGCATAATATACATTAAACCACCGAACACGAGTGCTCCAAGTCCGAGGGGGAAGGCAACCATCACATCGACAAAAGTACCAAAATATGTCAGTTTGTTAGAGAAATCGCCTAGTAAAATATGGCAATTGTGCCAAAGTGTCACCTTGGCTGTTTTGGTATGTAAATTGAATGAAGCAGTTGTCTTAAAATTTATCACATGAAAACAGGTCAAATAAATGTACAAACGGAAAATATATTTCCAATCATTAAAAAGTTTCTATACTCGGATCACGAAATTTTCCTTCGAGAGCTTGTATCCAATGCGGTAGATGCCTCTCAAAAACTAAAGGTTTTAGCGACCAATGGCGAATTTAAAGGGGTACTCGGCGAATTAAAAGTGGAAGTATTATTAGACCGTGAAGCCAAAACCTTAACCATCAGAGATCATGGAATCGGAATGACGGAAGAGGAGATTGATAAATATATCAACCAAATAGCGTTTTCAGGGGCAGAGGAATTTGTAAATCAATACAAAGGAAAGGAAGGGGCTGAGCAAATAATTGGTCATTTTGGACTGGGATTTTATTCCGCATTTATGGTTGCAGAGCGGGTTCAAATTCAAACCTTATCTCGTCATGAAGGCGCACAGGCGGTGCAATGGGAAAGTAATGGGTCCCCTGAATTTACCATAACAGAAATCGAAAAGGCAGAACGAGGCACAGACATTATATTGTACATTAATGAAGACGCGCTTGAGTTCAATGATAAACCTAGAATTCAAGGAATACTTTCTAAATACTGTAAGTTTCTTCCTATTCCTGTGTTTTTTGGAACGAAAACAGAATACATTGATTCTCCGGAAGGGGAAAAAGATGACAAGGGAAATGTGAAACGCGTTTCCATGGAAGTACCAAACCAGGTGAATAATGTAAAACCGGCATGGACCGTATCACCCGCTTCATTGAGTGAGGAAGATTATCAATCGTTCTATCGTGAACTTTATCCTTCTACCTTTGATGCCCCACTTTTTAACATTCACTTAAATGTGGATTATCCATTTAATTTAACCGGGATTCTTTACTTCCCTAAGATTAAAGAAAATGTAGAAGTTCAGCGAAACAAAATCAACCTCTACAGCAACCAGGTATTTATTACGGACAGCGTGGAAGAAATTGTTCCTGAATTTTTAACCTTGTTGCACGGGGTAATTGACTCTCCAGATATTCCCTTAAACGTTTCCCGATCTTATTTACAAAGCGACTCCAATGTTAAAAAAATATCTGCGCACATCACAAAGAAAGTTGCGGATAAATTGGCAGAGATGTTCAATAAGGACAGAAAAGATTTCGAGGGAAAATGGAATGATCTTTACCTTTTTGTTCAATACGGGATGTTATCGGACGAAAAATTCGCTGAAAAAGCAAAATCGTTCGCTTTACTAAAAAACACGAACGGTGCATATTTTACCATGGAAGAATACATGGAGAAAATAAAGGCCAACCAAACGAATAAAAGTGAAGAAACCATAATCCTTTACACTTCGGATGCTGAAGGACAATTCTCTTATGTGAAACAAGCAACGGAACGAGCGTATGACGTATTGGTTTTAGAAGGGCCCTTGGCATCGCATTGGATTCAAAAACTGGAACAAGGCAATGAGAAAGTTCGCTTTAGCCGAGTGGATTCCGATAGTTTAGAGAAATTAATCGACAAAGGCGAGGAAATTCCTTCAAAACTAAGCGCTGCAGAAGAGGAAAAACTTAAGCCTTTGTTTGAAGGTGCAGTTAACAAAGAGAAATTTACGGTTCAATTAGAATCAATGGCGGAACAAGATTCACCAATCCTGATTACCCAACCCGAATTTATCCGCAGAATGATGGAACAGCAACGCATGGGTGGTGGAGGATTTTATGGCGCCTTCCCTGAAATGTATCAATTGGTTGTGAATGGAAATCACCCGGTAATGAGTAAAGTGTTGAAGATGAAAAGCGCCAGACAACAAGAGACGGTCAAACAACTCGTAGACTTAGCCATGTTATCTCAAGGCTTATTAAAAGGCGAAGCACTTACGGAATTCATCCAACGTTCTGTGAGCGGTATGGTAGAATCTTAGTAAGTTTGTAATAAAATAAGAAATTGTATAAGTGGTTTTTAGGGGTAGGGCTCCTCATTCTTACTGGTCGGATTAAATTCGGGATCATTGGTTTTGTTATCGGAAGTATTATCGACTTCATTAGCAGAAACAATGCGTCCAATTCCCAATCCTCGAAAAATACGGGCAGCGGCTTTGAATATTACCGTCAACGTGCTACGCAATACGATTTCCCAACCATGTTAATGGCCTTGTCTGCGGTAGTCATGAAAGCAGACGGTTCTGTAAAACGTGCGGAGTTGGATTACGTCAAGGGATTTTTCACGGCCCAATTCGGGAATCAATTTACACGCGAACACTTACAAGTACTCAAGCATTTCTTAGATAACGGGCAAATCCCCATCTCTGATATTTGCAATGATATCCGGAACCGAATTTCCGTGGATGGCCGCATTCAAATGGTTCACTACCTCTTTCAAGTGGCCAAAGCCGACGGGCATGTAGATGATAGCGAAAAGAAAATCATAGAACAATTAGCTAATAAACTCGGGATTCCCGCCATGGAGTTTGAAAGCATCAAGAACATGTTCTATCGGAGTGCAGATTCCGATTATAAAATTTTAGGCATCGAAGCCTCCGCGACCGATGACGAAGTAAAAAAATCGTATCGTAAAATGGCCATTGCCTTCCACCCGGATAAAGTAGCTCAAATGGGTGAAGAATACCAAAAAGGGGCCAAAGAAAAATTCCAGCAAATACAAGACGCGTACGAGAACATCAAAAAGAAGCGGGGTATTAAATAAGGTATTGCACGTGGGCGATAACCTAGTTTTCGCAAGATCCATTTACCAATATAACAAGCACTCTTTAAAAAATTCTTGCTTCGAAGGTCGTAACGCTCACAGATTTTAATCATAGTGAAATCTGCATTTTGCAATGAATAGTTCGTTATCCTTCACTTGATAAATTAACCGGTGTTCATCATCAATTCTCCTTGACCAAAATCCAGCATATTTGTATTTCAGTGGTTCTGGTTTTCCGATTCCGTCAAAGGGCTGTCTAGAAATATCTTTGATTAAATCATTTATCCGTTTGAGTTTTTTCTTGTCTGTTTTTTGCCAATACAAATAATCTTCCCAAGATTCGTCAACAAAAATCAACTTCATTTTTCGTCAATAAGATTTTTAGCGGATGAATTTCCGGATTTTAATTTTTCAATCGCGGAATCTAATCTTCTTTCGTTCTCTTTGGAAGACAATTCATGATGTGTGGCACAAAGTGAGTTATATTCTGCCAAAGACATGATTACAATCCCATTGTCTTTACCGCGATTAATTAGTACGGTTTCAAAGTTTTGGGTAACGCTGTCAAAATAACGCTTTATGTCTTTTCTAAAATCAGATAATGTGGTTGTTAGCATGATGTGAACTATTAATTGTACTTATTAATGTACAAATATATGTACATAAACGTAAATTTACAAATTTAGTTTCAGGGTTGATATATGAGCGCTAATATCGTACTTCCCTACCTCTCTCAAGGGATCAAAGAATTTGACTATACTGGATAATCCAATAACGAATGTAGTGCGAATGGTTCTTTTTTGTTTAAGTGGAGTAACTATACCCCTGTGGAAGTTGTCTAAGTAAAAAAACCATCCAATGCGAATTATACTTTCCCTTTGCTTTTTCACATGTTTCTTGAATGTCTATGCACAAAACATGTATGCCATAGATGATTATTTCATTTCAAGCAATCCATCGGCATTCGCTGAGAAAAGGCTCTATGTGAGTAATACCAGTTCGATTGCCGATTTAAACAGCGGCCCGTCGATTACTCCATTATTCAACAATTTCTTTGCTTATAGACAACGAGTCGGTTCCTTTTCTTTTGGTCTGAACAATGGGTATAGCCAATGGGTGGATTGGAAAACCGTTGGCGCCAGCATAAGTACTGCCTATACCACTAAAATTAGCCGGAAACTCACGTTAAACAGTGGTCTCAGTGCAAGCGTTCGCAGGGATAACTTAACTGTTTATCAAAGCGCTACACAATGGAATCCCCCTTCGTATAACCTGCATCTGGGAATGTCATTGTTACATAAAAATTGGACCTTGGGAATCGCAGGCAACAACCTGATTCGTTCAGAAATTATACGCTTTCCATATTCGTACATAACCCCCTTTGCTCTTTCTAGCCATTTTTCATATCGCTTCGATCTAGACTCAGCCAAACGCATTTCTCTTACCCCTGCTGTCTTTTATAGCCATACGGTAGTCGAAAAATCCCATAATTTTTTCGTGAGTTTAACCTTAGGCCTCAAAAAACATAGCCTTGGTATTACTTCCACCTTGAATCACAATGTTGGACTGTTCTATGAATACAGCTTCAATAACAAGTGCTTCATCGGCGCATCCATCGGAAATAATTATTCGGCGCTTTCCTCCAATATGTTCCAACAAAACTACTATTCAGGAATACTTCGTTTAGGTTATTCCATCCAACCAACATTGAAATTCATAGGAACGCCGGCATTTTAACATACCTAGGCGCGCGGTAAACGGAAGCGGGGAATTAAATAATCTGGTGTTGCTGAGTGATATTTCTCATGGATTCAATGAAATTAACCCCCGCCGAATTACGCATAAAAACGTGTAAATTGAAAGCGAGAGTTTCAATTTGCACAAAAAGATAGGGTTTCGTATCTTTATGCTTCATATTCAAACTGTAAAGACATGTATATTCCACGAAGAATAGAAGATGAAATTCAAAAATACCTACAAATCTTTCCGATTGTAGCTATTTTGGGACCCCGTCAATGCGGAAAATCAACCGTGGTGAAGCGCTTGATTTCAAAGTCTCAACACGGAATTTACCTCGACCTTCAGAATCAGGAAGACCTAAATAAGCTTATGGATCCTCGTTTATTTTTCAAAGCCCATGAAGAAAAAGTAATTTGTTTGGATGAAATACAATTGGTTCCTGAGTTATTTGGTAGCTTGAGAAGCATAGTTGATGAAAATAGACAAAATGGTAAGTTCATTTTACTGGGCTCCGCTTCTCGTGATTTAATACAAAAAAGTTCAGAGTCCTTGGCGGGAAGAATTGGATTTCTCTATTTGACTCCTTTTTTAATGAACGAGGTACCAGAAACCCCCTTACCTATTTTTTGGAACCGAGGGGGCTTTCCCAACAGTCTTTTAGCCGAAAATGATGAATTTAGCACTATTTGGAGGGAAAATTACATCAAAACGTATGTAGAACGTGATATTCCTCGGCTTGGAATTGATATTCCTGGGTTGAAACTACGTCGCTTCCTAACAATATGCGCTCACAATCATGGACAAACATTAAACTTGAGTAAACTCGCTAGCTCCATGGATTTGACACATCCTACGATTCGTAAATACATTGATGTTTTTGAACAAACTTTTGTATTGCGATCCATTCCTCCGTACGAATTGAATGTAAAAAAACGTCTGGTAAAAGCGCCAAAAATTTATGTGCGAGATAGTGGTATTTTACATCAATTGTTACGCATAGAACATATGGAAGCCCTTTTTGGTCATCCCATTTTTGGCGCTTCGTGGGAAGGCTTGGTGATCCAGCAATTGTTGGCAAACTTCAATTGTCCGGCTTATTTTTTCCGAACGTCAACAGGAGATGAAATCGACTTAGTTTTGGAATTAAACAACAAGGTAATTGCCATTGAGTGCAAGGCCTCAAGCTCTCCTCAATTGACAAAAGGTTCGTATCGTGCGCTCGAACTAATTAATCCGGATTTTACGTTTATCGTTTCCCCCATCAATTCAGCGATGTATCAACTTCAAGAAACCCTATTCGTGGGAAATATACCTTCTACCTTGCAAAAATTGGCAAGCTTGTCATAGGCTGTCAGGAACTCCTTCATGTTAAAACACCCAGGCGTACAGTAAACGGAAGCGGGGGATAAGGTAATTAATGCGTTTTCGTCATATTTTCAGGAACACAAATAATAAAATCCGCTCTCCCTATGTGTTCTTTATCTAAGGTATTGATGTCAGATTGCGTTACCGTCGATATGGTGGTGATGCGCAAATCCGGTTTTGCCTTTAACAGATACCACATGATGCCTTGATAGAAATCACTGTGATACGCCCCGTTGTAATGCAAAAAAAAGGTACTTTCCTGCTTATTCGCTAGAATGAACTTAGCCATCGTCGCATCTTTAAAGGCTTGACTTTCTACCATGTAACTTCCTTTAGACCCCGAAGGCATATGGGAAGCCATTTCTTTCAAGGCCTTGTACTGAGAAAGATTCGTGTCTAATTCAAAGAAGGGGTCGGCCATTTGATTACGTACGGCGAGGGAAAGGGTGTCAAAGGCAGTACGTCCTTTCTTAAACATAAGGCTGGCATATTTACGTTGAATATTATCCGCGACGCATGGAAGCTTATTGGTTTTAGCGAATTCAATGAGTGGCGCATAATCGGTTTCATAGTTAGGCCATAGGCGCAAGGAATCTTTCAAGCTCTTTTCGGGAAATGCGCCCTGCACGTAACGTGTTAATACGGCTTGTTGATCTTGCTCAAACATTTCAAAACCCAACATCACGTTCGCCCCGTGTTGTTCGAATGCATCCTGCGTTAATTCCAACTGCAACCAATGCACGATCGGATTGTCGTGATATTCGCCAAAAAGCACCAAATTTCCAGCTAAACTTTTTGATTTAAGATTTTTGTACGTTACCGCCTTTCCTTTGGCATTATAAATCACAAAGGCGTTATCGTGTTGACTAAAACTCAGGGAACTCCACACGAGGCCACAACACACCAATAAAATTTTCATTGTGTAGATTTCTTACGAAGGTAAGTAATCTGAACTTAATCTAACAAGGCATGAAAGGCCTCTTGAATGTGGCTAGACTTTACGGCACCTACGATTTCAGCCATAAATCCCTTGATCAACATATCGGTGGCTTTGGCTTCACTTATTCCTCGAGCCCTCAAGAAAAATAAGGCTTGTTGATCCAGTTGTCCGGTGGTAGAACCGTGAGAACATTTCACATCATCCGCATAAATTTCCAATTCGGGTTTTGCATTGATGGTGGCCTGGTCCGACAACAGAATGTTTTTATTGGATTGGTATGCATTGATTTTTTGTGCGTCTTGATACACCTTCACTTTGCCATTGAATACCCCAGTAGCTTTATCTGCAAGCACGCCTTTGTAATTTTCATCTGAGGTACAATTTGGTGTCGTATGATGCACATAGGTGTGGTTATCAATGTGGTTATTTTCTCGACCAATGAATGCGCCATATAGTTGGGTATGGGTACCTTCTTCTTGAGAGAACACCTCCACTTCATTCCGTGTAAAATGGGTATGCGCTGTCAGGGTTTGTAAGGCGACGGTACTGTCTTTTTGTTGGTAGATCCGTTGCGTATGAAACCCGTAATGGGTACCCTTGGTTTGTTGTAACATGTCTGTATGCAGATTAGCCCCTGCGCCAATAAAGAAATCAAACAGCACATTCACGTAGGAATCTTCGCTGGTACCCTCAAAGAACACCTCTACTTGAGCGCTGGCGTGATTACCCAGAACGAGTTGATGATGTAAAATCAAACCTGTATGCGCACCTTGAAGACGGTGGATGATTCGTATGGGTTTGATAAGCTTAGTGTTTGCATCAATGCGTATGGCTACTCCACCTTGAGCGCTCAATGCATTGATGTGTTGTACATGCCCTTGGAGTGTGCAGGCATTCCATGCGCTGGCATCGAGGTCAGCGGAGAAATTTATGTGTAATCCGGCGGTAGGCTCAGCACAATGCCACGTTTCCTGTTCAAAAATAATATCAATAGTTTCAGAGGCCGGAAGCCGCTCTGCGCTTTGATTAATTTTTACGGGAGTTAATTTCAGTGCCGCCACTCGACCAAGCCGCGTATATTTCCAAGGCTCTTCGCGGGTGGTTGGAAAATGATGTTGGAATTCGACCCCGTCCCGGGCTGCTTGTAGTAATGACGCAGGCAGCTTTAATGCGGTTGGCTCGAGTTGCTTACAAAAATCAATTAATGTACCACTCATTACTCCACTGATTTAATCCAATCGTACCCTTTTTCCTCTAATTCTAAGGCTAATTCTTTACCTCCGGTTTTCACAATTTTTCCATCGTACAGTACGTGTACGAAATCAGGAATAATATGATCCAACAAACGCTGATAGTGGGTAATAACAAGAGTAGCATTATTTGCTGATTTTAAGGTGTTTACTCCTCCAGCTACTATGCGAAGGGCATCAATATCCAAGCCCGAATCGGTTTCATCCAATACCGCTAATTTAGGTTCAAGCATAGCCATTTGGAAAATCTCATTGCGTTTTTTCTCCCCTCCAGAAAACCCTTCGTTCACTGCACGGGAAGCCAAGGATGCATCAAGATCCACTAAGGCTGACTTTTCTTTTACTAAACGTAAAAAGTCTTTCGCTGAAAGTGCGGGCATGCCTTTATGTTCACGAATTTCATTTATCGCGGTTTTCAAAAAATTCACGTTCGAAACGCCGGGAATTTCTACCGGATATTGAAAGGCTAAAAACACCCCTTCTCGCGCGCGCTCCTCAATCGACATTTCTAATAAATCCTGATCTTCAAAGGTGATGGCACCTGACGTCACTTCATAATCCTCTTTTCCTGCAAGAACGCTTGCCAAGGTGCTTTTTCCGGCACCGTTTGGTCCCATAATCGCATGAATCTCACCCGCTTTTATTTGAAGGTTCAGGCCCTTTAAAATTTCTGTCCCGTTAATGGACGCATGTAAATCAGTTATTTTCAACATAAGTTTATCTTCAATATTCTATCCTACACTTCCTTCTAAACTAATACTTAATAATTTTTGTGCCTCCACCGCAAATTCCATTGGCAATTGGTTGAGGACTTCTTTACAATATCCGTTTACGATTAGGCTAATGGCTTTTTCTTCCGAAATCCCTCGTTGCTGACAATAGAACAATTGGTCCTCTCCAATTTTTGAGGTGGTTGCCTCATGTTCAATTTGCGCTGAAGCATTTTTACATTCGATATATGGAAAGGTATGTGCACCGCAGATGCTGCCCATCAATAAGGAATCACATTGGGAGAAATTCCGGGCGTGATCCGCTTGCTTGTGTATCTGAACAAGACCACGATACGAATTCTGGGAATGACCTGCTGAAATACCTTTTGAAATAATGGTGCTTTTGGTATGTTTTCCGAGATGGACCATTTTCGTGCCTGTATCTGCTTGCTGAAAATTATTAGTTACTGCCACAGAAAAGAATTCCCCAACAGAATAATCTCCTTTAAGAATGCATGAAGGATATTTCCACGTTACGGCAGAACCGGTTTCTACTTGGGTCCATGATATTTTTGCATGCGCTTCACACAGACCGCGTTTTGTTACAAAGTTGAATACCCCACCTTTTCCTTCTTTATCCCCAGGATACCAGTTTTGAACGGTGGAATATTTTATTTCAGCCTTATTCAAGGCAATTAACTCTACCACCGCGGCATGCAGTTGATTTTCATCGCGCTGCGGGGCGGTGCACCCTTCTAAGTAGGACACATAAGAGGATTCGTCTGCGATGACCAAGGTACGTTCAAACTGTCCGGTTCCTCCCGCATTGATTCTAAAATAGGTAGACAATTCCATGGGACAGCGAACGCCTTTGGGAATGTAGCAGAACGAGCCATCTGAGAACACGGCGGAATTCAGTGCCGCATAAAAATTATCCGTGATTGGAACTACGGTTCCTAAATATTGTTTGACCAAATCAGGATGTTCTTGTACCGCTTCTGAAAAGGAGCAAAAAATAATTCCCAACTCAGCGAGTTTAGCTTTAAACGAGGTGCCCACAGATACAGAATCCATTACGAAATCTACCGCTACACCGGTTAAGCGTTGCTGCTCTTCCAATGAAATACCCAATTTCGCCATGGTTTCCTTCATTTCTGGGTCTACATCATCCCAAGACTCAAACTTTTTTGTTTGTTTTGGTGCAGCATAATAAGAAATGGCTTGAAAATCTGGTTTTTGATACGTAACATGAGCCCATTCCGGTTCTGTCATGGTTTTCCAAACCTCAAAGGCCTTTAACCGGTAATCTAACAACCAAGACGGCTCATTTTTCTTTGCAGAGATTAAATGAATGACCTGTTCGTTCAATCCTGCGGGGACCACATCTGAATCAATTTCAGAGATAAACCCATACTGGTATTCTTTATCCGCTAAATCTTTTGCTAATTCGTTTACTGTATATCCAGCCATAATTATACAGAAAAAGACTCACCGCATCCACAGGTACGATCAGCGTTAGGGTTATTAAACACAAAGCCTTTGCCATTTAACCCACCTGAAAAATCGAGGATAGTCCCTACGAGGTATAAATAGCTCTTACGATCAACTACTACCTTGATGCCATTGTTTTCAAAGCTTGAATCTTGTTCAGTTTCCTGATTGTCGAAGGTTAGTTGGTACATAAGTCCTGAACACCCTCCGCCGGAAACTCCTACTCGAATAAATAAACCCTCTTTCCCCTCATCTTCCATCAAGCGAAGGGCTTGCTTCTTAGCCTGATCTGTTACGGTTATCATCTTATTTAGATTAATTTTAAATAACGTGCACAAAAATACCACAAAAGAGGTATTGACTCCAAGTATATAAAACAAAAAAATCCCTAAATGTTTAGGGATTTCTGAAATAAGGAAAGTACAGATGTCTTTCCACGAGTATTTTTAGCGAGCTACTTCAATAACTTTGGTGTATAACGCTTCTGTAGCCGATTTAAAAACCAACGTATACGTTCCATTCATTAAATCATTCATGTGAAGTGACTTGGCATCTGAAACAGGTATCGTAGGCATGAATTGTCCGTTGGATGCAATAATTTCAATAAACTCGATGCGCGCATCGCTCCAAATGATGGTAGCATTTCCAGTAGAGGAGTTGCAAGACACTTGCACCTTATCGTCCTCTAATTTTACAGGAATCTCATGATTTGCTCGAACTACGGTTAGGGAAGCAAATACTAAAACTAGGGTTATCATCAGTGTTTTCATAAGTGGTTGTTTTTGTTATTACTTGTACAAAGTTGCTGTAGTTTAGCACATTTGGCAAGCTTTTGACCCTGTTACGCAGGAAAATACGATTTGTTACATAAATCATCCTACGTATAACTACGTAGAGAACAAATATTCAATAGAAACTCTCTTTTAGTCAAATATTTATACCCTATAGTCATTTAGTGTGTGGTACATAAATAATTCGTGTAAATTGGATATAGAAATAAGGAGAGATACAGGTGGCTTCTTAAATCGAGTTACTGCTTGGAGAGGCAGAAAAGTTTCTAGTCAAAAGTTTTTTCGCACTCGATTTAGTTATAGAAGCCCCTGTTTTTTTTAAGACCACTCAGGCATTATGCCTACTACGATAGAAGGGAAGCTCAGGCTTCCTTTTTTTTTTATATAACAAGGGTCTGCTGGGCGCCGCATCGTTGTTAAAATTCGATACTTGTAACTCCAAAATGTATGACCCATCTGCTGCATGCGAAGGAACATAAATTAATTCGGTAATCGTACGATCGCGCACCGGATTTTCAGGGACATTCCAAAACGCATGATGAAACGCCAAGATTCCACCATCAATTTCTTTATCTACTGAGGGTATGTCCACTAACAGGTGTTTAATGCGGCACTCGTTTAATTTCTGAACACAAGCAACATCCATATAGGTTGGATTGGTATCGGAATAATTCGTTGTGCATTTTATAAGGTTATTGGGCTCTGTACGAATTACCAAGGCGTCACACGGACTAATATTGCGCAATTGCTCCGCGGTGATTACCCGATCTTCCCCTATTACTTCTGGGCTTATCGTAATTACCTGGGCTTCAAAAAAAAACTGATTAAAACACGACGATACCGGGAAAACCTCCTTGGAAATATGTCCATGTGATTCAGTATGCGTCCCATGACCATGCGGATTAAAATAAATATCCCTGAAATTCACAGCGCCTCCCAGTTCCACACTGCCAACAAATCCATTTTCCATCACGGGTGTAATCCGCGGACTGTTTAAATACCATGCACGAACCCCCTGTGGGGTAACACCTATGGAAAGATCTATAAACTCGGCGGTATCGATGAACCAATCTCGATCTAGATAAAATTTCATAATCAAAGCTAATCAATTCCCCGTACTTGACAATTGAGTGTAAATAAAGTTAAACGCGAATCATAGCGGTAATTTATTAAGCCCTTATCTTTGGGGCATGGAACAAAAAGATCTACTCAAAGAAATCATCTCCCACTGTAAAGAATACGGATTTGTTTTTCCCTCCTCAGAAATCTATGATGGACTTGCCGCGACATACGACTACGGGCAACTGGGTGCAGAATTAAAAAACAACATCAAAACGTACTGGTGGAAATCCATGACACAATTAAATAGTAACATCGTTGGGCTTGACTCCGCTATTTTTATGCATCCAACCATATGGAAAGCATCTGGGCATGTCGATGCGTTTAATGACCCCTTAATCGATAATAAAGATTCGAAAAAACGTTACCGTGCCGATGTGTTGCTTGAGGAGTATCTTGAAAAACAAACCCAGAAAATTCAAAAAGAAGTTGAAAAGGGAGAGAAACGCTTTGGGGATAGTTTTGATAAAGCACAGTTTATTGCCACAAACCCCAACGTACTGCGCATCAAGGAAAAACAGGCTCAAGTGCAAGAGCGCATGAAAACCGCGCTTAATGAAAGCAACTTAGAGGACTTACGCCAACTCATCATTGACCTCGAAATTGTTTGTCCGATTTCTGGATCTAAAAACTGGACAGAAGTTCGTCAATTCAATTTAATGTTCTCTACATCCCTCGGCTCTGTTGCGGGAGAATCTTCTACCATTTATCTCCGTCCAGAAACAGCGCAAGGGATCTTTGTAAACTTTTTGAATGTTCAAAAATCTGGGAGAATGAAAATCCCTTTTGGGATCGCACAAATCGGAAAGGCTTTCCGAAATGAGATCGTGGCGCGACAGTTCATCTTCAGGATGCGTGAATTTGAACAAATGGAGATGCAATTCTTTGTAAAACCTGGTGAAGAATTAACGTGGTATGAGCACTGGAAAGAAGTTAGAAAAAAATGGCATCTAAACTTGGGACTGGGGGAGAAAAACTACCGGTTCCATGACCACATTAAACTTGCCCATTATGCCAATGCTGCGTGTGACATTGAATTTAATTTCCCGATGGGTTTCAAAGAACTGGAGGGGATTCACTCTCGAACGGATTTCGACCTGAAACAACATGAACTCCATTCAGGGAAGAAACTACAATATTTCGATCCTTCAACGAATGAGAGTTTTGTACCTTATGTTGTAGAAACTTCAGTAGGCTTAGACCGACTCTTCCTTTCTGTGTTAAGCGCGTCGTACACGGAGGAAACACTAGAAGATGGAAGCGAACGCACCGTATTAAAAATTCCTGCTGCGCTTGCACCCTACAAAATTGCTATTTTACCGCTGATTAAAAAAGATGGGTTACCAGAAAAAGCACAAGAAATCATGCGTATGTTACAATTAGACTATACGATACAGTATGATGAAAAAGATTCCATTGGAAAGCGCTACCGCCGTCAAGATGCCATTGGAACACCTTTTGCCATTACCATTGATCATGAAACCCTCGAAAAGAATAGCGTTACCATACGAAATCGGGACACCATGATTCAAGAACGAATTGCTATTGAATCCTTACCTGCCTTTTTAAACACCCATTGCAGTTGGTCTTCTATGTTAGGTGCATTAGTATAATCCTGGGATTGTTCTGGCTAACCCCCACACGGGGATATAGTCAGCTCATTAATCAACCACTTAACGTGGGTGGTAGCCAACCTTTTCTGAATCCACAACTCATTAAAGAAATGGGTATCCGTGAAATGCATGGTAAAATCTACACCAAGCGTTCAAGTGATTTAATTCGCAACACGGATGGTTTTGTAGACTACAGATTCGATTCCTTGGGTAACACCACCTATAGCATGACATACGTTCCTCACCATTCATTTAAAGATTCAATCGCTCATGTTTTTCAATATGATCAGCATTATTTAACCGATCATAGAACCGAAAGAAATACCGATTATTCCATTGAACAATTTGAATACTTGAATGGAAAACTTATAAATTCAGAGGAGCGAATTGGATTAAAACAATCGCAAGAAGAAGTGACGACTCATTCCTTGGTTTATGATTATGTTAATCAATCGAATCAAGAGCTGATAACTATAGGCTATCGAGGAGGGAATCGATATCAGGAGGTAGTGCTAAGCTATGATTCAATAAACCGCATAAGCAACAAACAAATAAAGGAATACTTAACAGGTCTTATTAAAACTACCACCTATACGTATAATGCCACAAATCAATTAGAAGAAATCGAATTTATCGATGAAGTAGGGAAAATCACTTCCACCCACATAGAATATGAGTCAACAAGGGAAATTCGAGCCATTAAAACATATACCAATAGAAAACTAACGTCAGAAAATCAACTGATTTATAGCAATAGACAACTTTCGTCTATACTCATGTTAAATCACCAAACTCAACTCATGGAAATTATTAGATTTGATTAATTTCCTTTTTTATTTCCGACAAAAAATGCAATTAAAAAGACTACAACTAAAAATCCAATCACCATAAAAAAGCTTGTAATTTCCGGGGCTTTTAAAAATACCATATGCTGTGTGTTAATGTTATATTAAGTTAGGTAAATTATGTTGACTGAATAGTGTCGATTTTCAAATACAATCATTTGTTTATCAAACATATAACCCTCTCGAATATCTCATGCATAAAAGTGAAAAAATCATGGCTACTTATTTATAACTTTGCAGAAAAAAAATGTTTCGAACGCACACCTGCGGTGAATTAAGAGCCGAGCACATTGGAAAAGAAGTTACACTCAGTGGATGGGTACAAAAATCAAGGGATTTAGGAGGCATGACCTTTATTGACCTCAGAGACCGTTATGGAATCACCCAATTGGCATTCAATGTAGAAAAAGACCATGCCTTGTTTTTGGAAGCGCGAAAACTTGGTCGCGAATTCGTGATTCAAGCAGTGGGCTCTGTCATTGAGCGATCGAGCAAAAATCAACATTTAGCGACCGGACATATCGAGCTCGAAGTGAGCTCGTTTCGGGTATTAAATGCATCAAAAACGCCTCCATTTACCATTGAAGATCAAACCGATGGAGGCGATGAATTGCGCATGCAATACCGTTATTTAGATTTACGCAGAACGCCAGTTCAACAAAAACTAATCCTTCGTAATAAGGTAGCGCTCGAAACCCGAAAGTTCTTAGATAAGCTCGGGTTTATGGATGTGGAAACCCCGGTATTAATCAAATCAACCCCTGAAGGTGCACGTGATTTTGTGGTGCCTAGCCGCATGAATCCCGGTCAGTTTTACGCCCTACCCCAATCTCCACAAACGTTTAAGCAATTACTCATGGTTTCTGGGATTGATCGGTACTACCAAATCGTGAAATGTTTCCGCGATGAGGATTTACGTGCCGACCGTCAGCCCGAATTCACACAAATCGATTGTGAAATGTCCTTTGTGGAGCAAGAAGACATTTTACACGTCTTCGAAGGCTTGATTAAACATCTGTTTGCAGAAGTAAAAGGCATTGAGTTTAACGAGCCCTTCCCGCGAATGACCTATGACGAAGCCATTCACATGTACGGATCAGACAAACCAGACTTACGTTTCGGGATGAAGTTCAACTATTTGAATGCACTCCAAGGAAAAGGCTTTGCCATCTTTGATCAGGCAGAAACCGTTCTTGGTATTGTAGTGGAAGGCGCTTCAGAATATACCCGAAAACAATTAGATGAACTCACCGAATGGGTGAAACGTCCGCAGATTGGAGCCAAAGGAATGGTTTACGTAAAGTATAATTCTGACGGAAGTATAAAGTCTTCCGTAGATAAATTCTACAGCGAAGCAGACTTTCAATCCTTGGCTGCAACGCACAACATTAAGGCCGGTGATTTGTTATTGATATTGAGCGGGGAATTAGCTAAGACACAAAAACAAATGAACGAACTTCGACTTCATGTAGCACAGCAAGAAGGACTTCGAAATACCGGAGCATTTTGTCCAGTATGGGTCTTAGATTTTCCATTATTAGAAAAAGATGAAGCCTCTGGAAGGTACTTTGCGATGCACCATCCCTTCACCTCTCCAAAGGTAGAAGATATAGCGCTTATGGATTCTGATCCGGGTGCGATACGCGCAAATGCCTATGATTTGGCTATGAACGGCGTAGAATTAGGCGGCGGTTCCATTCGAATTCATGACCGAGGCTTGCAAGAAAAGATGTTCTCCTTGCTAGGCTTCACTCCAGAACAAGCGCAAGAACAATTTGGCTTTTTAATGGGCGCCTTTGAATACGGTGCGCCACCGCATGGCGGCTTAGCCTTTGGCCTTGACCGCTTGGTAGCGACCATGTCTGGTGAAGAATCCATTCGAGACTTCATCGCCTTTCCGAAAAACAACAGCGGAAGAGACACCATGATCGACGCACCGTCCCCTTTAGAACCTGCTCAATTAACCGAATTAGGAATTAACATCTTACCGAATGGACATTAAGGATTTACAGGCACGCATTACACCACTTCGCGATCAACTCATTGCCCATACCGTTTATCAGCAAATTGCAACAGACCGCGAATTAAAATCCTTCACCGAAGAACATGTATTTGCTGTTTGGGATTTTATGAGCTTATTGAAGAGTTTACAGCGTCATTTAACCTGCGTTAATGTACCGTGGATGCCTACGAAAAACAAAGAAACACGTCGTTTTATTAATGAAATTGTAGTGGGAGAAGAAAGCGACTTTGATGCATCAGGAAAGACCATGAGTCATTTTGAAATGTATGTTCAAGCAATGCAAACCATGGGTGCAGATACCCATGAAATCGAACGATTTATTCAACGCATTTCAGCGAATACACCCCTTGACGAAGCCTTGGATTCTTGTGCGATCAATGCCGAAACAAAGGACTTTGTGCGGTTTACCTTTTCAATTATTCATCGCGGAAAAATTCATGAAATCGCTTCGCTGTTTACCTTTGGACGCGAGGATTTAATTCCAGAAATGTTCATAGAAATGGTGAAAGAATTGAAAGCGAATCATCCAACGCAAATGGCAGATTTTCTCTATTACTTAGAACGTCACATTGAGGTGGATGGAGAAGATCATGGGCCACTCTCCTTGAAATTAATGGATGAGGTTTGCGAGAACGACCCGCTTAAGTGGGAAGAAGCTACCCGTGTGGCCGAAGAAGCCTTATCGATGCGCATTCGCTTATGGGATGGTGTGGTAAGAAAAAACAATGCGCTTAGCGGCGCGCTGGTTTAAATTATCCGGGTTTCGGTTTAAACCCGTACCCGAGGAAATATTAAACATCTAACGACTGATCCGAAGGAATTGTGAAAAACTCTTGTAGCGTAATTCCCAACAATTTGCAGATTCTCAGTAAGGTTCGAATCTCGAAATTTGCCCCTTTTTCTAGGCGCCAATAAGCCGAGCGACTCATCCCGAGTTCATAAGCAAAGTGTTCATAATTATTAAACCCTTTCTCTTTTCTCAACTGTTTGAGCCGATTGGCAATCCAATGATAATCTTCTTCGAATGCTTCCTGACTCATGCTACAAAAGTCCACAAGTTTTCTTTTTTTTAGTACTCTTATTTGAAGTGTACTATTTATAGTGTATTTTTACACAAAATTTAACCTATACCTTATGAAAAAAAGAATTTTACTATTGAGTTTTATTGCCTTAAGCGGTATTACTGCATTTTCACAAAATGTTCCTTCTTATGTTCCCACCAATGGATTGGTTGGTTGGTGGCCTTTTAATGGTAATGCCAACGACGAAAGTGGTAATGGTAATAATGGAACGGTGAATGGGGCCACATTATTTTCAGACAGATGGGGACAAAACAACAAAGCTTTTTATTTTAATGGAATCAATAATTTTATACAAATAAGCGATCAACCATCCTTTAACTTTGTTAACTATTCACTATCATTTTGGTGTATTAATGACCCGATGTCCAATCTATCCGTAAAATATTTATTCAATAAAGGATGTTATCCAAATTTAAGTTTTAGATTTTATTTTGATGGCTCGCCAATCTCGGATATTAGTACACAAAACAACCTACAATTTGTTTCTGGACCACCACCTTCAACGAGTTGGAATAATTATATTACCACATATGACGGAATTCAAATAAAACTTTATATCAACGGGAATTTAGTTGATTCAGATTTTTTTCAAGGATTTCTAAATGACACAAACGAACCTTTGATAATTGGAGCCCGACAAGATGGACAAAACTGTCAAGTTCAAAGCCATTTTTACGGAGCTATCGACGACATCGGCATTTGGAACCGCGCTTTAAGCCAACAAGAAATCACTGATTTGTACAATGGTACCAGTGCCCAAACAAATGAAAACAGCTTGCCTTTGGCTAGTGTGCATCCCAACCCAACCACTGGAGAAATAACCATTACTTCCAATGAATTGCACAGTCAATTTTATTCGTTGTACAATTCGTTGGGGCAGTTGGTAGCATCAGGCATGTTGAATGCTGAAAATACTACCCTTTCCATCCAAGAATTCGCACCCGGAATTTACACGCTTCAATTGCAAGGAGAGAAAAATACTACCCTGAAAATAGTTAAAGAGTAATTGTTTTAAAATTCTTCCCGGGTGCGGGTTTAAACCCGCACCCGGGGAAATACTCTTTCTTGAAAATAATTGTTTTTTCATCTACCCATTATTTTAAGGAGTATAAAACCCACATTGTCACCTCCTCTTACGGAGTCTGAAACTCGTCAGAGTCATCAGACCTTAATCCCTCCTCTTCGCCGCGGCGAAGAGGGAAACTAACAATCTTCCCATCCCCCTTTCGAAGGGGGACTAAGGGGGATGACTCTAACTAACCTCAGACTACATCAAAAGTAATTACATAATCGTATTGTCACCTCCATTAATCCCTCCTCAAGGAGGGAAACAAATAATCTTACTTCCCTCTCCGCTTAGCTAACCAAGGAGGAAGCTGTTTTTGATGTGCAGTTTCTACTAATTTATTGCTTAAATCAGCTCGTCCTGCGCGCTTCAAGCGACTCGAAATCCACTCTTGATTCTCGCGTTTATACCAGAAAAAATAACGGTTTTGATTTTTCTTTTCCTCTGGAGATTTTGCCGTGAAGACCGGTTTTAAGGTATAGGGATGCAAGCCGGTATAATAAATTACCTCAGCTACGGTCATGGGAGTTGGGGTAAAATCTTGTACCTGCTCTAATTTAAAGCCCATATCCTTGGTTTCTGCAGCCAGTTCAGCCATGTCCGTTTCTTCACACCCCGGATGCGAGGAGATGAAATAAGGGATCAAGGGT
>Ga0247843_1001665_pt1 | contig 43778 bp, 32 predicted proteins | sample LaCruzMarch2017__FD_192420 | JGI IMG/M metagenome (GOLD analysis project Ga0247843, IMG submission 192420) | Freshwater microbial communities from meromictic Lake La Cruz, Castile-La Mancha, Spain - LaCruzMarch2017_8m | ecosystem: Environmental > Aquatic > Freshwater > Lake | place: Spain...
GCCAAGGTCTTGCTCTTTGAGAATAGCAACAATCTGCTCTTCTTTGAATTTGGTCTTTTTCATCGTTTTTTAAAGGTTAAGTTAGAAAATCAAATTTTAACCTGTATGAAAAAACCAGCCACTTACCATAAGTAGTTATATTCGTTTCCTGACCGTAGATTTTGCCTATAGTTCCACCATTTTCTTTTAATTGCGTTCTCACATTCAAGAGCAAAGAACCCGAACCACAAGCAAAATCAAGTACGTTATCAAGTTTAGGTTTTGGACCAGTCTTTGGGTCGTGGGAGTCCAAAATTACAATTCGTGAAAGAATTGTTGAGATTTGTTGCGGTGTATAAAACTCTCCTGCTTTTTTGCCTGAACCAGCTGCAAATTGTCCAATCAAATATTCATAAGCATCACCAAGCGTATCGGTATCGGTTGAAAAATCTGCAATTCCCTCTGCTATCTTGGTAATTATCTTACAAAGTTTATCATTCCTTTCTTTTTGAGTTTTACCTAACTTTTCTGAATTAAGGTTGATTTCTGAAAACAAACCTTTAAACGTACTCTCGAATGATTCGTTCTCAATGTATCTGAAACCTTTGTCAAGTGTGGTGAGCAGCTTATCGTTTTGTGTCCGAGCCAATTCAGTAATATTACTCCATAAATATTTTGGCTCGATAACATAATGCACTTTTCTACGCATTTGTTTTTCAAAATCCTCTATATCTTCTTTGTTCTTTTTGTACCATATTTCCAATGGGGGAGGAACTACAAAGTCAACCTTTACTTCCTTAGAAGTGCTTGGCGGATAATCTTTGCCTAATTCCTTTTTGGCGGCTTCTTCGTAATTATGAGATAGATACCTTAGGAATAGAAATGAAAGCATATAATCACGGAAATCATCCGCATTCATTGCACCTCGCAGTTCATCCGCTATATCCCAAAGTGTCTTGCCTAATTGTTTTTGTTCTTTACTTGCCATTATGTCGATTAATAGATAAAACGATACTTGTCTTGAATTTTTTGAAATACATCTCTAAACACTGCTTCGTCAGCTTCAGCCATTTTATTAAACTGCAAGCGATACACATTTTTATGAGATAGAGAATTTACAATTTCCATTGCTTCATCCGCTTTTTCAACTCCGATTTGCTCCAAAGTGTATTTGATTCTTCCTACTCCAAGGAATGAAGAAATATTTTCAAGCAATTGCCTTAATAATACGAAGTGATAAGCAAACAATTCTGTTTTTGTTGCTGTATCAATGGTTTGCATCAGGTGAAGGTGAAATAGAAATACTTCATTATTTAAACTGTTTAAAGTTAAATTCCCTTCTTTTGAAGTGAGAATAAACGGTTTTGTTAATTTGTTGTAACGACCACTTTTTTCACCCTTTTTCAGTTTGTCAAATAGGATAGAAAACAAACCAATATGATGTGTTGTAATTACTATTCGCTTTTTGAGATAGTGTTCTTCAATGAGTTCAAAAATGGATTCTGCTGTGATAAAAATATTGTGTTCATCTAAACTTGAAACTGGGTCGTCAATAAAAAAGTGTGCATCCTGACTGCTTGCCCAAGCATCTACTTCAAACAATGTTAAGAAGAAACACCAAACGAATATTCTTTCTTCACCTCTTGAAATTTTTATGGGAGTTTGCTTTTCTTCATCAATGAAAAATGAAACAGACTCTATTCCTTCTTCTGGATTTTCGTGTTGATTGAATTTAAACTTGAACTTTGGATTATAAATTGCCAGTTTTTCTTCAACGTCTTTCTCATCAAAGTATGAATGGAATTGACTCAAATTGCTAAATAAAATATTCAGACGGATATTTACATTACCGCCTTCCTCATCATTTTCCCAAACGAATAAATCTTCACTAAATGCATTATAATAAACACCAGTGTGCTTGCCTTCATTTTCACTTTTTGTAAAATTTTTGTATGCAACTGATAAACGTGTTTTTCCTGTAGCATTAAATGCGTAAATCAAGATGATATTTTCTTGATTTTCAAAAAGTTGTTTTGCTATATCTAATTCATTCATATTTAATCTATCGTTTTTGGAAACAAACACTGCATTAATCCTTTTTTATGCAGATTCAATTGCTCTACTATTTCCGCTTGTGCCGAGATGATTTCATCTAATGCAGAAAGAGAAGAAGCAATCTTTTGCTGTTCTTTCGGATTCTTTGGGATTGGAAATTTATATTCAAGAAAGTTTTTGCCATTAATTGAATTTATTGTTGCACCTAAACCAGCTTTTACTTGGTTTTCATAATATTCTGTTTGAAATAATTGATGAACAAACTCGGGTTTATTTGTTCTAAATACAGTCATAAATGCACCGTGGGTTGCGAGTGGTAAACCTTTTGGAATAATAGCATTTTTGCCAATGAGTTCTTTTGAGCCATTTCTAACACAAACTAAAATATCATTTTGTTTTGTCAGATTTGCTCCTTTTATATCAGAACGAACATAAACGCAATCATTTAAATCAATTCTACCATTTTGAATATTTGAAGAACGTAATACTAATAATCCATTATCGCTTACATCAGTAGGACTATAAGTAAGACCACTTATCAAATTGCCTAATTCACTTAATTCTTTTGTTTCCCATTCTCCGTCTTTAGCAAATTCTTTAAAGCGATAAAAAGGAACTTTTTCACCTTCTTTTGGAAACAGATTTTGAATCAATCCTTTCTTATGGTCTTTAAGCAGCTCTAACCTTTCATTTTTAACATTAATAACTTCGTTTAAAGAATTCAAAAAAGAAGCAATCTTTTGTTGCTCATTTTTTAGGGGCTTAGGAATTAGAATTTCGGAAAATTGCTTATAGCTTATCATTTTCCCGTCTCTTATTCCTTCAAGGTTTTTGTTTAAGTCTTGAATGAAAGGATATGATTTAAAATAATGACGATAAAAGTCATTAATAACATCTTCTTTCTTCCTTAATACTATATAAGCAGGGCTGCATAAACCTATGTAGTTTGAATATTCAATACCTCCTTGAAATGACCTAAGGCTAATAATAAAATCTCCAATCTCAACCACCTTATAGCTTTCTATGCTTTTTTCAGTAACTGAAACGTGATAATTTATCAAATCTCTTGGAACTGCACCTTGCTCTTGTGTAACTGCAAGTATTGGCAAATCAGAGTTATGGTCTTTATTTGAAATTGGCTCAAAAAGTTCATCTCCATAAACATACTCCCATTCCCCTTCATTTTTAAATTCAGGAAAACGCAGTTCAGGTATAAATTTGTTTTTCTTCTTACTCATACGCTGCTAATCCTGATATTTCACGCCCTTGGGCAAGTTTTTTAAATTGTGGTACTAAATCTGCCATTAGTGCCAGTTCTTTTACTCTGCGTTCTTTCCAACTCAAATCCAATGGCTCTAAAAGGTCAGTCAATTTTTCACCGTCAAAAATCATTCGGTTCATTACCATTTCTACAAACGCTTTCAGGTCTGTCGTATGTAAACCGTGTTTGTGTGCAATAGCTGCTAATTCTTTATTGTACTTGTCTTCCTTAAAAGTAACATATCCTTTGCGAAGCGTATCTACATCCTGTCCGCTTTCCCAATCCAAACTATTGATGTATTCGGTTAAATCTTCTTCCTCATCCATTAAGTTGGAATTAGATTTAAGCAAGCTAATTACCTGTGCCTTAGTCATCTTTTGCTTGGCAGGCTTCTTCTGTGTGCTGTCAGCAATCAAATTCATTATGTAGTCATAATCAATTACAGCAGAAGCAAATAATACAAATTCAAAATCCAATTGCTGAATTTCAGGCGGTGCTTGGTCTCCTTCCTTTTGCTGAATTTCTCTTAACTGCTTGGCTGTTTCTATATACGAGCTACGGAACTCTTGCAAAGTTTCTTTAGGCAAAATCGCTTCAATTTTTGCCTTTTGTTCTTCGTCTAAATCTGTGTATTGGTCTAATTGAGTTTTAAGCCTTTGAACTTCTTTAAAGTTTTTTACGAATGTAATTCGTGCTGCATCACCTTTCAGGTTGTAAACTTCTTGTGGTTCGTTTACCAAATTTTGTTGCTGCATAAAGATTCCTAATGCCTCAACTGCCTTTTGAAAGTTCTCCATTACAACTGGAGCAGGGTCAACCATCCAAATTTTAATTGCTCTATCTTTATCTTCTCCTGAAAATAATGCAATCGCTTGGTTTACGGATTCTTGTTGTGAACGGAAGTCTAAAATATTTCCGTAAGGTTTAGTATCATTTAATACACGATTTGTTCTCGAAAATGCCTGAATAAGTCCGTGATATTTCAGGTTCTTATCCACATACAAAGTATTGAGATACTTGCTATCAAAACCAGTTAGCAACATATCTACCACTATTGTAATGTCAATCTTATTTTCGTGTGAATAATCTTTGTTGCTGTATTGTTGGTCTTTGATTCTTCTTTGTACATCTTGATAGTACAAATCAAATTCATTGATACTGTGATTGGTTTTATACTGCTTATTGTAATCTGCAATAATTTCCGTTAATGCTTGTTTTTTTTCTTCGGGATTCTGTTTATTGTCCTCACGTTCATTTGTTAAATCCTCTTGTAACTGCTTAATATCAGCAGCATTCTTTTGAGCTTGTTGGTCGCCATTATTAGAAATTAGTTGTGACGGTGGAGAAAACACACAAGCAATATTTAAAGGAACGTAATTGGGATTTTCAGTTTGTTTCTTTTTTTGAATTTCCTTAAATAGATTATAGTATTCAATTGCATTATTGATAGAAGAAGTTGCTAAAACTGCATTGAATTTTCTTGAATTGGTAGCAGTATCGTGCTTGTCTAAAATGGCTTCTACAACTGCTTGTTGTGCAATTGCTTCTCCAGGTTTTGGATTTTGGTTGCCTTTTCCCTTGAAATAGTCAATATGAAACTTTAAAACATTTCGGTCGTCAATGGCGTGTGTAATTGTATAAGCGTGTAATTGCTTTTCAAAAATGTCGCTTGTTTCCTTGTATTTTGCTTCTTCACCATTTCTTTCGATATAAGTGGCATTGTCTCTAAAAATTGGTGTGCCTGTAAAGCCGAATAATTGAGCATTTGGGAAAAACTCTTTAATCGCCTTGTGATTGTCGCCAAATTGTGAACGGTGGCATTCATCAAATATGAATACCATTCTTTTTTTGCTTAATGGCTCTAAGCGTTCTTTATAGTTTTTCTTTTGTGTTCCGTCAAGTGCAAGCCCTAATTTTTGAATTGTCGTAACAATTACTTTGTCTGCATAGTCGGTAGAAAGCAATCGTCTTACCAAAGTTTCCGTATTGGTATTTTCTTCTACACTGCCTTCTTGAAATTTATTAAATTCTTCACGGGTTTGTCGGTCAAGGTCTTTTCGGTCAACTACAAATAAACATTTCTCAATATCAGGATTATCTTTTAGCAAAGTAGAAGTTTTGAAGGAAGTCAAGGTTTTGCCACTTCCTGTTGTATGCCATATATAGCCATTACCTCTATTTTGCTGAATGCAATTAACAATTGCTTTAACTGCATAAATCTGATATGGTCGCATTACGAGTAACTTTTGTTCACTCTCAATGAGTACCATATACTTACTAATCAATTCACCAAGTGTACACTTGCTCAGAAATTTTTCAGTGAACAAATCAAGGTGAGTGATTTTCTTGTTGTTTTCGTCTGCTAATTGATATATCGGTAAAAACTGTTCGTCTGCATTGAAAGCAAAATGCTGATTCTTGTTGTTTGCGAAATAGTACGTGTTAGTTCGATTGCTCACAATAAACAACTGCATAAAGCAAAGCAGCGAATTTCCATAACCATTGCCAGGCTCGTTTTTGTATTCTACAATTTGCTGCATTGCTTTTCTTGGAGAAATATCCAGTTTCTTCAACTCGATTTGCACAACAGGCAAACCGTTAATCAGCAAAATGATGTCGTAGCGTTGATGGCTGTTTTCTGTGTTGATGCGTAACTGACTGATAACTTCAAAGTCATTCTTGCACCAATCTTTGATGTTCACTAAAGTATAATGCAAAGGCGTTCCGTCCTCACGTTGAAAATATTGTCTTTCTCGTAAGAGTTTAGATGCAGCGAAAACATCAGAATTGATTATTTCTTCTCTAAGCCGTAAAAACTCATTATCAGTCAAGTTAATACGGTTGAGTTCTTCAAATTTTGCTTTGAAGTTTTGCTCAAGTGTTTTCCTGTCAACTATGTCGGGACGATGAATATATTTCAGCCCTTTTAGTTGCTCTATTAGATTTTCTTCTATTTGGTTCTCTTTACTCATTATTCTTCTTTCAATAAGTCCTTGGCATTAACATCCAAAATTTTTGCAATTCGATACAAATCCTCAATGCTTGGTTGTCTCACATTTCGGGCATACTCGTTTATCGTGTTGTAGCTTTTGTCCAGCTTTTGAGCAAGCCAAGTTTGTGAGATACCTTTTTCTTTCAGAACTTCTTTAATTCTGTTCATTTGAAGCCTTATTAAATTTTATCGGGTCAAAGATAGTAAAAATACATTGTCGAATAGTGTAAAAGTCCACTATATTGTCGTGGGTGGGTAAGGGCAAGCTCTTTTGGTTTTTCAGCGTTGGCATTAGCGTTGGGAAAAACCAAATGTGCTTGACCGTGCGGCTGGTTAAAATTGTTTTTAAAAAATGTGCGGAGGGAAAAAAATAAAAAACAGAGGGTCGGTTAGTGTGTCGGATTAATCTCTGTCCGTTTGTAATATCGTTTTTCTGTCTTTGGTCACCTGTCAAAATGGTTTACTTTTTTCTTGTTTTTAGTCGTCTGTTTGTTGTTGTCGGGTCGTCCTTTACACTTGCTGCCAACTCATTTATAGCCGCTATAAACCTCCCCCAATCCGCCAAATTGGCTGTATAGGCGAAGTTTTATTTCCCGCTATCTAAAGTATAGAGTTTTCCCAAATCGGCATTGGGCGAAGGGCGAATGGATTTGTTGCAGGTTTTTGGTACTAACCTGGGTGTACATCTCGGTGGTTTTGCTGCTGCTATGCCCCAACAATTCCGGTATTTTGCAGGAATAGCTCAAGCAAGTTTGGGCCAACCATAGTGTAAATAAAATACGGGTTGGCTTATGCACAGAACGGCAGCTTATGCCTTATATATAAAGCTGCACTACTCAGCAGGTACTGGCCTTCGTTAAACAACCTTAAATGCATGCAGATTCAATACCAGAATGGAGGGAACCCCGTTTTGGTACAATATCATGAATGCCATGCAGTACTTACACCTTTCAAACATCGAAACCTTTATTCGACAACCCATGGCCGTGGTTATGTTCACCCTGCCCGATGGAATCGGGTGCTGGGAATGTGAGGTAACCAAAATTAAACTGGACTACGCCGAAACCCTAACCAAAATTATCAAGGAAAAACATTCGAATAAGGACAAGGCCGCCTTTTACGATGCCTATTACCCCGAGGACCCTGTTGGCCTATTCATCGTTGAACTGAACGTAAAAGACGAAGTAGATATGCTAAAATACTACGGCATAACACAACTTCCCTGCGTGGTTCGGTATGAATACGGTGTACCCGTCGAAAAACACGAAAAACTAGCCGATTACCAACAACTGGTGAACCTTATGTTCCGAAATGATTTCGATGAAGACTAAAAAATTGGACTTAAATTGAATTAAATACACCTTAAAATGATGAAAAAAATAACGAACATGGCCGAGTTTGAAGAACTGTTGAAAGAAGAGCGGGCATTGCTTTTTATTATGGGCAGTTTTGATGTTCCATCAAAACTGCAACAAGGTTTTATACTGGAAGAGTATTACTATTCCATTTTGCTATACCATCTGCACCAAAAGAAAGTGGACTTTGCCTTAGGAATAGTAGATATACATGGAGAAGAGGTCCCATTAGAACTATGTGAATCCTATAGTATTAAATATGTCCCCCAGGCCATTTACTTTAAAAATGGAATTCAAATTAACAGAGAAGTGGCTTATATGAAAGGGCATACCGACTTTTTTCAATCGGCTCTAAAAGAAAACGCAGACGATAAAGAGAACGGTTAATCCTCAATTTTACCAATCCGTTCGGCATGCCGTCCACCCTCAAAGGCAGTAGATAAAAACGCCTCAACACACAGAATGCCTTGCTCTGCATCTAAATACCTACCCGGAAGAGCCAGAACATTCGCGTTGTTGTGGGCTCGAGAAAGCGCGGCAATTTCGGGCGACCAAACAAGAGCAGACCGTATTCCTTTCACCTTGTTGGCGCTTATGTTCACGCCTTGTCCACTGCCACAAATCAGAATGCCAAAATCAAACCGATGCGATGCTACTGCCTGAGCAAGAACCTTGGCCACATCGGGGTAATCAACCCGTTCGGGACCAAAGGCCCCACAATCGTGTACGGAGAAACCCTTTTCAAGCAAGTATTTCAATAAGGTTGATTTTAATTCAAAACCGGCATGGTCGCTGCCTATGGCTAAGGTGGGTTTAATGGCACTCATGATACACTGGTTAACAAAGGGGTTAAAACCTGTTGAAAGTTGATGGTTGTTTTATTTGCAAAACAAAGATAATTGTATAGCGAGGCAGGTTATGAACAATGCAACTTTTTTGGCTTCTATTTTTAACGAACTTCTAAGCATTCTATTGACAAACAACATGCCCTTTGGACGCATAAAAAAAGAGGGGTGAAGGGTTATAAACACTTTAAATTGCATGTTAATAACCTCCGCTTGCTTTGATATAAAAAGGGATTTAAGATCTGGGGTTGTTAAGAACCTGTTGAGAATGTGTTGGACTAAACATAAGCAAGAAATCTGAAAAAAGAGTTACCAACAAATGAACAATGCCTATAAACAACTAAAAGAGATTTTAAAATCCTTTTTGTATTTATAAGCAATGTTGATAAAGAGAATAAAACCAAAAATTAGCGGGTAAGCACCACCAACCCAACCCGGGGTTCGGTATCGAACGGAAGGTTATCTTCCACTTCAAAACTGATTTTATAGGTGTACACGCCTACGGGCGAGGGCAGGTTCAGGTGGTTTCCGTCCCAACCTTGATCGATTTTATCAGAGGTAAACAGCAAATCGCCCCAGCGGTTAAAGATTTCGAGGCGGTAATAGCTAATGCGTGTACCATAGGCTCTAAAAAAGTCGTTGATTCCATCGCCGTTGGGCGTAAAGATAGAGGGAATGTACAGGCTGGGATCGCAGCCGTTCCGCACCCAAACGGTGTCTTCGATAATGCAGCCGTAGGAATTCACGCCTTGTACGGTGTACAGCCCGGTATCAGATATTGTAATGTCTGGGCTGTTGCCACCGGGGTTCCAGGTCCAGTTGATGCTGGGATTCAAAGAAAAGTTCAGGCTTCCTTCGCAAATACGGGCCACTTCGGGAAGAACATTTGGCACAACAGGTACTTCAAGCAATCGGTACCAAGTAATGGAATCGCAACCCATACCGGTGCTTAGTTGTTCTTTTACGGTGTTTGTTCCAAAGTAGGGAACACCTTGAACCCAACGGGCAGAATCGGGGCAGAGCCAAAAGGTTAGGGTATCTTCATAGGTGCGATGCACCGTTAGTTCAGAAACATAAACAGAATCGCAGCCAAAGGCATTTTGCAGGGAATCAACGTAGGTTCCTGATTGGTTTTGTGGGCCAGCGGCGGTAAAATAACTTTGACCTTGGCAAATGTTCACATCAACGGTTTGGAAGTGAACAGGCCGAATGACCAAAGTACTTTGAATGCTGCTGTCGCATCCGTATTGGTTTTGAAGAATGGACGTGTAGGTTCCCGAAGCGTTAACCGATGTTCCATTGGGCAACGTGTAGGCATCGCCTTGGCAGCGGAAAACGGTTTCAGCAAGGTTGTGAACGGGCCATTCCACCAGCAGGGTTTGAACGGTTGAATCGCAACCATGAATGCTGGGAACGGTGCTTCCGTAGGTACCCGGAGCAAACACCTGTTGTCCGTTGGGCAAGGTGAACGAGCCCCCTTGGCAAAATCCGCGGTTGTCGGTGGTTTGATGGGTTAAATTTTGAACAACCTGTGTGGTAATAAGGCTGTCGCAGCCTTGGCTGCTGTTCAGGGTAACAGGGTAAGAACCTGCCGTGCTGATGTACAATCCGTTGGGCAACTGCAGGGAATCGCCTTGGCAAAGGCCAACCTGAGGGTTTTGAGAATACACCGCAGCCACGGTCAATTGAGTAAGCACGATGGAATCGCAGCCGGCAATGCTAATCAGGGTAACGCTGTAGTTGCCGGCCACTTGCACCGAATTGCCGTTGGGCAGGGTATGGGATTGCCCTTGGCAAATTTGAACAGGTACATTTACAAGAAAAGTATCTTCTACCGAAAGGTTGGTGGTAATGATGCTGTCGCAACCAAAAACGGAGTTTAAATTTGAAACATACGATCCGGAAGTTGCCACAACCTGACCGTGTGGAAGGGTATAGGATTGCCCTTGGCAAATGCCTGGGCTTTGGGTAATGGCAAAGGTGGGGTTGATGTACAGAATGGTAATAATGGTGCTGTCGCAGCCCTGTATGGAGCTTAAATTGGAAATAAATGCCCCGCCTTGGCTTGTGGTTTGCCCATTGGGCAGGGTGTAGGTTTGGCCTTGGCAAATGGAATCGGCTTGCTGTTGGTTGTACACCGGCCACAGCGATACACTCACATCGATGGTGGAATCGCAGCCATGAACGGTATTTAAGGTTACCGAGTACAGCCCTGCTTGGCTTACGTAGCTTAAATTCGGAAGCTGAAGGCTGTCTCCGCTGCAAATAAATGGATTTTGGGCAACCCTGAAGGTGTCGTTCACCACCAAAACCGAGGTAATTAAACTGTCGCAGCCTTTGATGGTTGAGAGCAAAGAAGTATAGCTGCCGGCATTGGCAACGGTTTGCCCGCTGGGTAGGGTGTAGATTTGCCCCCTGCAAATGCCGGGATTTTGAGTTAAATTGTAGGTAGGATTAACGGTAAGTTGTCGGGTTACAACGCTATCGCAGCCAAAAATGGAGTTCAGGTTATCTACATAGGTTCCGGCCGTGGTTTGCCACCCACTTTGGGTGAAAATGGAATCGCCTTGGCAAACAACGGGGGTTTGGGTATGGGCAAAAACGGGGTGAACCTGTACGTTGATGTGGGCGGTATCGCTGGGGCAAAAGGCATCGTACACCAACACAGAATAGGTTCCAGAATGGGTAGAATCTACGTTTGAAACGGTAGGATTTACAATGGAATCGCTAAAGTTCAAGGGGCCGGTCCATTGAATGGTATGGTTTTGAGGCAGGGTAGATTGCAGCTGAAGAACATCGCCGTCGCACAGGGGGTTGTTGTACTGCAATTGGGGGGTTTGGGGCTGTTGAATAACGGTTAAGTCAAAGGTATCGGGTTCCACAGGGCAGGCACCTACGCTGCCGTTGATGATGTAGAGGCCGTCGTTAATAAGTAGCCCAGGGTTTATGGTAAGGGAATCGCCGTTGGCCGTAAAATTATTGGGTCCCGTCCAGCTGTACGTGGTTCCGTTGATGGGGGCTACTTGGAGCAAGAAGGGGCTTCCTTCGCAAATGGTATCGGCGGGAAGGGTTTGAAGGTTAAACTGGAATTTATTGTAATCGCTAAAGTAGCCGTAGCGGCAACCGGAAGAGGCGCCTCCGTGAACGATGCCCATGTGAAACAGGTGGCTGGAATTGTTGAGTCGGGAGCCCAGCCCCTGGGGAACGGAGCCCGACAGGTTAATTTGAGCGTACATCCAAGCCCCGTTGGAACCGGGAACGGGGCTAAAGGCTGCGGCGGTAACCAAGCCGGCGTTCCCGTTCAGGGTAAAGCTGCCTTGCCCCCCCGTTTGAACAATCAGGTTAAGGGCAAAAAATTCGTTGGTAGAGCGGGTAAAAGCGATGCTTGCGGACCCGGTGCATTCGATGGTGGGAAGCAAAGCGCCACCAACTTCGCAGCCAAAACCGGTGGTATGGAGCAGGTAGGTGGGTTGGCTGCTGGTTACGTAGGCAACGGGATTGCTTAGGGTATGAACATAGGTTTGGCCGGCGTTTATATTTGCCACCACCGAACCGTCCACCGAAACGCTGGTACCGTTTGCGGTTCCCAGCACATAAAATTTATCGGGCCCATTGAGGTAGCCTTTCACCACAATGTATTCATCGCCTACGCGGTTAACGGGCACAATTTGGTCGCCCATAAGATCGCCGCAGCCTCCATAGGGTGCTCCCGACATGGTATCGTCGTTGATGGTAATGGCAATGGGTTTGTTGCTCACCACGGTGGTTCCTTCCAGGTGGTCGGCGGTGCCAAATCCGGCGGCCCTACCGTTCCAGGTTTGCCCGGCGTTTAGGGTAATGGTGAACGGAATGTTGGCATTGTGGCCTACAATGTTTTTGGTGGGAGTAATGGTAATTGTGGTGTTGTTTTGGGTGGCAACGATATCAAACCCTGAGCGGGCGGTGCTCCAATTGGAAAGGAAATTTTGAAAGGGCAGAAAAAAGTTTGTACCCAAGGCATTTTTGCCTTTTAGGGTAAAGATATCGGGGTTGCAAGCGCAGCCGGGGTTTACTTCGTAGTAGGCCGTGATTTCGGTGGTAGAACGGATTCGAAATCCATAATTGAGTACCGTGTTTGGGGGGTTGTTTTCCACCATATTGATCCACGTGGTAACATCGAGCGAGGTAGCCGCGTTGGGCGGCAGGTTCAATGTCATGGGTGGAAAATTGGGGTTGGCCGGTTGTTCGATTAAAATCGAGGCTTGTTGGCCGTAAGAAGCAAATCGAAACAAAATGGGACGATCGCCGTGGCTTTGAATGGCTTCGGGAGCTACAAACCAAAACAGGGTATCGCGCTGAGCATAGGAGGCGCTGTTTCCTAAAAGGAAAAGGAAACAAACAAAGAGCCCCCGAGGGAATATTTTACTCAGCATGGTGTATAAATACATTTATACAAGCGAAATTAACACAAATTATGTCAATTCTACGTTAAATTTAACCCGAAACAGCCTAAATATCAAGTATTCGCATAAAAAACGCAACAAAAGGACCGGATGTTCTTAAATTCGAAGAAACGCCCGAATGAAAAGGACAACAGGAATTCCGTTTACCTTTAGCAAAAATAAAATAAAATGAATTTAGGAATGCGGCATGTAGTTCTTGTATTTTTTGGCTTTTTAATGCCTTTCGTTCTCTTTTCGCAAGGGAATTTGCAGTTCAATCAAGTATTGTTGCTGACGGCTACGGGAACGGTTCCATCGGGTAAGGTATGGAAAGTAGAGTCGGTGTTGTCGAGCAGCACCTTAGCGGCCTACAACGACAACTCTTCCAGTGTGAATACGGTGAGTTTGAATATTTTGGTAAATGGGATAACGGTAACGGTTGAGCGGTCGAGCGTAGGGATTGCCTCGCAAACGGGAAGTGCAGGCGTCATGCGGGCGCATTGGGGATATACCTCGGGGGGAGTAACGCGCTTGCCCTTTTGGCTGCCGGCCGGAAGCACCTTGGCGCCTTCGACCAACGCCATGGGAGTTTCGGTGATTGAATTTAATGTGTTGCCGTAATGTAAAAAAGCGGCAAAACCTTTCATTTCTAATTTAATCTGAGGAGTTCGCGTTACCTTTGAAAAATAAACAAACGCCGTGGAAACAAAAGAAGAAATAGTAAAAGATTGGTTGCCCAGGTACACCGGAAGGCCCTTGGAGGAATTTGGGGAGTACATTTTGTTGGTGAACTTTCAGAATTATGTGCACTTGTTTGCCGAGCAATTTGGGGTACCGGTTGTGGGCGAGGGCAAGCCGATGCAATCGGCCAGTGCCGAGAACATCACCATTATAAATTTTGGAATGGGTTCGGCCATGGCGGCCACCATTATGGATTTGTTGTCGGCCATATCGCCCAGGGCGGTTTTGTTTTTGGGCAAATGCGGGGGATTAAAGAAGACCAAAATTGGGGATTTGGTATTGCCGATTGCCGCGATACGTGGAGAGGGAACCTCGAACGATTATTTGCCTGCCGAGGTGCCGGCTTTGCCGAGTTTTCGGTTGCAGATGTCGGTTTCGGCCATGATACGGAAATTCGAGTTGGATTACTTTACTGGAACGGTGTACACGACCAACCGAAGGGTTTGGGAGCACGACCAGAAATTCAAAAACTATTTGGTGGACATTCGAGCCTGCGCCATTGACATGGAAACGGCCACCATATTTACCACAGGATTTGCCAACAGCATACCTCATGGGGCCTTGTTGTTGGTTTCGGACAATCCCTTGGTACCTGAAGGGGTAAAGACCAGCAAAAACGATGCAGAGGTAACCAAGAACTACGCGACCAACCACTTGAAAATAGGAATAGAATCTTTGCGTGAACTGCGTGATTCGGGTGAATCGGTGAAGCATTTGCGGTTTGAATAAGGGCTAATTTGGTTCGATGTGGCCAAGCGGGCCGGATTGAACAAGGTAGCACGCCAGGGCTGAAGGGCAGCTGCCCGCGTGCTGCGGAGGCGACCTTGGGAGCCCCCGCAAAGCCGCTGGGCAGCGCCCTGAAGACCGCGTACTACCTGTGAAAGCCGGGGTACCCGCCCCCCAAAAAAACCTAAAAAAACACGCATGGCAGAGCGCTCTTTTTTGTATCTTCCCCCAAAGTTTTTTTGTGAATCCTGATGTGCTGAGTGCCTGGTTGCTGCGGACGGCCATTTTTATGGTGATGTTTGCTATGGGGCTGGGTTTGACCTGGAAAGAGCTGACTCAGCTGGTGGTGAAGCCGGGGAATTTGCTGATTGGATTGCTGGCGCAAATGCTTATGTTGCCTTTGCTGGCCTTTGCTATGGTGTGGTTTTTGCCGATTGATCCGGCTTACAAAGTTGGTATTGTGCTGTTGGCGGTTTGCCCGGGCGGTTCCACCTCGAATTTGGTGAATTTGTGGATGGGCGGGAATTTGGCGCTTTGCGTAGGACTGACCTCGACGAATGCATTTTTGACTCAGTTTAGCATACCCATATTGCTGCAGGCGGCCCTGTGGATTTTCATGTCGGCCACGGCGCAGATTACCTTTCCCTTTTCGGAAATGATGTTGGAAATATTTTTGTTGACCTTGCTGCCGGTGGCCTTGGGTATTTTGGTGAAGCCGAGTTTGGGAGCGCTGGCGGAGCGCCTGCAGAAGGGCATAAAGTTTATCGCTCCGGCCCTGATGGGGCTCAGCATTTTGGGTTTGGCGGCCTTGCGCCAGAATTCCGATAACCTGTTGTCGGCATCGGTATTGCTGTGGCTGCTGCCCTTGATGGTAGGGTTAAATGCATTGGCTATTTTACTGGGATTTCGGTTGAGTAGGCGGTTGGGAGTACGGGCAAGGGGAGCGATGACGATTAGCGTTGAGGTGGGCTTGCAGAATACGGCCTTGGCGATATTGTTGGCGGAATCGCATTTGGGTGCGCATGCGGCGGTGTTGGCCCCGGCGGTGGTGTATGCGGGCAGCTCGTTTTTTGTAACCTTAGGGATGGCTTGGTGGTTGCGCAGGCGCTGGGCATCGGGGGGGGATTGGTGAAACTGGCTGGCTTAATTCGGCACGACCAACCTAAATCCGATGTTGTTGCCACGGATTTCAGGCAGAGCATTGCTTCGGCTGGCCGAGCGGCAGTACCCAGCACCGTACTGCCAGCTGCCCCCGCGTACTGCTTTTTTTGAACCGGTGGATGGGCCCTGGGGGTTTGTTGTTTCGGCCGTTGAATAGGGTCCGTGCCAATCGCTGCACCATTCCCATACATTTCCATGCATATCGTACATTCCAAAGGGGTTTGGAGGAAAGGTGCCTACGGGTGTTGTTTGCCCAAGGGCTTGTTCAAGAGCACAGCCTGAATAGGGAAAATTCGCATCGAAATTGGCCTGGCTGCTGCTTAAACAATAGCCAGTAAAAAAGGGGCTAACCGTTTTGCCTCGGCAGGCATATTCCCATTCGGCCTCGGTTGGAAGCCGGTATCCGGGGCCCATCCATGCGGCAAAGGCTTGGGCATCGTGCCAGCTTACGTTGATAACCGGTCGGTTGCCACGACCCCAACCGGCATCGTTGGGTTTGGTTCTGCCGGTTGAATCGCAAAAGGCATCGTATTGTTCAAAGGTAATTTCATACTTGCTTATTTTGAAAGCAGAAAGGGTAACCATGCGTTGGGGGCTTTCGCTGATGGATCTCTCCAATTCATTTTCCGTACTGCCCATGGGAAATTTTCCCGAAGGACATTGCACCCATTCTATGCTCAATGAAGGCGGTTCTGAATTGGAATCGTCGCAGCTTATTTGCCCCAAGATTAAGGACAAAAGCAAGGCAAAGGACAGGCTGTATTTTTTAAAATTCATGAATAGCATAGAACGTTAAATCTTGGATAGAACCACAGAAAAAAAGAGCAGGGGAGTTTTTAAAGAGATATTTAAATGCCGTAAAGCCGAAAAACGCTGCCAGAAATATCCGCCCCATTTTACTTAAATACGTGCAGTGTTCCGGTTTTTGTTTGTGGTTTTCCTTGGCTGTCGGTCAGTTCAATTTCGTAATAATATACACCGTTCGACACGGGTTCGCCGGTTAAGGTGGTTCCGGTCCAAAAATCGACAGATTCGATGTTTGGAGCAAGCTCGGAGCTGAAGAAATGAAGCTGCGTACCCCAACGGTTAAAAACATATCCGGATATTTTTTTGATTCCTTGCACTTTGATTGAAAAAACGTCGTTTGAACCGTCGTTGTTGGGAGAGAACACATTGGGGATAATGGCTATGGAAGAATCGTAAACCACAATGTCGATTGAGGTAGTATCTGCACAATGGTTTGAATTGTACCAAGCAATAAGTTGAACGGAGTACACGCCGGCAGAATCAAAGGAGAAGGATTCATTGATGTTGTTGGAAAGGGGTAGTCCCTGGATGTTCCAAAGAAACTGATTGGCCCAGAAGGATTGGTTGTTTAAATCGACCAGCAAAGGAGCCACTCCGCTGATTGGATTAGCGTTAAAGTCGGCCTTAACATGGTTTATTTCGTTTAGGGTTGCGCTGGAATCGAAGGTGCATCCATTGGAGTCAACCAGTGTAAAGGAATAAAAACCAGCGGGGAGGTTATAAAAGGAAGAATCGGCTTGCCATTGAGAATCCAAAGCAAACTGCAGGGGCCCTGTTCCTTGAGCTTGAATATGAATGCTTCCGTTTTGTTCACCGCAAACCACATCGTTGGTTCGAATGCTATCAATGGAGGGCAGTTGGTTGACTTGAACGCGTATTTTTTCGGTTCTGGAGCAACCGGAATCCGATTCGATTCGGACCACATAAAGGGTAGTTTGATCGGGAGCCGCCAAGGGGTTTTGGGCGTTTGGGTTGCTTAAACCCGAGCTGGGGAACCACTGATACCTGCTTCCACCGCTTGCAAACAGGGGGATGCTGTCTCCACGGCAAGCTATGGAATTAGAGCTAATGCTTGTTGAAAAGGTGTCGCAAGGGCTGGAATAGGCATTGAAAAAAAACAAATTGGAGTTTGTGCCATGCTCCGTTAATTGTTCAAAATCCAAGACGGAGGAATAGGAAGTAGCCCCATTCTGCAATAGGTGAGAAATATCAGCCAAGGCATCGGTTGAGTCCATGGTATTGTCAGGGGTATCGTCATCGAGGCCAAACAAGGTGTTGTTTTGATAATAGAAATGCCCCTTGGTACCACCCCAATCATGTTTGTAATTAACCGCGTCGGCCCCGCCAATGGTTCCAAGTTTGGTGTTGTTGACATACACAGAGGTTCCGTCTTCTTTTTTACTTCCTGCTCGGTCAATCATTACCGAAAGTCCAACGGGATATGCCGTGTTAATGGGGTTCATACCCGACATAAAATATTCTTCGTATCCCCTTAAATCTAAGTCGTTCACCCAAATGGAGCTTGCGGTTTTAGGCAAGGAGTGGTTTTCGTATTCAATGTAAATGAAAACGGAAGAGGGACCCGTGTTCACCACCCCCCCAGTAAGCCAAGGCAAGGTAATATTGAATGTTGAGGCCATGGAGGCGTTCAAATCGGCTGTAATGTCTCTGTAAAACAACCGGACGGGGTTCCAGTTAACCCAGAAACCACTACCTATGTAATCAACCGTCATTATGCAGTTTAGGGTATCGTACGCATAGGAGGTACCGTTTATTAAGATTGGACCGTGGGAGTAACCTTGACAGTAAACAAACAAATAGGCGTTACGGATGCTGCTTCCCGGTTCGGTGTACAAGTTCAAAACCCCATTTGATTGCATTGAGAAACCACCGGCAGTCACCCCTCCATAAAAAACATCTTGATGGAACAAGCGTTGGGCATGGATCTTCTTTGCCCAAATCAGGGCGAGGGAGCAGAAAAGGGCTATATGGAGGGAGGTTGGCCGCATTCAATGGTTGGGGGATTAGTGGTTTATGAGCAATTTTTGGGTTTCAATTAAGGCATTGGTGCTGAATAATTTAATTAGGTACAAACCCGACGCTATGTGATGTGGAGTAAGCATCAATTTATGTTCGGTTCCCTCAAATTTTTGGGTAGAAAGCAGTTGCCCAGCAATGGTGTATAAACCAATGTAGGCATTTTCCAACCGTTCTTCGCCCAAAGGTTTCAGCTCAATAATTATTTGTTTGCTTCCATTTGAGGGATTTGGGTAGATAGACAGTCGGGCTTGGGTTTTAAGTTGATCCATTCCTTTGCTTTCAAAGTTTTCCCCTGTAAAATCTCCTTCAAATCCATCAAGTGTTTCAATATTGGCCAAGAACAAGCTATCAAAGGCTGCCGCAATCCAGCTCTTGGCTTTAATTCCAACGATTTCGTCGGAAAAGTCGTATGCTAAACTTTCGACCTCTAGTTTTAGGCTGGTATCATTCCTTAATGCCTCGTTGGCCGAAGCGTAAGCGCTAATTTTTTGATGCAAATCAACCATTTTGATGTAGTTGTCAATCCCATATTGGGCAGCTATGCTATCGCGCATTTCAGAAATTTTGAGTGAATCACCCAAGGTTATATAGATATCGCAAAGCTGCTTTTTTCGGATTTCGGAATCTTCATTCTTAAGGATTAAAGCAACGCTGTCAAGTGGGCTTGCGCTAAGAGTGTCATTGAGGAAAAGCCTAATCCGGGTGTCTATTAACCTTTCTCGCTCTGATTTAGCAAATCCAATTTCATTTATCAGGTTGGTCATGGCGGACATACCGGTTTGATTGTTCACGATTGAATCAAGTATGGCCTGGGGCAATCCCATGGCATTTAATTGATTCATGACCGGTGCGGAAACAGGAGAATTTGCCAAAAGAATGTGAAGTAGGTCTGCAGGGGGCGGGGAAGTAGCCAAATACGCCAACAACACCTGGTCTGACAAAAATGGAGAAGCCGAACTCAAGGTTTGTAGCAAAGAAGCTGGGCTTTGGTTCCCAATGGAATTTAGCAAATTTTGAGAATTTCCTCCATCAATAAGGTGTTGCTTTTCAGAAATAAATAGGGTAAGAGAATCCGATTGTTCCCGCAAAGAAGAACCCAACTGCCCCTGAATGTGTTCATTTAAGCGCGATGGACAGGATCCCGATGGGCTAAAATAGACGAGATTAGATGGGCTAAATGCAACATTAGGGCCAATCACGTTGTTATTGAAATCAAAGGGAGTTGTTATGGTGTCCGCGTGATGATTATACATAATAGATTGCACGGAATTGTTGGCTGCAAAATCGTTTTGAGCGTTGAATCCAGAATGGCTAAAGCGATTGCCTGCGGGAGCTGATAGGTATGAAGTTGGATTATTGATGGGACTTAAACTATATCCTTGCTGGTAATCAATACGGCCCGAAGTAACGGCCAAATCAGCCTGGAAAATGTCTTTTATAAACCTATTGCACTTCCATTGCAAGCCGAAAATCGAGTGATTATTGCCTCCAGTATATAAATCAGCATTAATAAGTTGTGATTGACCCCCAATTTTCAGGTTTGTAAATTCATTTTTGTAAATCTGATTTTTCCAAGGCCCAGAATTGTTTACAATAATTCCGTGGGTGTTTCCGCCTGCAGCAACCATCAAATCATTGAATTCCGTTAACGAATTTTCTTCTACTTTATAACCGGTGCAGCCGTTTAAATAAAGCCCATAAGTGGGAAAAGTTTGATTTGGGCTGCCAGAACGGTAAACCTCAAACTGGTTTTTCGTAACGGTTGCAGAATTGACCCCCGCCAAGTATATGCCATAAAAATTATTTTTAAAGGAGTTTCTGTGAATGGAAACCGTGCGTGAATTGTTTGAAAACGCCCTTATGCCCCAATATAAGTTAGTAAATTCATTGGGCTGAAATCCAGGACAAGGAGTGAAATTTGTATTGCACGAGGCAACTACTTGATAATGAGAATTGAAACTAAAAATCCCAGAGCCTTGTTTCCAGTAGCTATAAAGATGGGGCGTCAGATTTTCAAACCGATTGCCGTAAAAACCTACTCCACTAATATCTGCCAAATACACGTGCATCAGAGGATATAGATTTGGTTTATTAAGCAACCCATTTGTCAAGAAAGAACACCGGGTAAACCGACTTTGGTTGCCAACATTATTTGGAGCAGTGTAAGCTCTAATTTCAACATCAACCCGGTTGTTTTTGAAGGATGAGTGGCTTGCTTGAATAACCCCGCCGGCAAAGTTGAAATTGGAGGAAGTAAAATTAAATGGCCAGTTGAGGTCGTGGTTCAATTTAAAAGCGATGGCCCCTTTAAAAGCATGCTCAATAAGGGCGCCATTGCGCAAAATAAGCCAACCTTGTGGACTACTGGAATAGGGAGTTTGGTTTAGGGTTTTATGCCCATAAACCTGTACTCCAAGCCACATTGCGGTTGAGTCGCAACGGGTATCGGCCGTAAAGGTTGAGTTATCTAAAATCAACTTTCCACCCGGACCTTGCCCAGGTGATCTTTCCACCACTACTTTTGCTCCCGGAGCAAATTTAAAGGTCATATTTTGAATCGCAATCGTTTTGCCAGCAGGAATAATAAGCTGTTTTTCTATAAGGACTTCTCCATTGGTCGAACCAAAAGGATTGCTATTGACCCCCGGAGTCCATGTGGCATTTGCTTGTGCAACAAATGTGTCAGCGTGAAAAAATGTACTTTGCAAGCAACATTGTTCGTTAACAAAAAAATGAGCTGTATAATCCATTCCATCAATTTGGTCGGGCAAAGTGTAGGATAATGGGAGAGGACCTGGCATCACCCAATCAGAGGACATACTATAAGAAAAACCTTGTTGAACATAGCCCGGATCCCAGTTAATTGTATCAGGAGAATTGGGATTGTTTAAAACAGCAAGTTTGTTATTGGATGCAAAATACAGCTTACCGTTTTGTCCATATTCAATTTGGCTGAACTGAAATTCATTCTGATGGCTGACAATGAGAGGGTGAATGGTATGGGTGGCTATTTTGATGTATTCGATAGGGTTAGGATGATTATTATTCGCTGAATGAGTAAAATACAAATAATTTCCATCAGGAGAAAATTCTAAACCAAAAACCCAAGCCTCATTGTTATTAAGTGGGAGACCACTGGTATTAAAATAGTGATTATGGTTTGTTCCAGCTATTGCATTTCCATTTGCATCTAAATCTGTGTAAAAAATATTGTGCGAACCCCCCGGACTAGTATTGGTTGAACTGCATGCGATGCGGTATTTGCCGTTAGGTAATTCAACAAGTTCAACCTCTGCTCGCTGTTCTTGAGAATTATTGCCTCCTGTAGACAAGAAGTAATTGTCAAAGCTTAATCCAGAACTCGTTAATTTAAATCTATAAATCCAGCCTTTGCCGTTGTGTAAAAATATGAATCTTGAATTGTCTGACCTTAATTTTGATGCGGCATACCCCATTCTACCCCTATGCCAATTATCTAATGGAAGTAAATTTGAAATATCGAAGGTGTTGTCCGAACCGTTGAAATAAACCATATCCCCCATTCTACCAATATTATAAAAGCTTCTTGGTAAACTTAGATCCAAAATGGCGTAATGCGGTTTCGAAAAAGGCCCTGTAGTTGAAGTAAAAAAATAGTAACGCTGACAATTACCTGGATCAGGAACGATGCATATTTCTTGTCCACCCGTTGCCGTTCCGCCCCTCAATTCGTCAATGAGGTAACCGTCCTTATCAAACACTTTGCCGTCAATAATAAAAAACAACAAACCTCCATTGGCGTCTTGCATAAGATTATGACAATTCCAAGCCGAATCCCCTTGGTAATCAAATGGCTGTCCATTTGTGGGGATAGGAAGGGGGAAACGTTGTCCAGTCGGCACCTCATAATAATTGGGGGGTAGGCTCCAATAACGGTTGCCTGTTTGGGCCTTTAGGGGGCAAAGAGTTGCCCCAATTAGTCCCCAAATGACGAGAGTAAACCTAATGCAAGGAGCCATTGAAAAAAATCGAATTTTCATATTGATTGAGATTAAAGTGTTAATTAGGCAGGTTTTTTATTTGTTAAAAGCATGGATTGCACGAGCAAAAGAGAAATCGACAAATACATTCCAATTTGTTTTTGAAAAAAGGGAACAGGTGCGGTTGTGGCCGATCAATGCGGGTTGAGGTTGTTTGTATTGAAAATTGAAATTCAACAACTGCCACGCCCCCATTAACCCTGCTTTGGAAGCCAACAAACAACGGGTGTTTATCGAATCCAACATCCAAGGTCCCTTTTCACATAGGTGAAGAGCAACAGGGCCAGTCAATACTTGCTTAATCTCATCCATGATGTTTAACCAAATTAACCTGACCAAATGCAAGCTGCCTTTATTTTGCCGCACGCTTGCAGCAAGAATCAAAAGCAAAACACCAGAGCCAGTTTATTTTACAACGTTTCCACTTCAAATTTACACAGAAAATGGAATTAACCAAATTTTTGGTTGAATATTTCCTTGCCGTCAAACTTAATGTTGCAATCCCCTAAAAAAGCCCCATTCCAAAGTGCAGCAAGGATTTAAAGAGATATTTAAATGCCGTAAAGCCGAAAAACGCTGCCAGAAATATCCGCCCCATTTTACTTAAATACATGCAGTGTTCCGGTTTTTGTTTGTGGTTTTCCTTGGCTGTCGGTCAGTTCAATTTCGTAATAATATACACCGTTCGACACGGGTTCGCCGGTTAAGGTGGTTCCGGTCCAAAAATCGACAGATTCGATGTTTGGAGCAAGCTCGGAGCTGAAGAAATGAAGCTGCGTACCCCAACGGTTAAAAACATATCCGGATATTTTTTTGATTCCTTGCACTTTGATTGAAAAAACGTCGTTTGAACCGTCGTTGTTGGGAGAGAACACATTGGGGATAATGGCTATGGAAGAATCGTAAACCACAATGTCGATTGAGGTAGTATCTGCACAATGGTTTGAATTGTACCAAGCAATAAGTTGAACGGAGTACACGCCGGCAGAATCAAAGGAGAAGGATTCATTGATGTTGTTGGAAAGGGGTAGTCCCTGGATGTTCCAAAGAAACTGATTGGCCCAGAAGGATTGGTTGTTTAAATCGACCAGCAAAGGAGCCACTCCGCTGATTGGATTAGCGTTAAAGTCGGCCTTAACATGGTTTATTTCGTTTAGGGTTGCGCTGGAATCGAAGGTGCATCCATTGGAGTCAACCAGTGTAAAGGAATAAAAACCAGCGGGGAGGTTATAAAAGGAAGAATCGGCTTGCCATTGAGAATCCAAAGCAAACTGCAGGGGCCCTGTTCCTTGAGCTTGAATATGAATGCTTCCGTTTTGTTCACCGCAAACCACATCGTTGGTTCGAATGCTATCAATGGAGGGCAGTTGGTTGACTTGAACGCGTATTTTTTCGGTTCTGGAGCAACCGGAATCCGATTCGATTCGGACCACATAAAGGGTAGTTTGATCGGGAGCCGCCAAGGGGTTTTGGGCGTTTGGGTTGCTTAAACCCGAGCTGGGGAACCACTGATACCTGCTTCCACCGCTTGCAAACAGGGGGATGCTGTCTCCACGGCAAGCTATGGAATTAGAGCTAATGCTTGTTGAAAAGGTGTCGCAAGGGCTGGAATAGGCATTGAAAAAAAACAAATTGGAGTTTGTGCCATGCTCCGTTAATTGTTCAAAATCCAAGACGGAGGAATAGGAAGTAGCCCCATTCTGCAATAGGTGAGAAATATCAGCCAAGGCATCGGTTGAGTCCATGGTATTGTCAGGGGTATCGTCATCGAGGCCAAACAAGGTGTTGTTTTGATAATAGAAATGCCCCTTGGTACCACCCCAATCATGTTTGTAATTAACCGCGTCGGCCCCGCCAATGGTTCCAAGTTTGGTGTTGTTGACATACACAGAGGTTCCGTCTTCTTTTTTACTTCCTGCTCGGTCAATCATTACCGAAAGTCCAACGGGATATGCCGTGTTAATGGGGTTCATACCCGACATAAAATATTCTTCGTATCCCCTTAAATCTAAGTCGTTCACCCAAATGGAGCTTGCGGTTTTAGGCAAGGAGTGGTTTTCGTATTCAATGTAAATGAAAACGGAAGAGGGACCCGTGTTCACCACCCCCCCAGTAAGCCAAGGCAAGGTAATATTGAATGTTGAGGCCATGGAGGCGTTCAAATCGGCTGTAATGTCTCTGTAAAACAACCGGACGGGGTTCCAGTTAACCCAGAAACCACTACCTATGTAATCAACCGTCATTATGCAGTTTAGGGTATCGTACGCATAGGAGGTACCGTTTATTAAGATTGGACCGTGGGAGTAACCTTGACAGTAAACAAACAAATAGGCGTTACGGATGCTGCTTCCCGGTTCGGTGTACAAGTTCAAAACCCCATTTGATTGCATTGAGAAACCACCGGCAGTCACCCCTCCATAAAAAACATCTTGATGGAACAAGCGTTGGGCATGGATCTTCTTTGCCCAAATCAGGGAGAGGGAGCAGAAAAGGGCTATATGGAGGGTAGTTGGCCTCATTCAACGATTGGGGGTGCGGGGATTAGTGGTTTATGCGCCAATGAGCAAATGCCCTTGGCAAACCTTTACAACGTTTCCATTCAAATATATACAATAAATGGAACAATCAAAACCCTAAGTTGCAATCCCCCAACAAAGCCCCATTCCAAAGCACAACGCTGCATCCATCTTTAATACAAATAATCCCAAGCCGATTTGTACCCACCCTGCGATTCAACCCAGGTCAACCAGGCCGAAAAAAAGGCATCGCTTCCCCATGTGGCACTGTCGCCAACCACCAGCAGTTTTTTGCGGGCCCGCGTAAAGGCCACATTGAGTCGGCGCGAATCGGCCAAGAAGCCATATTCTTGCTGTGGGTTTGAACGAACCAATGAAACCACCACCATGTCGGCCTCTTGCCCTTGAAAAGCGTCGATCGACGACCATGGCCGGCTTCCGGGCCATGTTTCTTGGTTGGCCAGGTCAACCTGACCCCGGTAGGGCGATAAAAAAACCAGGTCGTCCGGGCAATCCTGCTTCTCAAGCCAGCGCCGTATCAATTCCCGCTCGCCCAAATTGTGGTAGCTTTTTCCATACTTCCCGGGAGCCTCGTCGTAGCCCGTACCGGCGGTATCCATAAATTCAACCGGAGCACCAAATTCGGCGTTCAACGGAACTCCTTTTCCCGCAAGCAATGCATTGCCATAAAAATGCCGAGAAGGGAATTCCATGATGCTTGGATGCATGCGGTATTGGGTTTGCAGCATGCACGAAGCTCCAGGAAAACGGCTCAGTCCTTTTTCAAGCAAGGTTGTTTTTAGGTCGGTTTGCGCATGCAAGGTCGGGGGCAATTGAAAGGGATCTCCGGCCAAACACAGTTTTCTTGCCCTTGTTAGTGCGGTCCAAATGGCCGGTTCCAAGGCCTGGGCCGCTTCATCAACCATCAACATGTCGAACCGCAGTTTGCTGGGAAGGGCAGTTTGGGTGCTAATCAGGGTTGCCACCACCACCCGGGCTTGCTCTAAAATGGAGTCGCGCAGAAAATCTTCCATGGCATCGGCTTCCTCTTGCAGCATCCGGGCTTCTTGCTTTGCGGTGGCCCGCTCTTCCCGTTCCCGTTCTCCAAAACTGCGGCGGTATTTTTCGGCCTCTTGCCGGGCTATTCGGCTCCGCTTTTGGTAATCGACCACCTCAGAATACCGGGGATGCGCCTGAATCCGGTGGTCAACCGACAGGGAACGAACCCCTTCGCTCATGCGTATAGGGTGGCCAATGCGCACCGGGTCTAAGCCCATTTTTTGAAGTTGTGCCGCCAAATTGTCGGCAGCGGCATTCGATGAGGCCGTGGCTAAAATGGTTTTGTTGTGCCGCACCATTTCCCAAGCCAGCATGGCCAAGGTGGTTGTTTTACCGGTACCCGGAGGACCATGCAGAAAAAAGAAATCCTGTTGGTTCAAGGCGAGTTGAATGGCCTCTTGCTGCCCTGCGTTCAATTCAGGGTGGGCCTTGGCCCGAATGGGCTCCCGCTCATCGTGGCGCGTTCCGCGAATCCAACTCTGCACCAAATCGGCAAGGGGACTGTTTCTTTCCTTTTTTACGGTCTCAAGTCCATTCAGCATGGCTTTGTACGAGGTTTCGTCGGGCTGCAAATCCAGCACCCAATCTTCTTCAAAAATGGCCTCTGGCAGCTCCCGCCCCAAGTAGCAAAATTCCAGTCCGTTGGATTCAACCCTGCCGGCAATGCCTTTGATTTCAAACGCCGATTTCCCATTTCCGGCCGAGAGTTTCAATAGGCAACCTTTGCTAAAAAGGTGGGGTTGGTCCAGGTTCTTTTCGCGTTCAATCCAAACCGAAAGCCAAGCGTGGCGGTGGTACATTTCGTGGCGGGCACGGGCTGGGAACCACGAAATTCCCTCCTCAATGCGGTCGCGCAGGCTGCGTTGGTTTAACAATCGGCTAAACGCCTCTTGTTCGGCCTGCCATTCCAACTTCAGGTCTTCTTTTAGGTTGTTAAAATAATCTTCAATGGGCAACGTTTTCATACAAATATGCCGTAAGGTGGTTACCTTGGCACGAAAGTATGACAGCCTATCCATTCCACCTATTGTTTTGGCTTTTTATGCCCTTGGGCTTGCTTGCTCAATCCTTGGAATTTAGCCGGCATCTGGTTGATTTTGGTTCGGTAGAAGAATGGAACAATCCCCCCGCCGAATTTTCGTTTGTAAATGCATCGGTTGCCGGGCAGTATTTTTTGGCCCCCAAGCACAGCGCCAAGGTGCTGTTGCAGCTGCCCCGCAGCCGCATAGAAAGTGGGGAATCGGGCCTGGTGCGCGTTTTTGTGTACCCCGGAAAAACAGGGCCTTTCGAAGAAACCGTTGAATTTTACACCTCGGGTTCGGCCCAGCCCATTCGTTTGGTGGTTCGCGGAAAGGTAAAGTCCCTGGCGGCCAATGCCGCCTTGGAATGCCCCAAATTCGGCGAATCGGCTACGGCTCCGCCCAGCGATCGGGCCCTTGTAGGTCGGGTGCTTAGCCGGGCAACGGGCAGGCCCATTGGCAGCGCCCGGGTTGACTTTCCAAAGCATACCGGCCTGTTCACCAACGCCAAGGGCCAATTTGGCCTGCGCCTGCCCTTTGGATTGTACACGGTCGCGGTTGAAGCCAACGGACATCGGCCTTATTATGGCTTAAGCCGCATTTCCTTTTCGACCGACACCCTGACTTATTGGCTTGAACCTATTGGCTCCGACAGCCTTGCCCGCCCCGACAGCACCACGGTTCAGCAGCCAACCGAGCCTCCGGTTGCAGAGCCCAACACCGACCCCGGCGATTTTGATCGGGGCAGCTTCAAGCCCAACAACGTAGTTTTGTTGGTCGATGTGAGCGGAAGCATGCGTCAAGACGACCGGATTGGGCAGGTAAAAGAAGCCATGAAAGGCCTGATTGACTTGTTTCGGGACATTGATGCCATCAGCTTAATGACCTTTAACACCCAATCGAAGGTTTGGTTTGAACTGGTTCCGGGCAATCAAAAAAACCGAATGTTGAGCCGGGTAGATTCCCTGGTTCCTGCGGGGCAAACCAATGGCTTAACGGCCTTGAATACGGCCTACGAGCTGGCCAACAAAGGTTTTATTTTGGGGGGACAAAACAGAGTAATCTTGATTACCGACGGTCAATTTGCCTTAAACCAAGAGTTGAAAACGCGGTTAAGTCAGGAAAGCAAGAAAGGCATCGAACTGCTGTTGATTGGGTTTGGGGGCGAGAAGGATCGGGGGCTTGAATCGCTGCGCCGCTTGTCGGAGGCCGTGAGCGGCCGGTTTTTGCGGTTTGAGCCTGGGGCTTCGCAGCGCAAGACCTTGACGGAGTTTATCAAGGCCTCGAGCAGGCGGTAGGTCGGGTTGATTTTGGGCGGCAGCCGGGCTTTCTGGGCTACTCCGCGGCCCAAAACCGGGCCGGCCCATGCCCGGCAGTAGCTCCTCGCGTCGCTCTGCCGGTCAAGGGCCGGCTGCCGGTTTGGCCCTTGCGGGGTAGCCTCATCAATCCCTGCCGCGGGCGGCGATGGGGCCGTTTGCCGCCCGCCAATACAATTTTGATGGGGGGCGGTTGGGGGTGTTTTGGGGCAGGTGGTTTCTGAAATGTACGGGGGTTTAGGGCAAGAGGGGGACCCCGGATTGCAGTGGCAGGCTGCCTTGGCGGCTGCCCTAAACGGGCTGGCGGGCGGAGGCGACCAGGGGGAGCCCACGTACCGCCCGCCCGTTTGGCAGCGGCCGGGGCAGACTACAACGGAAAGCCGGATAGGGCCCCACATCATTTCCCTTTTTTATATCTTCACGAAAATCAAAATAGCAATGATGCGGTATTTCCCTTTTTTGTTTCTTTTTTTTGCGGCCGGGCTGCTGTCTGCCCAACCCATTAAACCTTCTGAAAAAGCGAACTTTAGCCTTATGCCCAGCGTGAATCTGGAGGCCAGTCCCGTTCAAAACCAACACCAAAGCAGCACCTGCTGGAGTTTCTCTTCTTTGGCCTTTTTTGAGTCGGAATTGCTGCGCATGAAGAAGCCGCTTGTTAATTTGTCTGAAATGTTTGTGGTACGGCAGGTGTATCAGGCCAAGGCCGAGAAATTTGTACGCCTGCATGGCAATGCCAATTTTGGTCCTGGAGGAGCTTTTCATGACCCTTTGTTTGTGTTAAGAACCTATGGATTGCTGCCAGAAAGTGCGTATCCCGGCAACGGATATGGAGAAGCAAGCATAAAGCACAACGAACTGGACGCCCTGACCCGAAGCCTTGTTGATGCGGTTGTTAAAAACACCAACCAACGGCTTTCAACGGCTTGGAAATTGGCTTTTAGCGGAGTTTTGGACGCCTATTTGGGTGTAATTCCTGAATCTATCGAGTGGAAGGGCAAAAAACACAGTCCCCAAAGCTATGCTGCCGAGCTGGGCTTGAACGCCGACGACTATGCCGACATAACCTCGTTTAGCCACCACCCTTTTTACAGTTCGTTTCCCCTTGAAATTCCCGACAATTGGAGTTGGGAATCGGCCTACAATGTGCCTTTAGATGATTTAATGGGCTGCCTAAACAACGCGTTAAAAACCGGGTATTCGGTGGCTTGGGCTGCCGATGTTTCGGACCCTGGATTTAACCACAAACTGGGTTTGGCCATTAAGCCAGCCTCGGGTTTTTCAGACTTAAGCCGAGAAGAAAAAGAGGCCTTGTTTTTGAACCCACAAGCGCAGAAAACCATTACACAAGAAGCCCGGCAAGAGGCCTTTGACCGGTACGAAACAACCGATGACCACGGCATGCTGATTACCGGAATGTGTACCGACTCTTTGGGAACGGTGTATTACAAAGTAAAAAACTCATGGGGCGACAAAAGCAACGATTGCGGGGGCTACTTTTTTGCCTCGGAAGCCTTTGTACGGATGCACACCATAAACCTACTGATGCACAAAGAGGCCTTGAGCACGGCGGTAAAAAAGCAATGGCAAGCCCGCAAACAATGAACCACCTTTACATTTGTAAACCTAGACGGATTCATTCTTGTTTAACAACAGAACAAGGCCATTAAATTTTTATGCAAGGTATTGATATAAAAGGATTGGTTCGGGAGCTGGGTGGGGTTTTTCGCCGCGAAACGGAAAACATCGACGGGCTTCAGGAATATTTGGGGCACATTGAAACGGCCCAGGAGTACAGTTCTGGCGACTGCATTGAAATTCTGCGTACTGCGGCGCCCTTTATGAAGCTCATGGTGCAAGAGCGCTTTATTTCGGCTGAAAAAGTAATGTCGCATTGTGCTAAACAAGCCTTGCCTTTGGTGTTTTTTGGCAAAGACGGCAAGGGGGCCTTCATCAGCCGCAATCCGGGCAAAGGGTTTGAAATATGGCATTTGCAGGCAGGGAATGTAGCGCACAGCACACGGCGTGCTGAACTTCCATGGGACCAATTTGAGCAGGGCGAGGGCGGCTACCGGGTGCTGTTGTTTGAGCCATTGGACTGGATTTTTGGGGTTGAAACCGACGAGTTTAAGCGCTTAAAGGGGCCATTAAGTCGGTTTTTTAGGTTGATGCACCAAGAACGCCGAGAGGTGATATTGCTGTACGTTTATGCCTTATTTACTGGAGTTATTGCCCTGTCGCTGCCTCTTGGCATTCAGGCAATTATTGGGTTTTTAATGGGGGCTCAGGTGTCCACCTCGTTGGTATTGCTTATTGTACTGGTTTTGCTGGGAGCTTTTTTAACGGGGGCCTTGCACATCATGCAAATTTGGGTTGTTGAGGCGATGCAGCAGCGGCTTTTTGCTCGGGCTTCGCTCGAATTTGCCTATCGATTTCCGCGCATGCGCATGGATGCCCTTACGGATAAATCGCCGCCCGAATTGGCCAACCGCTTTTTTGATATTCTCACCATTCAAAAGGGCCTTCCTAAGTTGTTGATTGAATTGAGCAGTTCGGTGTTGCAAATTTTATTCGGAATCATACTTCTTTCGTTTTACCATTACACCTTTTTGGTGTTTGGTTTGGTGGTGATTGGGGTGGTGTATTTCATGTTCCGCCTAACCAGTCCAAAGGCCATGGAAGCGAGCTTGCTGGAATCGGATTACAAGTTTAAAACGGCCAATTGGCTTCAGGAATTGGGTCGGCACATTGAACTGTTCAAGCTAACGGGGAACAGCAGCCTGCCCTTGGAAACCACCGACAAACTGGTAGCAGGCTACATACGGCACCGCAGAGAGCGGTTTCGAATCATCGTTTCTCAAAACTGGTTTATGGTGGCCTTTAAGGTCATTCTAACAGCGGGCTTGTTGGTGTTGGGTGGGGCCTTGGTGGTGAATCAGCAAATCAACATTGGGCAGTTTGTGGCCGGCGAAATTATAATCATCTTGATTATCAACTCGGTCGAAAAATTCATTCAAGGCTTAGAGACGGTGTACGATGTGTTAACCGCGTCCGAAAAGCTGGGCAAGGTAACCGACATCCCGCTGGAACAGCAATCGGGTCGCCGTTTGTCAACGCAGCTGCGGCAGGGGGGCATTGGCATTGAGGCGAAAGGGTTAAGCTATGTTTCGCCGCATTCGGGCAAGAGCGTATTGACTAAAATACAACTGCGCATCAACGCAGGCGAAAAGGTGTGCTTAACGGGGGGCGAGGGTTCGGGAAAATCCACCTTATTGAGTTTGTTGAGTGGCTTGTATCAGCCATCGGAAGGGCAAGTATTGCTTGACGGTGTGCCTCTGCGCAATTTGGACGCCCAAGACGCCCACACCTTGATTGGCGAGACGGTATCGCAAGACACCATTTTTTGGGGAACGGTGTACGAAAACATCAGTATGGGCCGTCCGGGCATTGGATTTTCAGAGGTAAACGAAGTGGTAAAGGCGGTTGGATTGTCGCAAGAAATCCAAGCCTTAAAGAAGGGTTTTGACACGGTTTTGATTCCCGACAAAAAGGGAATTTCAACCTCAACGTTGCGTAAAATTTCCTTGGCCCGGGCCTTGATTGAAAATCCACGCATTATGCTGTTGGAAGACCTAGGTTTAGGCTTAGGATTGGAACAGCGTGCCGACCTGCGTCGCTTGCTCATCCAAGAAATGCCCGAAACCACCTTGTTGATTGTGAGCAAAAACAAAGACATGGCCTTGGCCTGCCAGCGGTTGGTTGTTTTGGAACAGGGGCACTTGGTTTACGACGGGCCACCAAACCAGATTCCGCCGGGCTCCTCTTATATACAGGTATTAGAATAAACGATGCTAGACATATCAAAATACCAAGCTCCTTTAGATATGGAGCAAGACCAGTTTGGTGCTTTCCGCGCCATGACCAACCCCCAGACGCCGCGGCTGCTGGCCTATTGGCTGGTTGGTTTTGCTGGATTGGGATTTTTGGTGTTGTTTTTACCCTGGACTCAAAACATTCGAGGCTACGGCAAGGTTACGACGTTAACCCCTGAAGACCGCCCACAAACCCTTCAAAGTCGAATCGACGGCCGCATAGAACGCTGGTATGTTCAGGAAGGCGATACGGTACGAGCCGGCGACACCATTGTGTTTATCAGCGAAATTAAAGACCAGTATTTTGATCCAAACCTATTGCGGCGGACCCAAGAACAGTTGACGGCCCGCGAAAAATCAGGGGGGGCCTATCAGGACAAAATAAAGCAGTTGGAAAGGCAGATTTCGGCCGAACGCAACAACCTGCGCATCCGCTTGCAACAGGCACGCAACAAAATCAGCATATCGCGCCGCAAAGTCGGCATCGACAGTGCCGATGTAGAAGTGGCCAAAACCGCCTATAAAATTGCCGAAGACCAAGTTAAACGGGCGGAAATCATGTACAAACGCGAGGGCATTTTGTCGCTGCGCGAGCTGGAAAACCGCCGCAATAAAATGCAAGAGGCTGCCGGCAAGCTCGTTTCGGCCGAAAACAAACTGGATAACGCCAACCGCGAACTTATCAATGCCAGCATCGACCTGAATGGCATCGAAACCGAATACCTCTCGAAAATCTTCAAAATTGAATCGGAAATACAAACCGCTAACACCGAATTGTTCAAGACCGATGAAGACATAGCCAAACTCAACAATACCTACGCCAACTACAGCATTCGCAGCCGGTTTTGGCACATCACGGCCCCCAAAGATGGGCAGGTAGTAAAAATCTTAAAGGCCGGTTTGGGCGAAAATGTTGCGTCTGGCGAGCCTGTTCTTACCATCACCGCACTAAAACCCCGTTTGGCCATTGAAATGTATGTGCGGCCCGTAGATTTACCGCTGATGCAGCGCGGAGAAAACGTCCGCATTATGTTCGACGGCTGGCCCACCATCGTTTTCTCGGGCTGGCCTGGCGTTTCCTTCGGAACCTTTGGCGGCCGTATTTCTTCCATCGATTCCGATATCTCTGACAACGGAATGTACCGAATGCTGGTTGCTCCCGATTCGGGCGACATTGGCTGGCCCAATCAAATTCGGGTTGGGGCAGGTGCACATGGCTTCGCTCTGCTTCAAGACGTTCCCATTTGGTACGAACTCTGGCGGCAAATCAATGGATTCCCCCCCAATTTCTACCAAGTACTTCCCGATAAAGCTCAAGCTAGCAGCCCCAAAAAAGCCAAATGAACCGCCTCTATTTCTTGCTTTTGGGGCTGATGCCCCTCCAAAAAGCCTGGATGCAAAACTCCGATCGGGTTTTGACTTTTGACCGGTATTTGGACTATGTAGTGCAACACCACCCTTACGGATTGGCGATTGACCAAATTTCAGAACAGGCCAAAGGGGCTTTGCTTGGAGCACGAGGCGGCTTTGACCCCATTCTGGAAAGCCGATACGACCAAAAAGAATTCGACCAACAAAACTATTGGCAATGGTGGGAAAGCAAGCTCAAAGTGCCAACTTGGTTTGGCCTTTCTGGATATGCGGCATACGACTGGGTGCAGGGAGCCTACATTGACCCCTCTAGAACCATTCCCAGCAACGGGCTACCGGCAGTAGGCATAGAGGCCAGCTTGCTGCGCGGCCTTGTTATTGACGAACGCCGTGCCGCCCTTAGGCAGGCTCAACAAGGCTTGTTGGCCGCCGAACAAGAACGGGTCGAGGCTTGGAACGAACTGATGCTAAAAGCCATTAAAGCGTATTGGGACTGGGTTTTCGCCTATAGAAATATGCAGGTGTTTGAAACCTCGGTGCAAGTGGCCCAAACGCAGTTCAAAGCTGTTTCTGCGGCCTTTGAATTGGGCGAAATCCCCGCCATCGATACCCTTGACGCCTTTGTGCTGTTTCAGGAACGGCAAACCGGGCAAATTTCTGCCGCACAAGAATTGATTCAAGCTCAACTTAGCCTCAGCACCTTTTTGTGGCGCGACCGGCAAACACCCCTGGAACTAGACACCGCCGTTCGCCCCGACGAAACACGGTTTGACCAAATGCCCGCATTGCCCAGCCTTGACTCCCTGTCGCGCATCCTGCCCGCCTCAGACGACGCCTCGCCAATGCTGCAACGCCAACGCTTCGAAATTGCCGAACTGCAAGTCCAGAATCGCTTAGCCAAATGGAATCAATTGCCGGTACTAAACGCACGCTGGAACACGCTTTACCAAGACAATCAGCCCGCCTGGTTTTCCAACAACTACAAAATTGGTCTGGATTTTTATATGCCCATCTTGCTGCGAAAAGAGCGGGGTAAACGCTTAGAAGTTCAAGCAAAACTAACAAAAGCCCAAATGGATTATCAGTATCAACGCCTAAGCGTTCGAAATCAGCTGCTAACCTTGTACAACGAATGGAATAATTTGGGCCGGCAGCTCGACCTGCTTGGAAACATGACCGAACAATTGGACGCCCTATTCCGAGCAGAACAACGCCGCTTTGATCTGGGCGAATCCTCGATATTTTTAATCAACCAACGCCAACAAAAGTACATCGAATACCGAATCAAGGAAACCGATGTGCGCCGAAAATTGCATCAAAAACAAGCCGAATTTAAGGCTTTGCTGGGCGAATTGATGCGGTAGTTGAAGGCAGCGGCGTTTTTAAGGGGCATTGATTTTAAGCGGGGATGATGCCCTTTGGCAGAATTTGGGCAAGGAATAAAAATCAGGCTTTGCGCCGCGCGGACTGCAATCCGCTCAAAATGATTTGACCCATGGCCTCGCCCGCCTGTTCGGCCGCACGAATTACGTCTTGAATCAGCACCTTGCGGATGCGCCCCTGAACGCCCAGGTCGGTTATGGCCGAAAAGCCAGCGCAGCAGATGCCCATGTGGCGGGCCGCCAAAACCTCGGGAACGGTTGACATGCCCACGGCATCGGCCCCGACTCCCCGCACCCATTTGTATTCGGCGGGAGTTTCTAAGGCCGGGCCCTTGAGCGCCGCATACACGCCCTCGTGCATGCGGATGTTGAGTTGCTGGGCGGCTTGCCGAAAGTGCGCACACCAAATGGGGTCGTAAGCCTCGTGCATGTCAGGAAAACGCGGGCCCAGTTGGTCCAAATTGGGCCCCGATAAGGGCGAATCGCCCAGCAAATTAATCTGATCGGTGATCATCATGATTTCACCAATTTCCATGTCGGGATGTACTCCGCCTGCCGCGTTGGTTACCAGCAAATGTTGAATTCCCAACAAGCCCATTACGCGAACCGGAAACACCACCTCGGGCAAGGAATACCCTTCGTAATAATGAAAACGGCCTTTCATGCCCAGCACGGTGAATCCGCCCAATTTTCCCAGGTGCAGTTCGCCGGCATGGCTTTGCACCGTGCTGCGCGGAAAGTGCGGAATCGCCGAATAAGGCAACACCTGGGTGTCTTGCATTTGTTCCATCAACGGCCCTAAACCGGTTCCGAGGATCAGCCCTATTTCGGGTTTGGGGTTATTCCATTCGCGGCGCAGAAATTCCGCGGCTTCGTTCAATTCGTTCCACATGGTTTAGCAGTATTTGGTTTAGGTTGGTTTCGCTGGGAAAAAGGGGCTTGATGCTTAAAGGAAGTACGGCCAAGTTCGGAAGGAGCTGAAGGTTGTTGCCCAGGCGAGCCAAGTCTTTTGCGGTGGTGGCAATGCATCGGCCCCCAGCACGCTTGCTCAAGGCTTCTATGTCTTTTGGACTCAAAAAAGCATGGTCGTTCAGCTCGACGTGTTCCCAATCGGGCAAAAATGCCACCAGGCTTTGGGCCTCGGCCAATCCGGTTAGCAAAAGCCCCGTTGGGGTTAAGGGAATTTCTTGACCGGTGCGCACATCTTGAAGCGGCCCCATTTCTTCATAAAAGCAGGCATCCCAGCCTTGAGGGCAAGGCAAATCGGCGGGGTGTTTGGTCAACATCGACAAGGTAAAATGCCTACGGTCAGACAGGGGTTGCCGCCAGGGCCCGGCGGGGAGCACGTATTTATTGGGGGCATTCAGGGCAGGAAAGCTCAGCAAGCAAATAGACAGGTCGGGCTTCAGAGCATGGTGTTGCAGTCCGTCGTCCAGCAAAATCCATTGCACCTGGGGCATGGTTTTTTGAATCCAGGCAACGGCGGCTCGGCGGTTTTCGCCCACCACCACGGGAATTTGGGGCAGGGCACGTTTGATTTCAAGGGCTTCATCGCCCACATGTTGAGGGTCGCTTTGGGTGAACACTTCGCGTATTCCTGATTTTTTGCGGCCATAGCCGCGGGAAAGCACGGCCAAGGAGCGGTGGGTGAACAAGGTTTTGGCCAAATACATCACCATGGGCGTTTTGCCGCTGCCTCCGGCGGTTAGGTTTCCAACCACCAGGGTTGGGAGCACGGCGGGTTGGCGCTGGCCAAAGGTTCGGATTGCGGCGGAATGGATTAAAAACCCCAAACGGTAAAAGGGAACAAAAGCTAAGAACCAAGGGCTGGGGCGCATAGGTCAAAGGTAAGATATGCAGGTTAGGGATAAAAATGGCCCAGAATCGTTCAGCCCTTGGGGTATAAAAAGCGAAGGGCAGCCGGACAGGACGGCCGCCCTTCATCAATAATCCTTAAAACCGTGTTTTAAGATGTGGCCAAAGGGCAACCCATGCCCCTACACAAACGGACAGGACCGCCTTATTTTATTGCCTGCAAATCGACCATGCTGCGGTATATTCCGCCCTTTTCCATCAATTCTGCATGGCTGCCCTGTTCTTCAATGCGGCCCGCATTCAAGACCAAAATCTGCTGTGCCGACTGCACCGTGCTGAGGCGGTGCGCCACCACCACCAAGGTGTGGCTACCGGCTAAATTTGCCAAGGCATCTTGCACGGCTTTTTCCGATGCCGAATCCAAGGCCGAGGTGGCCTCGTCTAAAAATAAAATTTCGGCTCCGTGGTATAAGGCCCGCGCCAATCCAATGCGCTGTTTTTGTCCGCCGGAGAGTCGATTTCCGCCATCGCCCACCACCGTTTGAAATCCCTGGGGCTGTTCCTGAATAAAATCCAGGGCATGCGCCTGTTCTGCGGCAGCAATTAAGCGGGTTTGATTTAGTGCAGTATGGCTTAGCCCAATGTTTGCAGCTATGGTGTCGTTGAACAACAAGGACTCTTGGCTTACCAGAGCTGTTTTTTGCCTCCAGTCTTGCAGTTTCAGCTCGGTTAAGGGCTTGTTGTCAATCCATATTTGGCCTTCATGCGGATCGTAAAAACGGGCCAACAGGTTCATCAGGGTGGTTTTTCCTGAGCCTGAGGGGCCAACAATGGCTAGGGTTTTCCCTTTGGGAATGGAGAAGTTCAGGTCGCGCAAAATCCATTCGCCTCCGTAGTGAAATCCGAGGTTTTTGAGTTGAATTTCCGTTTGCAATCCGGCAAATTCCATCTGGCCCTCGGGCAGGTCTTGGGCTTCTGCTTGTTCTAACATGGCTTCAATGCCCTGCAGGGCTGCCACGCCTTTTTGGGCGTCGTAAATGGAGCGGGAAATCCCTTTAAACGGCTCGATAAGTTGAGCAAACACAACGATGTAGGTAATAAACAGGGCGGCCGAGATTTGGGCAGAAAACACCATGGCTCCGCCCCACCAAAGCACGGCGGCCACGGCCGCTACACCCATTGCCTCGCCCAAAGGCACGGCCAGGTCGGCCTGCCGAAACATGCGGATGCGCCGCTGGGTGTACAACCGATTTTCGGCTTCAAACCGACCAGAAAAAAAGGGTTCGGCCTTAAACGAGCGAATCATTTTCATGGCGGTGAGGCTTTCTTCCAAATGGGCTATAAGGCGCCCAAAATGCTGTTGGGCCATGCGGGTGTTTTTGCGCAAGGCTCGGCTAACCAGGCCAATAACTCCACCGGTGAGGGGCATAAACAAAATCAAAAACAAGGTCAATGCGGGGCTCAGCCAAAGCAAGGTTGCCACATAGGTAGCAATATGCAAAGGATGCCGAAAAAAGGCGGTAATGACCGAAAGCATAGAGAATTCGATGTCTTGAACATCGTTGCTGAGTCGGGCGAGCAATTCGCCTTTTCGGCTGTCGGTCAAATAGCCCTGGGGCATTTCGAGCAGCCGCTTAAACAGCGCATTTCTTAGGTCTTCGGTGCTGCGGTTCACCACCACCGAAGCGTGTCGGGTAGCCAAGTAATGAAATCCGTTTTTTAATAAAATAGCCGCAATAATAATCAGGCAAACGGCAAGAAGAGCCCCTTGCGGGCCGTAGTTTTGGCTCAACAGCTGTAGCCGATATGCCAATCCCGTTGAAATTCCCTGCCGGCTCCATTCCCAAACAGGCGGCAGGCCTAGGGCTTGCGCTTGGGGATAAAAAATAATTTCCAACAAAGGGGCCACCAAAACCAACGAGAAGAGCCCAAAAAAGGTACTAAACCAACCGAATACCAGATTCAACCAAAGGTTTTTCCGGTATTTTAGAGTTAAACGAAATATGCGCAGCAGCCGGTTCACCGCACTAAGTTACGGAGCAAAAAGGGATTTTATTCTCAATTGGACTTGCCAGGTAATCTGCCGAAACCAACCTGCAGGCTTGTTGTCCACCCTCGATTTCCAAGTTCCATTGTGGCTGCCTTGTTCAACCGTGGTGGGATGTGTCCAATAATGTTTAAGCCCGATGTGGGCCGATAAATCGTTGTGATACCAATCAATAGGTCGGTCGCAGCCATTGGACAATGCATGTTCCCAAATGGCTTTTGCTAGAGTAAGGGGGATAAAATATGCTCCTGCTGCACGGCCTTGGTGCATGGCGTACAAAAGTTGGGTTTTCTTGCGTTGCCGTCGGGGCACCCAAACTTGAAGGCTGTTTTCTAGGTTGATTAAGGCCATGTTTCGTTCGGCTTCGGGCAGGGCCTCCCATTCTAAAGCCATGCGGTTAAATACTTCGGTAAATTGGGGCGAAAGAATGGCATCGTCTTCCAACACCAGAACCCGCTGCAGGCCTTCGTCCGCCATGGTTCGGTACACAAACAAGTGCTTTAAAGCGCAGGAGTGTGCCGCCCTGGGGGGGCCAGCCATTTCGGCTCCCGAAAAGTACCGGTTTATGTCGGCGGCACTTAATTCCTCCAAATCGGCTTCCAGCATCCATCGGAATGGAATGCCCAAGCCCTTCAATTGGGCTTGCATCCATGCTTCGCGTTCCAAGTCTTGTTTGACATGGACAACAAAAACGGCATCGACGTTCAGCAAGCCGGGATGTGGGTTTTCAGGGTAAGGTAAAATTAGGGAACCATTAAGCGGTGTGTGGCCCGGTTGCCGTTTTGTTCTAAAACGACCAAATACGAGCCAGCCGGCAAATCTTGGACTTGGATTTGAGTTTCTACCTCAGGGCTGATTCCAAAACGAAGTACCCGTCCGGCCAAGTCGCAAATTTGGTAGCTAAACCCTTCGGTTCCCGCCACCTTTAAGCGCACGGTTTCTTTTGCTGGATTTGGCCACAGATTCGAAGGCAGGGCTGCCGATTCGTTGAGGCCGGTAACAAAGCATGGAATGCTGGGATTGGGAATGTAGGCCATGGTAATAAAATCGATGTAACAGGCATAGTCGGGCCGGTCAACAAAGGGATTTCGATTTCCTTGCAGGCTGTCTAAGAAATCGTTTCGGGCGATGTCAAAGGCGGTAGATGGGTAATTGAAATGCCAGTTTTTAAGTACATCTTGATTTTGAATGGCATTCAAAGGGGTTCCGTTGCAATTTTCGCCCATGGGGGCATTGAAGTTCCACCCGTTTCCGCTAACGCTGTTGTAGCAGGCGGCCATGTACATAATGGCGCGGGCGGCCCGGCCCTTGTGGTAATCGGCAGGTTCAAATACCCGGGTGCCGGTGGCATCCAATCCCAAAACTCCGACACCTGTTGAAACCAATGGATTCACGACCTCGCCCAAAGGATAGTTGCAGCGAACGCTGTTTGCATTTTGGAAGGTGGGGAACAGGTTGTGCTGGTCGTTGTATTCTGGTTTTTCGGGCGAATCGGCAGGGTGGGTTGGCATCCAGGTGTGCGGCCAACTGTGTTCGCGGCTGCTGCCGGTTGCCCCAAACTGAAAGGGCTCTTGATACAAAATGGGGGCTCCAGAATAAGGGCAATCCAACACCCGGTCTTTGATGTTGGGGCCGCTCACCAAAAAGGTGTCGCGGGCTTGGAAACCCTGAATCAGGGTTTCAATGTAGTCGCTGTAAAAAATGGCGGAATGCGGATTTATCAGCGCTTGCAGGTCGGCAGGAAAGGTCGAAACACTGGGGTCAATGCCGCTGTATTCGTTTGGAGCTTCCATGGTGGCCGGAGTTGTGGTGCTGGCATTCACCGAAGTAGCCGCATAGTGGGTGTAGCTGCCGGTGCCATTGTAGCCAAACGCCGCAATTTCATCGGTTCTCCCTGCAAGAATCCAGTTGGGAATAAAAGCAAAGGCCCCCGGTGCTGGATTTCCCACAAACAACACCTTTGCGTTTCCGATGGACATGCCCCGTTGGTAATTGACGCCGTTCTGTGGAACCGCGTTGATTGGAACTCCTTCGCTGCGCAACACCAAATAGCCGCCATAGGCATCGGGGCCGTTTAGCGGAAGGTTCATGCCAATGGAGTAGCGATAGGTTTTTACGTTCGAAACGTTCAAGTTGCTTGGCACAAAGGCCGGCGCACTGGCCAAATTCCCCCCAATTCCATACAATTGAATTTGAAAAACGCTGTCAACGGTGGGGTCATTGCTTTTAATGGTGAGCAAGGCCTGGTGGGTTCCGGGCTGGTTGGGTGTAAAGTTGATGTTGGCTACCTGAGCGTTGCCTGGGGTTAAGGTCAGCGGCAAGCTTGGAGAACTTAGGTTGTAACTTCCCGATGCCGGACCGGTTATGGTTATAGATTGGATGGTTAAATTGCCCGACAAGCCCACGTGAAACAGGCCAAGCGGAAGCGCAACCGTGTTGTTTACCACAGCTTGCACGGGTTGGGTAAGCCCAGGATTAAACAACTCGGCACCCGATTGATACACCTTCAATTTTTGGATGGGGAAGGGCGGGGGCGAAATTGAAATGTTGTCTATTTTAACATTGCCGCCACCGCCTGAATTGTTGCCGCTTAGCTTTGTTTCAAAAAAGAAACGAACGTATCGGGTTAGGGGGTCGGCGGGCGTTACAGAATCCAACAGGCAATTGCTGGGGTCGTTTTGCGAGGGCAAGGATTGAGCGCCGGTGTAAACCCGCAAGTCGGTCCACACCAACCCATCGACAGAGCCTTGCACCTTAAAGGTTCCGTTCCAATAGGGAGCGCTGCCGGTTTGCCCTCCTATTTCGTAGCGCACTTTTCCGGGCTGTGAGGCGAATTGCATTTGAAGAAATCGGCCTCCCAGATCCAGTTTAAAGGAAGATGGGTTTTGGAGCAAAGAGGTGCAGGTAGAGCTGATGTAGTATTCGGAACCCGAGGCCATGTTGGTGCTAAAACCGGTAGGCATGGGCGGACTGGCATCCCAGCTAAACGGCACAGGCGCCAATTGCCCCAATAGGTTTAGGGAAAGCAAAAAAGATAAAATGGAAAAAATGCGTTTCATGAGGCTGATTTAGTGGTACAAAGTAAGGGTGTTTTCCTTAATATTTAGGAGGATAACCTTGCCAAATCGTTAAAGGACTAAAAATGAATTTAGAGATTTTTCAACCTTCCTCCGTCAACGGGCAGGTTGATGCCTGAAATATAGGCGGCCCTTGGAGAGGCCAGAAAAGCAATGGCATGGGCCACCTCTTCGGGTTGTGCGAAGCGACCCAAGGGAATTTCTTCCTGCATTTCTTGGGCCACCTGTTCTTCGGTCCGGCCGGTTTTAAGGGCTTTTGATGCGATTAAATTGCGCAGCCGAGCGGTGTCGGTAGCTCCAGGCAGTACATTGTTCACCGTAATGCCCCAGGGAGCCACCTCGCCGGCAAGGGTTTTGGCCCAGCTGCTCATGGCTCCACGCACGGTGTTTGATACGCCCAGGTTTGGCAAAGGGGCCTTGACGCTGGTCGATATAACATTGATAATGCGGCCGTACCCGGAGGCGATCATGCCATCGAGCAGCAATTGAGTTAGGGTTTGCGCCGACAGCACATGTTGCCGAAAAACGGATTCGAACTTGTCGATGGGCTCATGAATCAGTGGTCCAGCGCTGGGGCCTCCGGAGTTGTTCAGCAAAACATGAAAGCCGCCTGTTTTTGCCACCGCGTCCAACACAGATTCCTTCAGGGCCATCAAATCCTCCATGTCGGCCACAATGCACCGGTGCTTCTGCCCCGACAAGGCAGGAAGCGCATCTCGTACAGCGAGCAACCGTTCTTTGTCGCGGGCCAAAAGGGTTACGGTACAGCCCATGTGTGCCAAGGCGGTGGCTGCTGCTTTGCCAATGCCTTCGGACCCCCCGCAAACCAGTGCATGTCTGTCTTTTAATTCCTCAACCATGGCAAGTGCTTCTGTTTTTTAAAAACCTGTTTTGCAAAGGTACACAGAGAACTCCAATCCCAAGGCAATGGATTTAAGCAATTGATTGTGTGGGGGGGATTCAAGCGGATTGATCCGGGACGGAACGCGGCATAAAAGACACCGAGGCGCCTTGCGGCAGGGATTGACGAGGCTACCCCGCAAGGGCCAAACGGGGAGCCGGCCCCTGCCTGGCAGAGCGACCTTGGGAGCTCCTGCCGGGCGCGGGCCGGCCCGGTTTTGGACCGCGGAGTAGCCCGGAAAGCCCGGCTGCCGCCCTAAAAAAATCGCAGGTAAATCTTCGGTGCGAATTGGGCACACCAAAATCAAGACAAGAATTCGACTTGCCGATAGGGGCCCCCAGGGGGGAAACGGCCCCCCACTACAAAGGTACGACCGCGCACCGCAATTATCCGTTCGGTAAACGTTTAATACTAAACCTTGATTTTCAACCTACGCAACCAAACAAAGTCAAACAATCTAAATATTTAATATTCAAATATATAGTAAATACAATGCACATATTTTGCGTTGGAACTATTTTGTAATTCAAGATGTTTTTTGGTGTCAATGCTATACCTATGTTATACCTATTTGAAACAAGATGGGTGTTCATGGTTATTTAGTTTCAAGGTCCGAGTAAAGTAAATTGCCACCACTTGCTCCCCAAAAAGTAGCTTGGTGGTCGCCATTTGTAAAGCTATATATATTCGTGTTTATCGGCCCAAAATCGAGCCCTTTCAGCAGTTCATCAATAACCCTTACCTCTGCACCATACAAGCTATGATAAAGCGCTTCCGAAAACCGCTCGAGGCTTTCTGGTTTCATTTCAGAAATGCAATACCAATGACCGCGGCAACCTGAACGTACCCAGTTGTTTAAATGAAAAGGGTCTTTTCTTAAGCCAATGAGCTCGCTTTCCCACGATGGATTAAAGAGAATTCCAACGAAATGGGCGTATTTGAATTTGATTTCAGGGTCGTTTAGGTCGTCTTCCTGTTCAAAAGCAGTGCAGCGGTAATACAAA
>Ga0247843_1001666_pt1 | contig 43774 bp, 46 predicted proteins | sample LaCruzMarch2017__FD_192420 | JGI IMG/M metagenome (GOLD analysis project Ga0247843, IMG submission 192420) | Freshwater microbial communities from meromictic Lake La Cruz, Castile-La Mancha, Spain - LaCruzMarch2017_8m | ecosystem: Environmental > Aquatic > Freshwater > Lake | place: Spain...
ATTCGCGAAGTTAAAAAAGGATCAGCGATGATTTTCAAAGCAGAGCGAAAAAACTCGCGATTTTAAGAGAGAACAAGTAGAATCGCGCCCAAAAAAGTAAGAAAAAGGCAATTCTCGTTCGCCGTGCAGACAGGTGTGCGCATCAACTACGCCGAATACCTCGCCGCAATTGCACCCCTGTTAGCCCGTAAAGCTATCCTAAAGTAGCCAACTATTGCTGAGCTCGAATGTCTACAATTGTGAGCTCAGTGATGGTACGTGCCCCATTGCACGCGCCATCAAGAATCTTGTTGTTTGAACTGATATTTTGTCTTCCGCCGTGCCAAGAAAGTTTCCCAAGAAGTCTTGTGCTTGACACGGACCTCTGATTCCTTGACCTCTTGCTTCCCGCCAGCCTTGCCTCGTCTGCCCTCTTAACTTGTTTGTACGTATAGGCGGCCGGCAGCTCATTTTGCTGCTGTTAGCAGCGGCGTGCCCAATCGAACAACGTAGATTGATCCATGATGTCTTACTAAAGATGGTTCGATGGGATTGAATTGCTCAAAATTGAGTGGGGGAGGGAGGATTGTCACCTCCACCGCCCACCGGTCACACTTTTTTCACTGCGGCACAGGGGCAACGATATTAATCACCCTTTGGCTTGGCTTTTCCAGGCTAGAACGCCAGAATACATAACATAGAATTATATTACTGCTAATAGCGTTTTTTATCTTGTTTGCAAGAGGATGGAGGGGGCTGCGACCGACGACGCCAACACAGTCAGGGAGGTGCTAAGATCTAAGATTAAGGCAAATAATATTACAGTTTTGATGACAACGTTTACATCAGTGCATGTTGGTGAAGTGTCAATCTTAGACAATTCATTGATGCAACGCGTTTATGTTTTTAACACTGTTTATAAATGAAAAAATTATAAGGATGCTTATCATGATTTAGTTTTTTGCTTAGTGCCAACTTCCAACTTCTTATCATAAACAAACCAATCAATCATTAATATGCTCTGAAGACTGAGTTTTTGAATATGCCCCTCTACTAGCAATGAATATATATGTATATATTCTGTGTGTCTGTGGTTGTACAGGTGGCAGTAGAATCCGGCCATCCTCATCTGCTCTTGAGATAGGTAGAACCAGCATGTGTAGTAGGAGATGTGGGTTCTTCACTTGTAGCATGTGTTAGGATATGATTGAGAGGCTCCCCACCCACTTCATACTCATAGCAGGTCTTCTTCATACATATATTAAGACTTTCAGCACCTGCTACTGTGGCTAGTGGTCATAAGGATGCAATCCCAACCTGATATCTGCTCATGGGAGAGGTAAACCAGCACTGGTAGGAGATTCGCTTGGTTTTGCCATGGGGTTCTACTGTTACATATGATTGAGAACCCCAACCCATTTCATACTCATATGAGGTCTTCTTCATACATATATAAAGACTTTCTATAACTGCTACTGTGGCTAGTGGCATAAGGACACAACACCATACTCTTATGGCCACCATATATATCAGTATCAGAGGGTGTGATCAGGCTAGAGCTGCATCCTTGTTATGACTTGTAGCCGCTGTATCAGATGCCAAATTGCATTATGTATGTATAAAGAAGACCTGCTATGAGTATGAAGTGGATGTGAGGCCTCAATTATAAGAACCCAATAAGACTCAAGCTCCTATACACCCAGGACATCCACTCTCAGGACCCAGAGAGCAGATATCAGTCTGGAGCTGTATTCTTATGACATGTAGCTAATCTTAATCACAAGTACCGCCTGAGACCTGAGACTCCACCTCTGCACCCAGGACATCTACTCTTCCTATCCCAATAGCAGATACTGCATTCCTATGATCTGTAGCGCGCCTCAATGTTAGGTGCTGAAATACATTATATAAATGTATAAAGAAGACCTGCTAGGAGGTCTCAATAATAACTAACATGAAAACACCTACATATTTTTTTACTGCCGAGTCTGAGTCCACGACCACTCTCAGCCTCATTATCATAGAGTATATATCAGTATCAGGTTAGAGTAGTATCCTCATGATTTCCCTCTGCTAAATATAAAGTATGCTAAACACATTGATATATGTATTAAGTAGTTCTTTTATGAGTATGAAGTGAGTGGGATGTCCTTATCATAATCATAAACATAACCTAACAATGCACTATATGTGAAAATTCAACTCCAAAACAAAATGTCCTGGTCTGACTACATGCATATGAATATGAAGGATGTGAAACTAGGAGTTGGTCCCAATGTACAATGACTTCTTTGGTAACAAGAGCTGCTAGCATCACCAATTGCATAGTTGAGTCCTTGCCATGTGAATTCCCAGCACATGAAAAATAAAACCATCACAGAATATGTTTATTTATCTTTAGCATGTAACTTAGTGTATAGATCATTTTAAGAATGCTAACATATTTGAATGAAGCGAAAGTAGTTTCTCTCTACACATAGTCTCTATTAATATTACAAATAACAGTACCATTTTGGTGGGTGTGGAATAATAGTAATAATATGCCAATTTAATTATTTCTACCTGCAAAAGCATCATAAGTCATAAGTAAGCTTGAAACTCATCCACTCTTCTATTTACTGCATTATTCCCGTCCAATTTATCTACATTATATTTGCTCCAGTCCAAAGTGATTGACAGGTGGAGATGAGTAGAGTCATCATCTTCGTCACTCATTAATCATGCATGTCTCCCACTTCCCGCAGACCCCTTTTGCTGCTGGGCTGCCGCTACCTGCTACCGCCATCGCCTCAATTCATAATGCACTGACTTACATCATGTCCCTGACTTGACTAATCTCTAAAACACATCTATCCCTGCGTCTGCACCACATTGATGTCACTGCAGCTCAAGTCATGCTTTCATTCTCAATAATTCCCCTCTTTTGATGTCTTAAGATGATACTCTATCAGGTTACAAAGGTTGATTGATGAATAATATAGACCCAAACATAACATTGGGGTATAGAGATGTCATGGATGGATTGTTACCGGCCGCAAAAAATGAGACTGTCTCAACTTTTGGCCGACTCACACAAATATAGGGAAAAATGAGACAAGTAGGCCCGATGACGGCGGCTGCCGCAGTTACAAGGCCACCATGGTGCCCCATACCCGGTGCCGTTGGGTGAAAACGTCAGGCAATAAGTAATACCATAGATCTGCGTTTTTAAAACTAATGAATATTATCACTATCTCTTGTAATATGAATTTTTTTGGATTTAGCGGCGACACTGTGTAAAAAACACCAGGCGGCCATCGCCGCCATCGTCGTAATAAGGCCGTAACGCCAGACATCAGCATAACTATTTGATCTAAGGACCATGCACTGTCGTTTCCGCTGGTTGGGGAGGTCTGAAAGTACTGGTGGGTGGTGTTGGGATGCCATAAGAGAGGATGGAGGACACAATGGTTTGTGAGGTTTGTGGGAAATATCCCCAAGAAAATCGTCTCATTTTTTGGACGGGGCCGGTATCGTACGATAGGAGTACCCCATTATTTAGGAGACAGCTGGCGGGACCCTTCCAACCCCACACAGAACCCCGAGTCCTAGATACTCCATCTAACGACCTCAACCTTGCTTGGCCACGCCGCTTTACTATCGATTGTCTTTAACGCATCATAGTTCCAAATACTACTCCTAATCAGCATGCGGTGGGCTGACACGGATTCCGAGGATTCAGATGATGACTTCCAGATGGCCAAACCGGGAGCTGGATCAGCCATCGCATTCCTTGACCTGGATAGAGACGTGGTACCCCCCGCGTTTGCAGCCGCAGACGACGACGATGATGACAATCAATCAACATCTACATCGTCCTCTTCCGAATCAGAGGAGTCTAAAGATGGTGCTGACGACGACGACGACGATGCACGACGTGCGGAGCGAGAATCTATTCGTAAGGCAAAAGAGGAGGAGGAGAGGAAACGTAAGGCAGAGCAGCTACGATTGCAGTCGCTGAGCAAGAAGGAGAGGAAGAAGATGGAGTTAGAGGACCTAGATGGACTTTTAGACGAGTTCGGCCTCGGAGGTGGAGGCTCTAATGAGGAGACAGATGACGTCAAGGGGATAGAGGAGGCGGAGACAAAAGGAGATGACGATAATGGTGACGAGGGGGTTGGTAATGGAGTTGGAAAGAAGAAGAAAAAGAAGAAGAAAAAGCCGTCGGCGGGATCAACGTCAATATCCATGACCGAGTCCACGGAGTGGGTCAAGGTGGAACCGTCAGACAAGGTTGGGGAGGGTATCAACGTCAGTGAAGAAACGACGACGGTGGATGTTGCTTCAGTACTGAAAAACAAAATGGCATTGAAAGCTGCTAGCAATAAGAAATCGGCATCGGAAATCGCAGCAGATGCGGCGGCGAAGGAGGCATTGTTGAAAGCTGCAAAGAAAGCTGAAGCCGATAAGAAGAAGCTAAAAAAGAAGAATAAGGTGCGGATCAAACGAGCTATGCTTTCACTTTCGCTTTATGTTTACACCACTCACTCTAATTTACCCTTCATAAACGATTACAGGACAAATATAAAGGACAGCGCTGATAGTTAGCAAATCAAAATGACCCTTGTAGTGATACGATGAATAATAATATTAGATTTGTTGCTATTGAGAACAATAGAATTGGGGAATGGAATCACTCCTGGCTAAAAATAGGCAATCGACAGGTAAATAAGAGTTTGACAACTTTAGACTCTGTAACTGTTCAATCCCCATTATGCATTATTTTTTCTACGGTAGATACGATTTGTGATGCCAGGACCATGATTGTCACATCCAAACATAAAAAACACCTTCAAATTCATTTTCCTTTTCCTGAACAACGCAATCCCTGCTCAATTTCTTTCAATAATGCATCATCGTCACACACACTTCGAAACAAAGGCAATGAAAAATTTCCATCAGGGATTAGAAACTTGCACATCCGCTCAATTGCGACAACACTCAATATAGTCTGTATGTAGGCGTCAATCAAATCATCAATGCCCATACCCAATACATTGAAATCTCGCCGATCCATTAACAGCAGTCGCTCCGGTTCACTGCCAAAGAAGTTGTCACTAACTTTGACGCTTAGGTTAGTCCCTAGCTGCTCCCATGAGTCCATGCCGGGCACGAGTTCTTTCGCCAACGGAGCACGTGTCTTGCGTGCATACATGCCAACCAATTTGAAACCATCGTTTGATCCAGATATCATAATTCGTAAGTCGGCAACGTAGATGTCGTGCTTCTTATCAGGGACTGTGCCCACGTGGTAGAGTCGAGGCGTACCATCGAAGCCTGCTGACGACCATGAGCTGTTCGACACGAGACTTTGAACAATAAACTTACTGTACGGACACTCCTTTGCCTGTTCAAGGAATTTGGCAAACTCCTCTGGAGATGTAATAGTGTACACACCCTGACCAGCATTGCTGTACGGCACCTTGATTGCACAGAATCCTCCTAGGCGTTCATACCATATCGGAATATCCTCCCAATTTACGTCCCGTATAGTGAGTGGTGTTTTGATCTGCAATCCACTTGCCGCAAGCTCGACGTTGAATGCATCATATGCTTTAGCAGCTACGAGTTTGTTCCTACCACCTGAGAGACAGGGCAATGTACCATTCATAAGAACTGTCGGGGTATCGATGGGGATACGATTCCAAGGACGTTGTGTGACATAGCGTACCGCACCTCGAATGGGAATCCATCGCCTGCGGATGCCCGTGGCAGAGTACTCAACATTCTCGTCGTCAACATCGTCTGGTGGGGGATCGATGGGAGAGATATGGGGGGACGTAGCCGTAGCAGAACTTGCCCTCCCAGGCGAGGAGAAGCTGTTATCCGAGGAGACAGATGGTGAACGCGTGTCCCTGGTGAGAGGTTCATCGACCAATACTTCCAAATGACCGTTTTGGTTTGTAAATCGTACACGTTTAAGGTCATCATTGTCAAAGCACGGGACAAGATGAACAATTTCCTGGGTCAGGTCGGCAAGAACGGCAGCATATCCGCTTGCCTCCATAGGGTTCTTGTCAAACAGGACACACAACCTGCCATTGGGGACAAGATTAAGTGATTCGGCATCCTTCACTCGTGGCAGGAAGGTACGCTCCAGTAGGACTCTATAGCCTCCGAATTCGTCCATCTCGTCAAAGAGAGGAGTTGATTTAAGCCCCGACGGGCATGAATTCGTCTCAATGAGAACCATCTTCTTCTCTCCATCATTGTTCGTCGTGTGCATCAAATCGCATCCTGGAGAAGATGCGATTTGTTGGCATAAAATGCAGATGGATAACATAAATTATGACGAGGCCGAGGCGGACTTACCCGCCCACATAAAGTGTTCACTTTTGTACGTCACGGCCTCCATAAGCACATCTTTGTCGACCTTGGGATGCATATGACAATACCTCTCGACAATCCGCTCTTGACTTAAGCCCATGAAGAAACGAACGGTCGGATGTATCTGACTGTTAATAACGCGTGGATAGAAGTGATTCTTTATTCATTTTTGTTAGTTATTCACGGCGTTGAAACTTAATCATAGTAGCGATGAAAACCTAAAACCTAACCTACCTCCGTCTTGAATGTCCCAGGTTTGACCAGACGATATTTGAACAAGGCCTTGCTGGCGGCCGCCGACGCCTTCTTCGCCGCCTCGGCTGCCTCTACCTCGACCGGGCATTGTTCCGATTCTACTACCGTTGCGGTCGACACCATGGCTGCTCCCTCTAGAACGCGCACAACAGATGATACGCAATGCAGCCAGCAGAACTTTATTTGCGGACAGTGAGGTCAGTGTTTTTGTCTTGCGGGTAAAGAAGGCAAAAATTTCATTACAGACAAAATGACTTCTTTCAGTCGTCAAAGGAATGAAGGTGGCCATCTTCTAATATAGTTTTATGGTCTTTATTATCTCGTTCTATTTGTGTCTGACCATCTAGAAAAATATGCAATCAACTTTGTTGGGTGCGAGTCAGCTGACCAAGAATGGGTTTGTGAATCTTCTATCTTCGACTCCGCGTTGATTTTTTCATCGTGGAGGTAGATATGTAGGTACACTACCATACCCCATCCATGCTTAAGCTCGTCCCATGGTATTTCCGGACTGTGCCTCCAGTGTTCCAAGGTTCTTGCACCTCAATAATTGACTCTGGTTCGTGTCTGATTGCAGTAGCTGCAATCACTGTAGTGTATATTTTTGGATTGCAGCTTGACACCAAATTCAAAGCTAGAACCTAAAGTAGGAACACTCTTGGAGTCCATTCATGTTGTGTCAACATATTATTATATCAATAAATATTCAATTAAAATATTCTCCAAACAACTACCTAAAATTATTGCATGCAATGTAAGGTATGTAATACAAAAGAAATTCAAATCCAATCAGACCTCAGACCGATCAGACCTCCTCCTTGCCAGCACCAACGCCCGAATGGCATTATGTCTTCGAGAACTCAGAATTGACGCAACATCATGTGCAGACAAGCCTTCACAGTCCACCTCATCCACGGCTAGCAGCAAGTCACCAATGCAAACCTTATCCCGTAGTATGCTGCTTTCACTAACAGCGTACACAACTGGCAATCCCCCGTTGGGATTGGGATTGTCAAGCATGATCCCTAACTTCCCTTTAGGTGCGACTACTGTAATAAGATCAAGATTGTTAATATCCACTACTCCCACATCAAGACTAGTACCCGTACTAACCTTGGCAGTTGACAATTCACCGATACCCTGTTCCAGTTGGTCTGTAATGTTAAGTTGTCGTTGAGATATCAAAATGCTGCTAGTCTTGCGCACATTTCGATCCGATGCCATCCCAACAGCCTCATTACATTTCGTATGCATCGGATCGCCGAGTGTGCTCAAGTCATCAACCATCGCATTCTGTTTACGAATCAAAATAGTACCAAAGTACCCATCTCCTTCTTCTTCTGCTGTATGCATGATGGACGACTCCACGGTGGGTTTAGTCTCGGGCGAGCATGCTGAGCCAGCTTCGACGAACTTCATTTCTCGCATTGCTAAACACTGTGCTGTCAACCTTTTCTTTTTCTTTCCTACAGTGTAATACATCCCCAACGCAAATATGATACCACACGAGGCCAATGCCAGCGTTGCCGAAATAATCAGTGTATTATAAGGTCCATTGCTGACCAAAGTCGCGTTACTATCGACTGAGCTCGTTAGCGATGAATCTGGTTCTACGCTTCGTTCAGACGCAACATCGGATACCGGAATATACTCTCCTTCATAGTAAGGCAGTGAACAAGTTTTCGTTTCTACATCGTATGTCAACTCGTACAGCTGCGTAAACCCATTTTCTTCACATCCAGCTCCTTCACCGTAAACCAATGAATATCCGACGATGTACGTCGTCTCCATATCTACATGTCCAAATGTCTTCGCGAGCTTATATTGTTCTCCTCTGATGTACGTGTCGGTGATGATGTGTCCCTGGTCCATCCCCCCAAAGAAAGTGACAGTGGCGTCGTACTTTTGTTTCGACCCCAAGGTATTTTCTCCAACCGAAAACAATACCGTGGCCGTGGTCGAATAACCGTCGGTCGTACAAACAATATCGTACTCGTAATCACATTTTCCAGATGTGATGATGGGCAATGATGACGTTGGAGGCAGTGTGTGAATTGATGCTTCTTCCTCCTCCCCCCCCTCCTCTACCTCTACATCTGCTTCTTCTGCAGCTGCTTCCTCCTCCTCCTCCTCCTCCTCCTCCTCCTCCTCAACGTTGGGATCAACTTCGGCCAACTCGGCTACCACCGGGATATACTCTCCCTCATAGTAAGGCAGTGAACAAGTTTTCGTTTCCACATCGTACGTCAACTTATACAGCTGCGTAAACCCCTTGTCTTCACATCCAGTACCCTTTCCAAATGAAAGTTGGTACCCCACAATATATGTTCCGGCATCGTCATGATCAAATGTCTTACTAAGTCTTACCTCATTTCCTCGACGGTAGGTGTCAATGATGGTTTGTTCCTGACCTAACCCCCCAAAGAAAGTGACAGTAGCGTCATACTTTTGCATTGATCCTGCGGTATTTTCTCCAACCGAAAAGAGTACCGAGGCCGTGGTCGAATAACCATTGGTCGTGCAGTATATTTCGTACTCGTAATCGCATTTTCCAGATGTGATAATGGACGGTGAGATATTGACTGTCACGTTGTCGTCATTCTCTTCCTTACTCGCCACTTCTTCTTCTTCGTCCACTACTTCTTCCTTCTCCTCAACCTCCGCTACTTCTTCAACATCATTGTCCACATTTGTTTCCGATTCGTCGTCCATTGGGCTTACGGACGATGCCGACCCATCGCCATCTATCTCCCTAAACCCACAAGATCCATCCTCAAACCAGGCGTCGAAGTGAAAATCAAATGACGCATCATCACACCCGGTACTCCCTTCGTCGAATGTAACACTCGAGCCGGTATAATACGTCCCATCTGTACCATATGTGTGTGACTTGGTAAGTACATGTTCTATCGACTCCGTACCGACATATAGTATATCATCGACTTCCTCATCCCATAGAAATGTTAGGGAAACTTTATACTTGTTGTCGTCGTCGGAGGAGATGGCATTGGTGACTTTCAATGATGCATATGCCGTTGCGGTATATAGTTTAGGGTCACATTCCACGTCATAGTTGACGGTGCAATATGGTAGAGTCGCATGGGATTGTGGAATAATAATCGACATACAAGCTAGGAGGGGTACTAGAAACACGGTCCTTGATGAGAAGAGATGATGACCACCGGACCCGGGAAGAGCTTTCGTCGGCGTCCTTGACCTACTTACCCCCCTAATGTTATCATTTACGAAAATGCTGCGTTCCATTTTCTCCTTCCTTGTCATGTTGTTACGGACATATCATTATCTCATTGAATGAAGAAGTCTCCACAGGGTCCTTGGGTGGTGGCGAACATCGACTCCGCGTCGTCTTCGTCATTCGTGGGAACCGCCCCACGATTTAACCCTTTTTTACCCCCAGTCTCCCGCTTCACTCAACCGTGCACCACCACTATCTTCACCGAGAGCACGACCTGAGTACCAGGCTGCAGGAGTTCCTATGAGTTCGCCACAAGACAACAAGGAGTCTCCCTCGAACGACAATACCACCACGACGTCGGCAGCTACCTCGACGTCAACCACCCCCGACGAGTCAATTCAATTGGACAAGGCGGAATTATATCGTAAAATTGATATGATATACCAACGCGAGAAGGATATGGCAGTGAAGGTCACGATTGACAAAATGAATGTAGAGTTGGCGGCGGTGAAAAAAATCCAGAAAGAGGAAATTACTTTACTACGAGATGAAATGGAAAAATTACGGAAGTCGATTGAGACTGACGACGACGAGGTCAAGGCCATCGAGGAGGCAACATCCAAGAGGAACGACGAGGATGACATTATCGAAGGTATGCGTGTTCAAATAATGATTCGCGAGCATCAACGGGAAAAGGAATTATTACGCGAAACCTACGAGGCCAAGATGGTCAACGCCGTGGAGGTGGCATTGACCAAATTACGGGGGGAGATGCAATTGTTGATCGATAATGAGAAGGAGAAAGCGACGAATTTGCTCCGTTGTCTCAGGGACATGCAGCAGCAGCAGCAGCAGCAACCACGACAGGGACATCATGCACCGCAGTTTTATGCCACAACACAGGGACATTCAACCCAGGAGCATGCTATGCAGGGACGGGATCCTACGACTGTCGATAATGGTTGGGGACTGGAACTTACTACGAAGACGATAAGCGATAGGTCTCTCGATGTCGATGAGGAAACTCAGGATTACAAGTCTGCTCCTAAGCGACTTAAACTAGTAACTGCTGCTGCTGCAGCACGACCTTTCGACCCTTTGCGTCGTTCAGCTGCTAGTGAGGAGAGATTACTACTGACCACCAAGGAAGGGGAGACCCGTCCAGGGGATAGCGTTTGTTTATGGAAGAACAATGTAATACCGCATGAAAAAAGTGTTCCTTCATCAATGGGTATATCTGCACACTGGCAAATGAGACCACACCAAGAAGGTCAACTCGAGGCGGTGGTACGACCAACCACTCTGACCAATGAAGCAGAGATGATGATCGAGAATGTCCGTAGTGTCACTGCTGACATGAAATCTCCGAGCAAAGAGCAGCCACATTGTACTGCTGTTGAGGCATTGCTATTTGCTGCCGAAAAGATGGATGAGTCGACACCAAGCGCAAGGAAGAAACCCAAGAAGAAGCCCAAACGCATAATCGATGAGTCTATTGCCATTGAACCAACCGAGAATGATGTACTGTTCGGTCGGGGCGGATATATCAATATACATCCTGGCAACGTTCGTTTCCGTACAAAGGCATTCGAATTACGAACTTGGTATGAAGCATCGACCAAGGAGGAGAAGTATAACATTAGCAAGATGCTAATTGAAAGTGTCAAAGGCGAGGGACATCGTTTTCTTGAGAAGACATCTGATGGATTGTGGCATGAGGTATCTGGCAATGGTGTTCGGAAGAAGGCTAGTCAGGCATTGAGGGAGCGTGTTCGAGGTCCGACCAATTCGTCAGATTCAGTGGATTCTGAAGAGGGGAAAATGTCACATACGAAACACACTACCATCGCGGACCCTCATATACCAATCTAGGTTGAAAGGGGTCGGAGAACCCCGATCAAAACAGGTTGTCCAGACTTTGAATCATGTAATGTTAATTAAAATGAAGTATACAAAATGCACATCAAAATTCTTCTTCGAGCCTACTGTCCTAGTCAGATACATTTCTTTTATAGACATTGGCTACTAGTTTTTGAAACTGCTCTTTTTCTATATGATCATTGATGATCATTGATCAAGGAAGATCCTCAGCACTATCTGCATCCTCAGCACTATCTGATGAAGAGTATTGGAATTCTTGTCAATGTGTGATTGGATTCTGATATGGCATTCAAACTCGAGCTGTCAAAGACGCAATTGAGTAGTGCCTTTACACCAATGGATGTAAAATTATTCCACTCAAGGTCCAGATCTCTCATATTTGTGCTCCTCCTCATCGCTTGCGAGATTAGTATGATATCATCATCATTTAACCGGTTATGTTGAAGCTTAATGTGACGAGTGGGTGGATCACCCTCCAAATATGCTGCAATCTTCACCGCCCCAAGTGAGTCAATTTGTTGTTGCTGAGATCGAACTTTTTAACCTCAGACTGCAGTATAATTAATAGTATTTCAGGACTACTTCCAAGATCACAGTGACTCAAACGAAGATGAAGGATGCAAGCGTGAGACCTTAATGACCTAGAAAGGCAGCGGGCTGAATCAATCCTATCAATCCATATGTGGTGGAGGTGGAATGCCCACAATTTGAGACCGACAGAGAGTACAATACCCTCTTCACATTGGTATTGTTGAATAAAGGCCCTTCCACAACAAACATGGCAACTAAAAATGCAGCAAATGTCTATTTCTGAATCGTATAGACTATTTGTGACTAGTTCCTGCTGCTTCCTCACAAAGTTTCGCTTCAACCTCTCCCAGTAATCGAATAGAATAGCATCGATCGAAGCTCTGAGCCACTTGAGGGGTTCCCGCTCTAGCCGAATCTTCACGATTGTTCCGAAAAGACAGCGCGAAAAGACAGCGTCATGAGACGTGGTAGTATCGAAAGCACGTCTAATGGTGAGGTAAAATTGGTCATTGAATCAAAGACGACGATGGAAAAGGTAGTAGGAGACGTTAACGCAGTTGCATCTTCATCTGCTTCTGATGCTGCTCTCGCGCTGATAACTACTAAACTAACTGCGGACCTCACCATTGATGGCGATGATGACCACGGCGATGATGGCGATGATGACGAAAGTAATGCTCGCAATAATGGCGACGAGGCTCCATCAGCAGCAGAAGCTACAGATGTTAGTTACACCCCCAACCACCAATGGATCGAGGAACGAGACGAGCTATCACGGTTATACGTGGGTCGGATCATAGGCAAGGGTGGAGAAATGATACGTGACCTACAGGCACGATCGGGATGTCGTATTGATATCCAACAAGAAGTTACAGATGTCAACGATCCTAGGATTATTTGTTATCGCGGTCGTCGGCAAGAGGATATTGAGTTAGCACGACATTTAGTTGCCATGCTTTGTAGTAGAGATCCTTTGTCTAAGGGAGGAGGATCATCCGATGATGGGGGTGCTGGAAATGGATATAATGATGGTGGCGGAAACAACGAAATTGATTGGCATCAATATGGTCCAGCAATGCATATTGGTCTACCTCTCGGTCGCGCTGTAATGCGTCAAGTGTATGTCCCAAACTCCGTCGTGGGACGGATCATTGGCAGAGGCGGGGAGGTAATACGAGACCTACAATTTAAGTCTCGAGCACGTATTCAAATTGATCATAATCCCCCGGACGATGAACGTACCGATAATCACTATCGTAGAATAACGATTACTGGGACTGAACAGGCGGCATGTCATGCAGAGGATCTTTTGCTACGTGTATCCAATACAGCCTTCGCCGCTGATAGTAAGACAGGGTTCGAGGTTGGTAACCAACAAAAGCAAGTAGGGGCCATGCCAACGTCAATGGTGTACCCATCATATGCATCAGTTAATCAATATGTCCCCCACTCCTCTGATTCACCAACGAACACCATCGAGACACACAGTACATTAATCGAGACTGATACTTTACCCTGTGACAAGTCAATGATTGGACATGTTATTGGACGACGTGGATCGACGATACACGACCTTCAACGTAGATCGGCATGCAACATACAAGTCGACCAATCAAACTGTATAATATATGTCACGGGACCACGACTAGGGATTGATATGGCAATGATGATGATTGACGAAATCTTCCAATGTGGACCAAATCATTCATTTGCTGGTGGTAGACAGCAGCATGTGCAGCACGGTGGTGTTCTGCAGCTTCCCAACGATGCTAGACATTTGCAAGAGAGTCAACTATATGGTGATTATCACAGCCGAAGTGAGAGCTTTAGTGAGAGTATCCAAAGTAACAGTGTGGGTCCAACACTGACCACCTACCATGGTTACAACATATCATATCCCGCCTCTCCTTTGCAGCAGCCTCAGCTTCCGTATTCTCCTCAAGAAATTCATCGACATTTATCAAATGATTCGATTCCACAACAAGTTGTGATGTCTGTGAATTCTCCATGGGTCGTGGGTACATCGCCTGAGGGTAGGATCTACTACTACAATGTAAACACGTTGGAAAGTAGATGGGAAAAGCCCATCGAAATGAAATAATAGTAGCAAAATTGGATGATGAAAACAGTAATAGTAAAGTAAAAAATATTATATGTAACCACAACACAATGCCCTCCAGTATCTATTGTTCCTTCTTCCACGCACAACGGTATGCAGTAAACCACTGTATCGTTCCGGTGGATGGGAATAATTTTTTCAGAACTGGTGTCATTACTCCAACTCATATCAGAACACAAATAACACGGATAGTCTTTCCAGGACTTCCTCAAATAATCACCCCCTTACTATTAATACTCATTACTTTTACCTGAACTTGGGCTCTGTTGCTCAAGCGTTATTTTCATTGCTCTCTCCTCATCTTGCACCGATGCTGGTGATATATAAACGTATAGCAGCGTCTCAAGTGTCACTTCTCATCTTAGCACAGGATTTATTGTAAGCTCTCAAAGATGAGTCAATTGATTCTCTACAAACAAAACCGTTTTCAACGTTTGTTCTCAAGGTATGCATGGCGCGATAACACCCAGATGATGCATTCATGTAATGCTTCACAGCTCGTTCCACATTTCCGGACTGTGCCTCCATTGTTCCAAGGTTGCATCTTGCCACTTCGTGTCCTGCCATAGTTGCGGCCTCGTAGTGGAACTTGGCCTTCGTCAAATCTCCTCCATCGTCATCAAATCGACACAAGTGAAAATGTGCGTTGCTGGACCCCAATGCCGCTGCCCTAGCGTAAAGTTCCAGTGCCTTTGTCGGATCTTGCAACAACCCTCCATTTCCATGGTAATAAATATTGCCCAGTGCAGCCATCGCACTAGCATCATTTACCTCAACCCGCTTCATTATTTGTCCAACTTTTTCTCCATCTGTGTTATCTATTCTCTCTGCTTTGCAATAAGGACATTGCCCAATTTGTCCAGACTTACAGAAGGAGTACAAGAACCCTTCACAAATACTTTTTCCGCATCATGAATAATATGTTTCTGTACTCATATTTGCCAACTCCTCATTTGCCATTGCGAAAAGAAAATTGGCACGGATAATATAGTCGTGGGTGGAAGCGTCATACAAGATAACAATTTATAAGCATTACCTAATTGATAATGCGCATCCCTAGATCCAAGTTTTGCGGCCTTCTGAGTCCATAATTCTTTTGCTTTTTTCTGATCTTGTAACACACGTATTCCCTTGTTATAATGATTGGCCAGAACAACCATCGCATCGACATCATTTGCCTCCACCCGCTTCCTCATTTCCTCAAATGATTCATCATCTGTTGATGCAATTATCTCTGAATTACAAAATGGACATTTCTTATTATTTCCTGAATGAATGGCAGAATGAATGCACCCTCCACAAACATTCTTTCCACAACAATCATAATGTACTTCCATAGCCACACTTGCCAACACCTCATTTGCCACCAGAAAGTCCGTAAATTGGTACAGACGTAAATAGTGATTGGTGGAAGCTAGACAGAAGACAGAATATACCAAGCTCATTGGCAGGAAACAAATGGGACAGTCTTCCTTGGCCGGTGGGTCCTTGAACAGCGCCTCATCGCGTAGCTCGGCGACACGTTGTTTGCAGATTTGTTTATGCGACTTTGCATTTCAATACCTGTCGAGCATACACGACTTACATGCCTTGAGACTGCTGCCGCCCCCCTCCTCCTTGCCGCAATCGGCACAGCAGACGTCGATTTCGCTCTTCTCAATGAACGACTTTGTACCAATCCCCATCGATTCTAATTCCTGGCGTATCGCCTTGATTCCCATCGAGGACGGATTATCTGTTGTTCAATTTAGCTACCACGAGCTGGGCAGACGGTTGCCGCGGGAACCAAGGACCAACTAACCACAAAAAATTTTGCACTTTACCACCATGGCGGCCAAGAAGACGACGCAGCACAAGGGCCGCATACTAGAGGAGGAGGCTACTACCACGAGCTCGTCCGAGACAGAGGACGATGTCGATGCTGGCGAAGAAGAAGAAGACGACAACGGCAGCGAGGATGGGAGCGACGAGCAAATGGATGAGGATGATGAGGATGAAAGCGATGCAGAAGAATCCGACGACGACGACGATGACGAGGATGACGATGACGACGAGGACGATGACGAGTTAGATGAAGCAAAAGTTGACAACAAATCCAGCATTGGTGTAGGCAGTGGTGGTGGAGGAGAGCAATGTACCTTTGACCTACACAACCTTTTAGCATTCAACACACACCAAATCAACGTTGCCGAGCTCTACCAGCCTCAATCGTCCACTAAAATCGAGAAGCACAATAATAAAGAATGGTACGCAACCACACCAACAATTGAGGCAACTGCTGGGACACTACCCGGCGTAGTAAATGAATCACTACTATTGGCCAAGGCTGCCGAGGGAACGACACAACTGTTGCGTGAATTATGGAGACTACCAACCGAGAAGACGGATGTTGGATCATTGGCCAGACTACCTGGTACAAGTAGTGGAGGTGAAACAACAAAGTTGCCACGGTCCTTACCCCCACCTCCACCAAAGCAAAAGAGTAAGTGGGAGGAATTTGCAGCCAAGCGCGGCATTGCTCCACAGACGAAACGTTCACGTAAGGTCTATGATGAAAGTACCGGGGAATGGAAACACCTCACCGGGTCATTATCTAATAAGGCAAATGCTGGTCCAGAGTCATGGCCAATTATTGAAGTGAAGAAGAATGATGACCCGAATCAAGACCCGTGGGAACGATTACGAGAAGAGAAGAAGGCACGGACTGGTAAGAATACAGTTAGTCGGATGAAGAATGCCGAACGTGCGGGCATGTTAGAACACGGGAGTGCCAATCGATTAATTAAGGATACTGCCCGGTTAGTTAAGCAACGTGTGGCTAGTAAAGAGAAGCTACAAAAGCAAGGACTGGTCGCACCTGCCGGTTTACCAATGGATATGGCCAAGGGAGGGAAAGATGACACAACCATGGCAAAGAGAGGCAAGCCATCAACGACGCTGGCACTAAAGGCAACACAAATCTCTACAGCATCGCTTGGTCGGTTTGATAAATTACGCGAAGGTGAACCCGAAAGGAAGACACAGCTGTCCAAGAATATAAGTGATAAGAAACGTAAGCATCTTGAAGATTCGACTGGTACGAATAAAAAGTTCTTACAGTCGGAGGCACAAAAGAGTTCTGACATATTAAATAGGGTAATGAATGGTGGTTCAAGTTCCAAGGAGAGAGAAAGGGATGTACGTAAAGGTAAGTATGCCAAGGGGGAAACTGCATACGATTATGAATTTGATGATGGGTTGGGTGCAGGATCGTTTAGGAAGAAGAAGGGCAGAGCTGGTGTTGGCAAGATGAAGAAGATGACAAAGAAGAGAATTAAGTAGAATAAAAGGGAATAGAAGAATAATCTATGAAGAAAGCACGTAATAAGAAGTGCAATTAGCAATTAAAACATTAAGAGTGTTCGTACTACCTTACCCGGCTCAAGATACTTACGTAAATTGTGCACCTACGGTGTCGGAGGAGGAGCATGACGAAGACGCTTCTCATCGTGATTGGGACGGCATTTGCGTGCGTACCGAGCGGTGATAACGGAGGAGCAGCTGCGACGGCACTCCTAAGTGTTGTGAGGAGAAAAGCAGGAATAGCGGCATCGTCTTCGTTAACGAAATCTACGGCATTCCTTACTACTTCTTCTCCGCTACGACCATGGCTCACGCAGAAACAACAACAACATCATCGACGACGACGATCACGAGTAGAATTAGATGTAGGTGTGAGTAATCGAGCACGTGGATATGACGCAGCAATTGACATATCGGAACTAGCACCACGTGACATTCCATCATTTGAAAATTGGGCCTACGAATATGGCATCCAGCGTGCGGAGGGACATGTATTGTCGAGCTATGATCATGATGGGATGGGAGTTTTAGATATATATGCATCAACCACCACGGACATACCCACGGGGACATGTGTACTCTACGTTCCAGAATCGTTAATACTTACCAGTACTAAGGCGATGACAGAACTTCGAACATTGGACATGAACGAGGCCGAAAAGATATTGTACAGCATTAATGCCGAATCCGAAATACGACACTATTATCTCCTCGTGAAGCTATTAGTTGAATACGAAAAAGGTGAATCATCACCATGGTTTGCATGGTTAAATTCACTCCCTCGGTACTATACCAACGCAGCATCCATGACACCCTTCTGTTGTCTTTGTTTACCTAGTCTTATGCGTAAATTGGCCGTGAGTGAACGGGGGAATATGTCACGACTATCCGTCAGTTCGATTAAGATGATCCCATACTTGAATGAGGATACCAAGTATGATGTGGAACTATGTAATTGGGTCTATCAGATAGTATACACTCGCGCTATTGAAAGTCCTGTCGATGGTGAACTACGGATCATACCCATGGGTGACATGTTTAATCATGGTTCGGACTTCACCGAAATTGAAGCATCGTATGATGAATTGGGTAATTATTACGCATACACAACGTACGATGTACCAGCGGGATCACCACTACGGATAAGCTACGCTGACCCTACGAACCCATCTTTCCTATTTGCTCGATATGGTTTCCTTGATGAAAGGACACCCGCAACATTTTGTAAACTAATTGTTGAACATGTGAATAAAGATTTAGAAGAATTGGGCTATGCTGAGAATAGAATGTTATTTTACAAGGATGGGACAGTAAGTGAAGAAGTTTGGGATGTACTGCTGTACCAACATTTAAGCTCAACAAAGATTGGGGATAAACGTTTACTAATGGAATCACACTCACGAGGGGATTATGAAACGAAACAAACACTACATGAAAAGTATTATCCAGAAACTTCACAGATATTGCTTGACCACATCAACAACTTTTTGGAACAACTAGATAAATTGAGTATGAAAGGGGAGGAGCGACAACGGAATATTGATGATCATCCAAGACTTCCTTTAATATTGAGACACAATGCATTTGTACGCGATACTTTCTTGAACGTTAGGAACAAATACTTTGGCTACTAAATAATATTGCTTTGCCTAAACATATACCCTTGCAGCCATCAGTCAGTACTTCACCAACGGCTTCGACTGCTACCTTTACAGTACCTTTCTGCCGCTTTGAATTCATTTGGGTACTTAAGAGCTAATCCCAATTTCTTGAGGTGTTCAGGTGTCTTACTTAAATCACCTCTTTTAGTCCAACGCGTTTTGTCGCCAGGAACTGCGCACGTGAAGAACATACCATCAAAAAGAGTAACGTTGAGTTTCATTTTTTGCCAGCAACTCTTAATAAAGACTTCCATGTTCTTAGCTGTCACTCTTTTGCCTTTCTTCATCACAATGTCCAGGAGTGAGAGAGCTGGTATTATCAGGTCACGGTGTGCTACCAAATGTCGATCGGTGTATCCCCCATATTTCTCGCCATTGGGAACATAAAGGCGACTTGGGTCCTTCATGAAAAGTCGTAGGTCATGAGGACAATAATAGAAGTGATCAGATCTCGTGTACACAATCCAGTCGTATTGGTCTAACAACCGTTCACTTTGAAGCTTTCCTTTGACAAACCAACGTATCCACATGAGAATTGCACCACTGCCTATGGTTATATTGCCATTGCTGCCTCTCACCCCACCCATAAAGTTACCCCTGTTTCTATACCTCTGCCACGTCGTGTCAATCCGATCCAATGCAACACCCCAATCTTCAAACTCGGGAAATTCCCATATGTACTTGGCTCGAGAGTACAAGCTTGAGTTCCTGTCCGCGGATTCACCAAATGCCAGAGCCAAATCTGCTTGGTTCACATCCAACAATTGTGTATACAGGGACTGCCAGGTAGTCTCTCCGCCCCGAGGCGACCCATTGAGGATGACCAAAGTCCTATTTTTTTTCAAGCGAGGCGCCAGGGCAATTTGTTGTTCTCCCCCTTTTTGTTCCAGTAAATTAGCTCCGATCATCATCACAGGATCGATAAGTGGGTGGTTGCATGTGCTCATAAGTTCCAACGGGAATGCTCGTAGGAGTCTTGCAGAATCATATTCTCGAATGGGTGGTGCGCCACCCAAGACGAATGCTTCTGCCACTGTATTGGCTCGTTTGTACGGGTTCTCCTCATTGTCAAACCCAATGCATTCTCCATTTCCGTTATCGCGCATCAAAGTGTTGATGCCGGTTTCCTTGTACCGAGAGCCAGTGTAGTAGTCACAGTACTTGTATTGACCTTCTGATTTGGCTGAGCCTTTGAGCTTGACCCACCTGGCTGGTATACCAAACGCCTCCGCAACAATGATTCCATGCAGCGAAGACGACACCACTAAATGGCATTCAAGAATTCGTTCCAACATCGTATGGTAGTCCAATGTTGAGTTCCAAATGTTTGTCTTGTCCAATTCTGCAGGAAACTGCGTGCGGTCATCAAAGTTGGCATTATCCATGTACTCCTTGTCATTGTTGTGTAAGATCAAGCACATCTTTCGTGAAGGTTTGGGTTGCCATTGACACTCTGGGAACACATACGGCAACAAGAGTGCCGGATCTCCCAACACTATGTCCTCCTTCTTGGTAGTATTACTAACAATCCCATGTGCATACAAGAACTCCAACGTCAATTGACCACGGACGGCATGCACCTCCATTGGATGGTGAGATTCACCCCAATTTGCCCACGCATTTTTGTAATTCGTTTGATACCGATTCCCCACATGCCCTGTCCCCCATAAATGAACCTTCGCTCCCGTTTTTTTACATGGTGCAAGATCGATCCCAAAGTCAACAGCAACTGCCCATGTCTTTTGGGTTCACCAGTTCTCTTAACTGGCCCTGTTCTCTTAACTGGCATGCCTTTTAATGCAAAGTTATTCACCGTCGAGCCCAGCACATCGCCAAAATTGTATCCATATGGTACAAAGTGATACAGCCCAAGAGCATTGGGTTTCGGCAAACATTCACTCTGTGGGTTAATACAGTCTATGTTTCTACCGCAAACGGGGGCAGGCCGGCTTGTACATCCCTTGGGATCAACCAGCATCCGATCAAGACGTCCAGTCCTTGAGACGTTGACTGTAAAGGAAGGATGGGTAATATTAACGTCGGATATTTCTTCCGCAATGGGGTTTTTGATAATTGATCGTTCCGGAGGGTCATGGGGATAGTTCTGCGTAGACTTGTTCTCATCGCTATTCAAGTAATAAAAATAGAAGAGCAATGCCGAGAATGACCATATAGTATTGCTGAGGATGAGAATTTGGGTCCATCGAATCATCATAATATGTAATATGTAGGAGGGAGAGCTTATCCCTGAAATCCACTTTTAGTGGCGAAGCCGCGTTTTCGCGAACTTCGGCTGTTTCCTCTGAAAAAAAGAACGACCAGCCATACCCAAGCCATACTTAGATACGTTGACTACTCTATGCCAAGGTTTATTTGCGGTGTGCCAACCTTGTCATAGCATTCCAATAGTAACTGAACACCCCTCACAGTGCACAGACAGCATAGATCTGTTGTCGTACTGCGCCATCGTCTTCTACGATGAACTTTCCTGCAACTTGTCAGTCATTCGGGCTCATCATCATCCTCTACTCGCTGGGAATCGTCTTGTGGCAGCACAATTATCTATCATCCCAGTATGCTGTTATTGAATCTCTCCTTTTGACGACCAAAGATGCCTACTTCTCAGGTCAATCAATTTCAACGTTGATGAGGATTGGCAACAGTACTAATACAATGAACTTTAATATTACAACGACGAATGAAGGAAACACTGTATCTTCTATACATAGACCTGCATCACTGATTCAGCAAATATCCTTCCAACCGTCGGTTTGCGAGGAACGATGGTCCCGAGTTGCCAAGACTAACTTTCAGGTGCTAAATGTGACGGAGTATCTAAGGTTTGAGGGGGAGGGGGGGATAAATGTGTCCATGGTTTACTCGTATGTCTATGATGGATGTGGCACTCTTCCCCATGGGATGCAGCAATTATATGCAGCATTTTCTTGGGCACGACGCTCTGAAGACCCTACCATTATCTTTAATTATGCCAAATATAAGAAACCGCAAGTTTTCTATAAAGGCTTTGTCGAGACCATGCCATTATTCAACATAACTGTCGTTAGTAATAAGACAAGACCTGGACAGTTAACAGTGACTCGAAATCACGGTTGCCAAAATCTAGGCTATCACCTACAAGATGACGATGCTCAAACCTTGTCACGCACAATTTTCGCGGACAGATGTCCTCATATTCTGCGAGAGCAAATAGAAAGACAAGCATTGCTGTTACCCCGAGTTGGCATTCTCAATCGTAAGTCCAGGCGCATACTTATTAATGCACAGCAGATCCTCAATCATTTGAACGCCACTAGTATTCATGGACACTATACAGTATCAGAGTCACCAATTTACTTTGAGAAAGCCGACTTCCAAGAGCAAATTGAGTTCTTTGCATCACACGACATTATCTTGACTCCACACGGTGCTCAAATCACGGGAGTGGCCTTTATGCCCATGTGTGGTCAACTTATGGAGATCTTCCCGCATGGCTATCTAGATCCAAAGTTCTTTGGCACGCTGACCAGAGCAAGTGGTGTGCAACACTACTACTCTTATTTGAGTCCAGATCAAAATGAAACTTACCTTCCAGAGCGAGTCTGGCTTGGCTCTAAGCGTGCACGGAAAAAAGCTCGTAGAGCTGATCTTTGTGCTGATCGTACCATGATGTTGGATGCAGTTTTGCAAATGGTGGGAGAGTGGAAGGAGTGCTTGAAAGTAAGGAGGTCATGATGTAATCGAGGTAGAGTCTTCGGATTGGATTATATTGATGAGGATTGGATTGAAATACTTAATGCGATGTTGGAATATGCCTGGGCTTTACTCCTACCATTGTGTCAAGTCTGTCTGATGCAAAGCGGAAAAGAGATGTCACACGCTGGAAATGAGGCACCTCTATTACAAAAAATCATTTGTATCTTTATATTGATGGATGATGGAATGTTGTGTTGTCAATAAATTAGGCGGTTGGGTTTTTAGTCAGTATTTTCAATGTGTGGCACAATAGAATAAAATAGTCCCCAAATCAACAGAACGTTTTTTCTTCATATCATTCCCCATCCCTCTCAATCTTCCATATTGCATTTAACCCTCTCGTCCAATCAAAAGTAATAACACATTAACTATAAGGCATCAAGTCTTGCTCTCAAATCTGGTAATGCATCCATAAGTGCTTCCTCCTCCTCTGATATAATAGCAGCACCATCTCCCGTAGCAATTTTACTCTTGGGTGCATTCAACCCAACCATCTTCCCATCCATCTCAACACCTAATTCCGCCAATACCATATTCGTTACATTATCTGCCTCTTCCTCCACATCACTATCATCGAATGCATCTGCTAATGCATCATTTAACAATTCCTCTTTCATCATTGCTGTTTGATTTTGTTTCACAAATTCATTCATTGTTGAATTTAATTTCTTCGTATCCATGACAGTATTAGCCGATTTTAATGCCTCTGATACACTCCCCATAGCCGTGACCATACTTACCTGTGCTGACATGGACGATGCCTGCATTCCCACACTACTTAGATGTGCACGTGTTTCATATAGTTTTTCACGATGTTTACGTAATTGAACTAATTCTTTCGCTTGTGCACGTAATCCAGTATCCTTGGTTGGGTCAACACCTGGTGCCTTGGCACGGGCTTTAATTTGTTGGAGTAATAACTTCTCTTGTCGATCGAGGGCGGTTATATCACGATCTAATTGACGTTGATTCGTCCGAACGGTTTGTTTCGTTTCTTTTTGTGCAGCCTTGGCTGCTTCTTTGGGTGATAGCTTTGGCTTGAATAAATTCATTATTGTTCGACTTCTTCTCTCTCTCTCTTTCTTATTTACTGCTTATTATATATTATGCTTTACAGTGGACACGACAGCTTCGATAAAACGCCGCTGCGCGGCTGCCCCACGACACACGACATAATGCTGAGAGTATGTAGAGGCACGGGCCTGGGATGGGGTCGACTCAAAAAAATCCCCACACAAAAATAACGTTTGAGATGATCCAGCAAGTTTGATAGAGGACTTCTTTTTTTTGACGCGCCATCTCTCTTGACGCTTGACGACGCATTGTCATCATTTTTTTTTGATCGGCCGATTGCGCTGGTGTCATCATATAAACCTCGGGTAAAATTAATCATCTCAGCATTTGTTCAGTATCATGATAGCAATAAGACTATTCCGTGCTGCAACAACGGCGACAGGGACACAGCGGGCGGTCGTTACATCGACATCGTTGATTCGACAACAGTTCGTCGACATGAGAACATTCTCATCAACTACACCACCACCCTCAATAATGAACAATGATCAAGATAACGCGGCCATGACGACATATCTGACTATGCAAGAACGTTGGGCCAAGCCCACAATGACTACAAGGCGCGACGATGATGGTCCGCCACGAACGTCAGTATTGATGGAATTGAGCGACCGGGTTGGAGCATTACATGATATATACGATACTTTTGGAAGTATGATGTTTCATTGAGAGACAGTGTACGTCACCAGGGCCTTCATAAAATTGGCAAGGATGCATTTTGCGGTTGCAGATTGTTTGATTTTAGAATTCCACACGGTGCATACAAGGAGAGGCCATGGAGAGGAGACAACGTCGAGATTGAGATTGAGAGACAATTAAACTTATATAAGTTGTTAAGCAAGTAGTAAAAATGATTTATTCTGTCTACCCAACTCTCACCTCCAGAAGCATTGGGCGGAGCCAATTTCATTCATACGCTGCCATGAAGGCTTAGTGCGTTGAGTGTTTTCTGTTGCTAGGAAATACTCAAAAGTCATTGGGTCTAGGATCCTCTGGGCCATGCATAATGAAACCATAAATGACTTGTCCTGGTGGACGCTGGTGAGGCATGTGTACCCCAATGGGAGTACTAATGTAATAACAATAAATAAAAAAACAAATAGTTGAGATCAATTTCAAAGTCTCCAATTTCCGATTCCAATTTCCAGTTTCAAATATAAAATTCGAATTCCAAATTCTGTCACATTCTTTCCTTGAGGTATTCGTTCACGTTGTTGAGTAATTTAAAGAATTCCGATGCTTCTTCTGTTGTAAGTCCTATTGCAGCTTGGTTATTCTTGTCTGGATGATATATTCGCGCAAGTTGTCGGTATTTCACTTTGGCTTCTATTTCAGATGCACCCAATCCTAGGTCAAGGATTTGTAAAGATGCTCCTAAACTGTGCCCTACCATTTCACACATTTTGGGATTGTTGCGCCATAGTTTTGGGTCGTATATTCGTTCGGCAGGTTGGGAAGGAGGGGGTGGTTGGTTTCTAGGTGGTGGTTGTCGAGGTGGAAGCGGTTCTCTACTTTCAGCATTGTCTTGATTGTTGTCGTGTTCATCTTCATCATCAGAGTTGTCAGATTCATCTTCGTTGGTGGTGTTGGCATGTCGAGCTTGCCATGAGGGTAGGGGGCCCCATTCTTCTGGTCGTTCTGAAATTGAAGTTTCAGGATGGGTGAGTCGTTTGATTAGCTGATTCCAACTCTTTGTTTGAAGCTTCATGAATCCAAGGTTTGAGAGTCCATAATGGTTGATGCGTTTTAGTGGGACATCTTTGAATAGGAGGCGTAAGTTCTTGATGATGCAGTTCGTTTCAGTCGTTTGTGGTCTTCCAACTCGTTCATTGCAACATGACATAATCATTCTTCTTGCAGGTTAATCATGCGGTCCTCGTATTAATTTTCCAATGTAGTCAAGCTGTCTTGCTGCAATCTTCTTGTTTATGACCCGAGACATGGATATTTTCAGTATGCGACGGATGCTTTTATGTAAGAAGACTTCTAATTTGTCAAGGAGGGATTGTCGTAAGGACCACGTCTCGCAGCCCCAAAGGAGGAGGTTCATCGGTATTGCTCAAAACAATAAGAATAAGTACTTGTTGTTGTTACTTAGGACTTAGGCCAGACCGCGAATGCTCTGGACCTCACATTACCGAATACTATTTTCCCAGTCCTGCATCAAACCAGACCTCGGCAATAAGCCTCCTCATAAATTAACCAGATACTTTTTACCATCAATATTGCTCTTCTTCATATCTGGCTAATAATTGCAACCATCAACGGCACGACAACACCACGCCGCCATCCCCAGCATCGTCCACCAACACGATGACCACGCCAGACAAGATCACCGCCCTCTTCGCTCTGGCCTCCGAAAGCTTCCCTTGCATCTCCGGCCAACCTTCGGATGATGCCCTCAACGAGATTCTATTAGTAGTCAGTAGTCAGGCCACTCCTACACAACATCGAATACCTCGTTGACAAAGACACCGCCTACACGACCACGTGGGGACAAGCATGGGCCAACCCCGCTCGCCCAGTAGCATACGACACAAACATCGCCGAAGATGCAACTCGAGTCGTCCAAAATCGTATGGAGGCGGCGCATCGCGTCCTCATCAAGGACCATGCCATCTACCTCGCCGCTGAGAAAGCAGTGGCCAAGTTCATCCGGGATGCCTTCAAGGAAACCTACTACAAGGACCTCGAAGACATTGTCACCTTCTACAACAAAGTCTCCGCCCAAGCACTCCTCACCCATCTCCACCTCAACTGCCCGGGGTTGGAATCGGAGGACCTCGTCGCGCTACAAACCGCGATGAACGGCTTTTACGACAGCGTTGATGGAATCCCGGAGTACATCATCAAACTCGAGAAGGCGCGAATCACGCTCGAGCGTGGCAAGCTACCCATGAGCGATCCACAAGTACTCGCCATCGCCGATGCCAGTGTCTACGCCTCGCAACACTTCGTCCGAGCCAACAAGGATTGGCAACGTGTTCTACCAGCAGGCAAAACTTGGACTGCGTGGAAGACCATGTACCTCCAGGCACATCGCGACCGTGCACGTCTCATCCAAGCGCAAGGAGGGGGAGGAAACATCGGCAGCGCCAACTCTGCTGGCACACGTTCACTCTTCCTCCGACATCGGCATCGCGTCTCACCGAGTATCTCGATAACATTGCCAATGCTGCAACTCAGGACTCGTCACAGCTCCAACTGCTAATCGCCTCCAACAACACCCTCATCGAGCAGAATCATAAGCTAGCATCGGACTTGGCAGCACTTTCTAGTCGTGTCAACAACACCACGCCTACTATCGCTCCGACTATCCCGCCTATCACCCCATCATCACGCCTGGCACTCCTCGCACCCCAGCTCAACTTCTCGCGAAACGTCTCCTGAAGTATGATCCCAACCTCTACTGCTACACGCACGGGTTCTTGGTCCGCCATGACTCGGCCGCTTGTACTCATCCGAATGCAACTCACAAGAGGGATGCAACAAAGGCGGACACCAAGGGAGGATCGGAGTGGAACAGGAACAAGGGATGGGAACTTGCCGGCAACTGACAATGTGGGCTAGTATCAACAATAACAAATAATAATAATCAATCATTATTATCTACTGCTTATACTTGTAGCCCACCCATCTCCTCTAATATCGACAACACTGCCATCCTGGACACAGGCGCCTCTGGTCATTATTTCACTACTAAAGCACCTGTTACCAACATCAACCACAATGCACTACCAATCGCCGTCAGCATCGCAAACGGTGATCTAATCCACTCATCAACAACAGCATCACTCAATCTCCCCAACCTGCCGCCAGGAACAGACGCAGGTCTCGTCATGTCCACATTCGCCAACAGTCTTCTCAGTATTGGTGTATTCTGCGATGCCGGCTGTACCGTCACCTTCACCAAAGATCACGCCTTAATATACAACTCCGCTGGTATATTAATCATCCACGCTATACGTGAAACAGACGGGCCCAGATCTCATTAAGCCACACGCCGCAAATGCCTCCACCTTGACACCACCCAACGTCCACACCAACGTCCCCAACATCATACTGCCCGACTATGACGATGACAACGATTATGCACCCCCCCCTATCACCGACAGCCCAACCACAGTCATTGATATTCCCGACAGCCCCACAACAACCTCGATCACAACAACCACGCCAACACGATCTATGACCTTCCACCGCAGAGCATATGATCTCCCAAGTGTCGGCGCGTTAATCCGATACCACCATGCAACGCTTGGATCTCCAACCAAGTCTTGCTTCCTCAAAAACATCAAAAATGGCCACCTCCGCTCCTTTCCTGGCCTAACACTCTCAGCTGCAGCACGTTATTGTCCAGAGGATTCTACACCAACGGTCATGGGCCACATGACACAAGTGCCACAAGGATTGAGATCAACAAAGCCACAACTCCCATCCCAACGCCCCCTCATAACACTCCAACCAATTCTCCCATCGCCGATAGATCCATCGCCAAATGATCTACATATCTACACTGTCAAGATTTCGACGCTCTACACAGATGATATGGGCCGCTTCCCGGTCAAATCCACCAGTGGCAACAACTACATCATGCTGGCTCATCACGTTGGCTCCAACTCCATCCTCGTCGAAGCATTCAGAAAGAAATCCGACACATATCGAATCCCTGCCTATGACAGAATCATGGAGCGCCTCCGCGCTAGAGGCATCACAGTTGAGTTGAATATACTCGACAACGAATGCAGTGCCGATTACATCTCCAACATCACCAACAAATGGAAATGCAAGCACCAGAGAGTCCCACCGGACATGCACCGACGCAACATCGCTGAACGCATGATCCGCACCTTCAAGTCACACCTCATCGCCATAATCGCCGGAGTCGATCCACTCTTCCCGATGAGACGTTGGGACCTACTCTTAAACCAAGCTGAGATCACTGTCAACCTTCCCCACCAAATCCGCATACGAGTACCTCTATGGCCCATTCAACTACGATGCAACGCCAATGGGACCACCGGGATGCAAAATCATCGCTCACGCCAAAGGGGCAACCCGCCGATCATGGGACTTCCGCGGCCTGGAAGGTTACTACGTCGGCCCTGCAATGAACCACTACAGATGTTACACCTTGGTCCGTACCAACACACAAGCCATCGTTGTCTCGGACACCGTCATCTTTCGCCATCACACGCTCTCGCTGCCATCACTGACGACGGAAGATCGTATCATCCACTGCCTACGAGCCCTCACAACAGCCATACAAGCAGATCGGACACCAACAAGAACTGATGACCAACTACTGGCAATCGAAAGCCTTCGCGCCATTTTCTCCACCCTGCAACATCCTCCCGATCTACAATTTCCAGAACAATTTCCCGCACAATCTCCAAGGGTGCCCTCAACACCTACCCTGGCACCATCTCCAAGGGTGATCCCAATTCTCCCACACTCGACAACAACAGTGGCACTTCCAAGGGTGCACGCAGAACCAACAGCACCATCTGCGCCTCCCCACATTGCATCGCACCAACGCATCAGACCACCTTCTGATGACACGCCAATTGCCCACCGAACTAGGTCACAACACAATGCACTGTCAGCCACTTCGACCAACAAAGTCACGTTCAGCCTCGCACCTAACCACCACAACAAGGACAGCACCATCTATCGGTTGACTGAATGAATAACAGTGCCATCGCGCTCACGCCAACCCAAGCCAAGCATCATGCAACCACATGTCTCGGCAGCCCAACTTGCACACCGCCCACAGCAAGCCAACCCTGTACTCGATCATGCTACAGGCAAAACCCTCGAACACCGACAGCTTCGTAAACATCCAGCTTACAAGCAGGTGTGGGATCAATCTTACGGAAACGAACTCGGCCGATTATGCCAAGGCATTGGATTCATCCAATCAATCACCTACCTCGCCATTTCAAAAGAGGGTCGAAGGAACCAACACCATGCGCCCAATCATGTTCCACAAAATACCACATGACCAACTAAAAGACGTCGCTCACGTTCGTGTCGTCTGTGACGTGAAACTTGGCAAAGAAGACCCCAACCGAACCCGCATCACCATCGGTGGCAACACCATCGCATACGCTGGTGACTGCGGCACCAAAACAGGGTCAATCGAAGTAGTCAAGGGGATCTTCAACAGCGTCTGCTCGAGACCAGGCGCCAAATTCCTCAGTGCCGACATCACCAACTACTACTTGGGAACACCACTTGACTGCCCCGAATACGCGCGTATCCGCATCGAAGACATACCCCAAGAGTTCATCGACGAATACAACCTCATGCAATACGTCCACAACGGCTGGGTATACTTCGAAATCACCAAAGGCATCTACGGTCTCAAACAAGCGGGCAAACTAGCCAACGACCTCCTCACTGAGCGCTTGTCGAAACATGGGTACTTCCAATGTGCAACCACCCCTGGCCTGTGGAGACATAAGTGGCGACCAGTCGTATTCGTCCTCATCGTGGATGACTTCGGCATCGAAAACGTCGAGAAAGAACATGCTGAACACCTCCTCTCCGCTCTACGTGCCGACTACACCATCACAACCGACTGGACAGGGAAGAGATATGCCGGCATCGACATCGAGTGGGACTACGACAAACGACGTGCCGAACAACCATGGTTGACTACATCACGGATGTTCGAGCCCGTTTCGGCCACCCCGACCCAATCAAGCCTGAACACTCTCCCCACCAACACCGCGAAATCATCTACGGAACAAAAGAACAATATGCACACAACGACATCGACACTTCCCCTCCGCTGGATGCAGCAGGCATCAAATGGTGTCAAGGCGTCATTGGTGCACTCCTATACTACGCCCGAGCAGTAGACAACAAACTACTCATGACTCTCAGCACCATTGCTGCAACGCAAGCAGCTGCAACAGAGAACACCCGCGCCGAAATCAATAAACTCCTCAACTACTGTGCAACATAACCCAACGACGGAATCACGTACAGAGCAAGCAGCATGGTCCTAGCTGGTCACTTGGATGCAAGTTTCAACAGTGAACCCAACTCGTGAAGCCGCGCGGGTGGACACATATTCCTCTCGGAAGACGACCCAATCCCACGCAACAACGGACCTATATTATCAATCTCCCGTATCATCAAATATGTCTGCCCCTCAGCGCAGAGGCCAAAATTGGAGCATTATTCATGGTCGCGCAAGACATGGTACCCCTACGCAACATGCTCAATGAGATGGGGTGGCCCCAACCGCGTTCCCCAATACAAACGGACAATTCTACAGCAAACGGATATGTCAACAACACCATTGTCGTCAAACGACTCAAATCAGCCGACATGAGAATTGACTGGCTATGATGTCGTGAGGCCCAAGGCCAATTTCGAATTTATTGGGACAAAGGTCCAAACAACAACGCCGACTACCACACCAAACGCCACCCGCCGGCGTATCACATTGCACATCGACCAACACATGCTGGTTGAATCACAAATCAAATCGATTTTTTTATTTTTTCAAATTCAAATTCAATATCTAGGTTAACTGTCAAATGACAGGACTGCAAGGGTGTGTTACTTAGGACTTAGGCCAGACCGCGAATGCTCTGGACCTCACATTACCTAATACTATTTTCCCAGTCCTGCATCAAACCAGACTTCGGCAATAAGCCTCCTCACAAATTAACCAGATACTTTTTACCACCAATATTGCTCTTCTTCAGTTGTAGGTATCGAGGTGGGGATTGCTCCATATTTCTTTGAGTGCACATATAGATGCGTTTGCTGCTGCGATGCGGGCTTTGATGTCTTCCTTGTTGCGTAGATTGTAGCTGATGAGTGATCCCAAGTATCGAAATGTGCGCGTGAAAAAGACAATGCCGTCTGCTACTTTGAAGTCTTGGGTCTCATCAAGTTTGTCGTATATATCGTGGTCGCGCTTGATGTTGTTGTCATCGGATTCTTCTGACTTCTTATTCTTCATTACTTTTGGCTTGCTTAATTGCGGTGAGCATGTGTGCGGTTGCATAGTGGGATGTAGGTTTGGGTGGCATTGGTGCGGGGCTGGAGAAATTTTGGGAGAATTCGTATTGCTTTGGTCATGTCGCTGATTTCTACCATGAAATTTTTTTGCAGTGTGTCATCTAACAATGCCATGCTTTCCTCCATACTTGAGGTGGTCGATGACGTTTATTTCTGTGACCTTAACCTGCCCATGCCATGGCCAAGAAGTTGGGATTACATCCTTATGCCTTGTCATCACAGTAGCTGGTGCTTAAACTCTTTCTATACATATAAGATGTAACCATAGTCCACTCCCATTCTTATGTGGGTTACATCCCAAATAATGCCATGTTGTCATTATTTCTATCCAGCCCTTAACCTAGACCAGGATCTGTCTGCTGTATGGCAGTCAATGGCCTTGGCCATCATAGGGCGGGGAACATCCTTATGACTGCCCATCACAGTAGAAAGTCTTTAAACACTTCTTATATATATAATACAGAAGTGCTGTCCACTCTACACTTACAGTGATCCCCCGCCTTAACCATGACATGGTGGTCGTGGTGGTCTGATAGGTGCTTTTAGTGCTGTGATATGTGATATAAACAAGGTGGAACTGTGTTTAGCTACAACCATATGACCACTAACCACATATAAAGTATACCAAACACCTGTTATAATGTGATATGAGTATGAACTGGGGGAGGGGCCCCAATCATCAAATACCAAAGCTACACTGTGACTGTGAGCCAAAGCATATCAGATCAGTATCAGTATCAGGCTGAGGTCGCATTCATAAGACTGCCAGCCGCAGTAGAATGTGCTGAAACACTTTATATGTGCATGATTAAGACCTGCTATGAGTATGAAGTGGGTGGGGTGTTCTTATCATAACCGACATCATGCTGCAAGTGAGAGCCCGAGAGAATCTCCTAGTGCCACTTTGAGTGTGAGCCAAAGCATATCAGGTTGAGTTTGCATCCTTATGACCACTAGCCGCAGTAGAGGGTGCTGAAAAACATTATATATGTATGCTGAGGACATGCTATGAGTATGAAGTGGGTGGGGTGCAGCAATCATAACTGACATCATGCTGCAAGTGAGAGCCCGAAAGAATCTCCTAGTCCTAGTTCCTAGTACTGCCACTTTCTTAGCAGGGAATGTCTTATTCTGTCGTGTCTTCCCAAGCCTTCAATTGCAGACATGGCGTGTCGTGTCGGCGACATGTCGGCGACATGTCTTTGGTCATGTTGCGAAAATGTTGTGTCGGCCAGGGGGTCGAAACACATGACATTTGAAGACATGTCGCGACATGTCTTCAAATGTCTGCAATAATGTGATTGCTATTTGAGCTCAAACACGAAAACTCTATGAGCTAAGGTACTCGTACGTTTGGGCTGACTTGAACTTGTCGCCTGTCATTGATATTTGATATGAATTGGGTATGTCGGGGCTCTTTTTTCATGTCTTGTGTCGCGGCGACATGCCATTTCCGGAAAAATTAGCCGACATTTGGCAATGTCGGCAACATTTCGGCGACATGTCGGCGACATTCCCAGCTAAGGCCACTTTGAGTGTGAGACCCAGCATATATCAGGTTGAGGTTGCATCCATTTGACTGCCAGCTGCCAGCTGCTGTAGAAGGTGCTGAAACACATTATATATTTATGAAGTTGACCTGCTATGAGTATGAAGTGTGTGGGGTGCAGTAATCATTGAGAAATAAAGTGAAAGTCTTACCAACGTCACTATATATTTATGTATACACAGTGACCTATTTAATAATATAGGGAAAAAACCCTGGTGGAAAGACCGACCGCCGAAGGGCGCTTGCAACTCTACTGGGGTAGAACTTTTTCGGGCTTTGTTAGGTGAAGCTAGTGACCGGGGTAAATTCTACCCGGGTAGATAGTCTTTGGTCAAGGAGATGACACCCCTCCTCGTGGGAATTAATAGGGTAGTGAAAGGGGGGGAAGGACAAACGTTCCGAATTCAAGCGATTGGTGGTTCAGAGAGAGACTTAGACCCGTTCTGTCACAAATCAAGAGGTCAAGATTTCGGTGCAAGATTTTGTGCAAGATTTCTGAGCGGGAAGACAAATCTTGCACAAAAATGGCCTTTGTGACAGAAAGCAAATTTTTTCGGTGTAAGATTTTCTATACATAAATGTAGTATTTATATTGAGCGGTTCCCCCACCACCCGACCCCCACCTCAGTTCTTTTAATTATTGTTACTCGCCATGTGTGGCATTCATGCAGAGGTACAGAGTATCAAGTTTACGGAAGAAAGCGAGCCAGGACAGGAGGTGGTGTCAGAGAAAGAGCTGGGATGATTTATCCAAGATGTGAATGTGCATCATCTCCTGATCCTCCACCAGCCCCTGTGTGTACTTATTCCATAATATCATAAAATTTGCTAGATAGTGCGTAGAGGAGGGGATACAATCTGTCGACGTGAACAATCTTTCTTGTGACTCGACCCCTGCTACAACCCGAAAATTTAATCTTTTGTGCATCATTCATTTTCTCCCCGCCGTCCTGTAAAAGCCGGAAATACTCCGCCGGATCCATATAGCAACTTCCATTATCAATTACTGCGCGTAGAAATTTGTCCGGCTGATCTCCTTCCATTGTGGACTAGGGGAAATTGTTTTGACTCCACCAAGTAGATACAGGCGCCGAGAGAGGCAAGGGTAGGGGAGAAGAAGGGAGGGGGAGACGGGAAGGAATCTTGCACAAAATCTTGCACCGAATTCTTGCAAGAAACCAAGAAATCGGTGCAAGATTTCTTCCCGCTCAAAATGGTCCAAATCTTGCACAAAAATCTTGCGCCGAAAACCTTGTGACAGAACGGGTCTTAGTCCAGAGAAGATGAATGAGGCCCACTCAATTTGCAACTTGCAACTCAAATGCTGAAGAGTCGACCTCGCGAGGCCGTGAAGGCTTTCAACAATGCAGACTGGACAATCTTCTTTGCAGGTCCAGATAAGAAGCTAAAGATCATCCATTTCCATGGGTTGACGGACTTTGGGAACACCATAATCCGTCCTGACAGTAAAGTAGGTGGTCATACTGGGATGAACGGTGTCCCATTTGTTGGCCTTGTCAACACAATAATCACATACGACACACCCACGGGGGGTGAATTACCAGCCTGGAGTCACCACTGGAAGCTACGAGGGGAATGTCTTCGTCGCAGCCCCGTTTGTGCAAATGAGCAGTCTTCCAAAGTGGGTCGTCTTGTCCCCTCGAACTCATTTTCAAGGTTAGGGAGGCTTACATGGAGCACATTGCCAACTTGGACCCCTCCCTCATAGATACAACTGACACACACATGGAGAAGTTCTAGGTTTTCTGTTGGGGTATCCATGCTAAATAGGCTTTACCCAGCCACTCTACCAATATACGTAAGGCTTATTCTGGCCACTCCCCCAAATTGTGAGTGCCCGCAATTGGGTGCTGTAACACATAAGATTTTTGCTTTAGTGGGACTTGAACCTGTAGGCCAGTCTCTTACTCTTGCTAAATAGGCTTTACCCAGCTGCTCTACCTATATAACCACTACCAACATACATTGGTGGAGCGGCTGGGTAAAGCCTATTTAGCAATCCAATGGGAATATGACAACGGGCACGATATTCACCGACAAAGTCAAACTGAATAGATTCATTAGGGAGTATTTACTCACGCTTAGAGAACACGCAGAGACCTAGAAAAGCAATCACCAGACAAAAGCCAACTTTTTAGAGTCTTTTGTGGTTATCAGTGGGAAAAAAATATTGTATGCAATAGGTTGGATGAAGAGCGCACAGGCAAAGAGTTCAGAGCGACAGTTGTAGTGAAGTGTCGTTGTGTCGAATGTAAGTACTAATTAAAAAGAATGATTGTGCTGTACCAAAATAGCAGCTTTTTGAGTAATAATAGTGTTACATCCAATGCAGAAGTATTATTAATATTTCCATGGTCACTCAACTAACGTTCAGGAGCAGGGCTACGGTGAGGTGAAAAGATGATCTGGACATTGGCGATGGCGAATTCCATTCTACACAGTGTCACTATTGTGCCCAAAGAAATGAATTTAAACTTAAACATATAGTTTACGGTAGTTGTTACAGCAATATCTTTGACCATCTGTCAAAGCCCTCTAAGTATGATGCAATTGCATGATCAATGTCTATTTGTGTTGCTATTGATCCAGCCTCTTGTGTGTCCAACGCTTTATGCACCAACATGGCTAATTCAGACAACTTAACACACGGATATGTTCGATCCCAGATTTTGATGAAACTGGTAAGTTTGTTGTGTCTACAAAGAGTAAATCGAGGTCGATTGTGAACAAATGCCATAATCCGAACATGCAAACTTGTACTTAAGACAGCTTGGGCTTCCCGAATTACTCCTACGATACCCCATACATTTTCCTCTGTGTATATGAGAGATGGGCCATGCATCAGATCTGCAATCTGTTGGTAATCTGAGAGCAAATCATGGTAATGGACAGAACCTGCACGAAAGAAAACAGTAATCATGTTCGTTGCCTGCCAAGCTTTGTCCAAGATAGATGCAATCGCTTGAGGCCCAGCCTTGACCACACTTTTATGGTTCAATTGCACAGCCAAGTAGCCAGTTATGTTTGTTCCTTTGAGAATCTGCTCAAGCTCACCCTTGATAGTTTGCTCTGTGATAGTGTTGCGAAATAAGATGTTAGTCATGACTGCACAATCGGGTCGACCTTCTGCCATCGCGAGGCCTGGAAAGGTAGTATTTGGTACTAAATCACGAAATGCAACATAGTCTGCATGTTCAACAGCTTTTTCACAAGGGCCACCTATATAATCCTTCCCAACACTGTTGATTACAGCAACCGGCTTGACGCTTGAATGGAAATTGATAGGTACCAACAAATATTTTGGTATCAGATAGGCACAATCCCAATCAATGTCTGCACCAACCCTGCTACTATTTGCTTGTTGTTTTAATTCCTTAGTCTCTAGCATTTCGATGCCGACTTTAAGATTAAATTTAAGACTCTCACCACCTAAAAAAACTATGTCATACGGATCTCCGCCATTTCTTACATTATCATGTGACATTTTGGTAACAGTTTTGATGTTGATTATGTTGGGATGTCCTCCGAAGACAGACATTGACCTGTTCACCAACCCTGCTACTACCAGTTGCTTGGGATCAATTCCAGCCCTATGAACGAGTAAGTGCGAAACGACCTTCTCAAAGAGTAAGTCACCAAAATTGAAACGATCGTGAGGTCCGAACAAAACAACTTTTCCATTAGTATGTCGAATAGTATGGGGGGTGATTAAGAAGGTAGATCGGCTTGTTGTATGTAGTTCCCAAATGACAAGCAAACTAGCAGTCAGGCCAATTCGAGTACGCCGCCACGGCGTCTTTCCCCCACTACTAATAAACTTTTTGATGATGCCTTGGCAAACAGCACAAGGATTAATCGACAAGATCGAACGTCCGGAAGCATATAATCCAAGACCAATGAATGTAATGAGAATCCCAAGTAGCTGCCTCTGTGACAATAGTGCCTGTTCCTGCGAAACCATAAAGATTGAAAGTGTTACTGTGATGCATCGTTTGAACACATTCAATGCACCATGCAGTATGGGTTCGACCATGCTTAAAACAAAGAAGCTGGCACAGTTGTAACCAATGAAACTTGCAACACCAAATTGTAAATTTGTATCTGCCATCCATATCTGTGGCGAAAAGTCGTGTATGGCTAGTAGGGCTCCAGGCATTAAAGCAAGTAGACCATAGGCACTGATTTGGAAGTAGGATACACTTGGATCGTGCGTGTAGTGTTTAACTAAGACCGATCGAACACATGTGAGGATGACATTGACCAACGCATAAACTAATCCTGATAAGTTAACGCTTGAAGATATTTGAGTGAGGAATATCCCAAAAGGTAGGATGCATAAACCCATGAGAGAGATCCGGGTTACATGAGTTAATCCACATGTTTCCAACCGGTTCAAGTGCCTTGATAGTGTAGGTGAGTGCTACACCCTCAATGTTGAAGGATATGAATAGTGTCAAGACGTAGAGGGCCTGTATCATTCCCAGAAGGCCAATCACTCTAGTAGATATGTCGCCGGTAGAGGCCCTCCGTCTGATGGATGGTGATAGCAACCACATGAGAGAGGGCGGTACCGATACAAGGATTGACGCCCACAACGGTGTGATTATTCGCGAGGACATTGCCTGTTTTAGGGAGATGCTAGATGTGGCCGTTAGGATGTACCATATCACAATAATCAGGCAGGTCTTGACATGATTTTGGTTTGGTGATAGTCGTTGAGTAGGTGGTGTGCTCATGAGAGAGGGGACTATCGTAAAAGAAGATGTGATGATAAATGAAAATAGCTCAATGCGAGCGTGCGGCGATGTCCGTGCGTGTTGGTGAGCAACCCGGGGAGGTGCGCTAAGTAAAAATCGGAAGAGAAGCTTGGCGTTGATTTTTTGGTCAAATGACGATGCAAGCTACGTGGACGTGGGTGATTCCTAGCGTGTCTATCTCAACTTTTATCTTCAGACAACTAAAACCGGTAACTATGCACACAATGAAAATGAAAATAAATAAATAGAAGATGATGAGGACACCTTTATCGTTACAAACAAAACTGGTGATTATGTTATACTTGCTACTAGTGACAATGCTGATCATTCTGTATCGTACGCACATGATGACCATGCTTGCTACCGTAGTTGATCCAATGGGAGACATGCCAGCAGAGGACAGAAGCCAATTATCACCGTCATCATCCTTTCACCGCTCCAACAACGTTGGTCAATGGGATGCTGTATTTGCTGGACCATCTCCTCTCCAACAGCAACAACGGCGGTGTGCCATCAATCTATATGGGCTACCAAGGAGTTTCAAACACCATGTCTTGCCAAGCTTCATTGCTAATGTTGTTCGAGTGAATCGTCATTATCACTGTGATTACTTCGTTCATTATTACAACAAAACGTTTGAATCAGGGGGGCGATCAGGACAGGGAGGGAAAATATATCCTGAAGATGTACTTTTATTAAAACCTGCAATAGAAGACGTGCACAATACTAATTCATCTTTGCGACATCGTCGTGGACAGTCACCTATTACTGTCCAATTTATAGCTGATACCGATGAGGACTTTGAACGCGAACAAATGGAACACTTACAAACCATCTTTGAGTACAACACGAGAGGAACAAATCAAAGTAGTATGGATAACACCACTATTAATCCATATTTTATTACACATCCAAAAGAAAAGACTATGAAAGGGAAAAACGTTTTGATAAACATATTAAAAATGTGGCACTCTCAAACAATAGTATGGCATCTGATGGAACAATATGCAGCAATAGCAGCAAATCATTCCCGACAGCATCAACAACACCTTCGACAGCCATTTTATTCACGAGTGGCAATGTTTCGGTCAGATGTTGTATACATCACACCCATTGATATTTATAAAGTGCCCAATGAGCCTGCTGCACAGCAAGGTTCTAAACCACGGTGGATTCCAACGAATAATACCACCGATCACTACTTTTATGATGTACAGAATTGCCACGCCGTGATTCCTGCCTTTGCTTCATTTCCAGTGAATGATCGAATGATATATGGACCATATGTAGCTGTTAAGATATGGGCCGCAGAACGATGGGAGCGATACCAGCATCACGTATTTACTGTGTTACCTACAATCAAGTCAGAAGCAGGTGCCGGATTGCATGATGAACGGATGGTAAAATATTCGATCATACCGGCAATACGAAACGAAGTAGACGTGGAGGTAATGGAAGATTGCAGTCTTATTTTTCTCCGTGTCCGTGCCAATGGTAACATATGGATGGAAGATAGTTCGAAGAGCACCGATGATGAAAGAAAGATTGTAAAAACAAAACTTGAACTTTCTCTGCAGCGTAAGTGTGGTGAACCATTTCAAATAAATCCCAGTGATAGGCAGTATAAAATCATATGTCCTCCTTAACTATTTCACAAGTGATGAATCATACATTAATCTTAGCACTGTCATTACTAATAATCCCCTGTATTATCTCCTGTATCATTTATCATTTTGTCCATCTCGTCCATCTGATGTGTCAGCTGACCACGACTTATCAGAATCTTCCTTGTGTGATCTTTACAACTAACTCGGTCGTGCAGCACTCCGTCACGAGATGCATATTATACAAAAGAAAAGAGTTGGGCAGAAAAAAACACTCTAATGTTGTGTTATGTATATATTATTAGGAACAAAAGTATAATAACAACGACTGTGAGCACCACAATGAGTATACAATTACGTTTCCCACCCGATTTTTGTATAAGTTCCTTCGTTTTCTGTGTGACTAAACTTAAATTGTTAGTGGCTGTGTCTAAATCATCTTCCATTTCGTCAAGCATTCTGGGATGTTAGGTAGAAAAAAAATATACACAATATTGGGGGGGGGGGGGGGTGAGATACGATACTGAGCATGTGTCTGTGTACTGGTTTCGTATAATATGATCCTCTCGCCCTTTGCGTGCCTGTTTTTCGAAATACATATCATTGATTCCAGACTGTTGTTTTCCTTAGCTCTTGTTATAAACACAACATTGTTGTACATTTTCGATTGAAGCATTTCCCCCTCTCACCAAATAATTCTCCGTTCACACTAAATCCAAGAACCAAATATATTGCACACAGTACACAAATGTAGTAATCCCTACATTCCCTAAAACATGAAAAAAAACACGAACGCTGGCTTCTACGTCCTAAAAAAAAAACTCACTTATTCTGATGTCCCAATTCCTCATGTATCCCCATGGATATTTGTGCCAATCTATCGGCCGATTCACTTAGTAATTCAAGTCCCACATCCTGCTGTTTCAACATGAGTTTTTGTTGACGTATCTCACGTGATACAAAGTCATCTTGGGCCGCGTTACCAAGATCATCATCATCACTGCTATCGGAATCATCGTCGCGGTAGCCGCCATTAGTAATAGGTTTGTAATTGCTACCGCCTCCTCCTCCTCCTTTAGCATTGTTGCTGCTGAACATTCTTCTCTCGTCACCAGCCCTCGAAGGGTATCCGTGCAGATCCGTGCCCCACTCGGCGACGAGCGAGCACTACGCGCCGGGCGGCGAATGCTGTTTATCGCTTTCTCGTTGAAGTGACATAGAGTCAGCAGCAACGTCACACAAGTCTATTGGGAAAGTAACCAGATTGAATCAGCTATCGTAACTCCTCTGACCATGCTTTGACGGACGCCGGAGATGGGAGAACATCGATGGACGAAATAGTAGACAACGTCGGTGGACTATCACTGAATGCCAAAGAATGGCGACCGGGAGGAGGACAAGGGATTACTAATGAAAATTCTACAAAACAACAACATGTCGCAGTAGTATCGCAATCAAGCATAATAGGCAATGACGGATCATGGGGAGCTGCTGTGGCGGCATCAGAAGATGCAACAGCAACAACATCATTATCGTCGCAAGTGATTGATAAGAACGGGACACATTATTTTGGTAGCAATGCCATATCCAACAATTCATGGGAACAACGAGGAGGAGGGTTGAATAATGATAACAAAAACCACACCACCGTGAATATTAACACAACCATGCCCTCTCGACATCATCCACAAAATAACCATAGAACTCTATTGCATACTAGCAGTAGAACAGCAGCATTATTATTGAGTAGTAGTAGCAATAATTCACTTTCTCTACCATTGGAAGAATATCATCATTATCGATTACTATCCAACCAATCGGCACAAGAAATGGACCCGAATGATACACGACATAAGGCCGTACCTCCATCATTCTGTCATGCCTACTGTTTGGATGATGATACTACGCCACCATCCAACAACAATAAACGGCATCATCAACAACAACAACAACGTTCATCGTTTGGGTATCCCACGTCCTTATTTCGCGTCACATCCATGTCCGATGGGAAATTATATGTCTTACGTCGTATAGACTCGGTACGATGTGTGTCACATAAAATTGCACAAACGGTTATGCATCAATGGTTATCGAATATTAATGGACGTGATGATGATACAACGACGTATAATAACAACAATAACAATATTATTGGAGGCGGATTCGATCATCCGGGTATAGTGCGGTGGTACAAATGTTTTATTAGTCAACGTGCTGTATTCTTCATACATCATTATCATGCCGGTGCTGTAACATTGCGCGAACGTTTCTTCAGTCATCATCAGCACGGCGGCCAGCTGGCTACTAGTGGTGTGGGTGGTGGGGGTGGTGTACCACTCCCAGAACCACTAATTTGGAGCTGTTTGACACAGCTTGTGTCTGCAATACGTGCAGTACATGGTAATAGTTTAGCCGTACGAACATTACAGCTCAATCATATACTGTGCACACAGGAGAATAATACCATGTCTCAAACTTCCTCTGCTGGTCCGTACGGACTACCAAAACTACGATTACGAATTAATTGTATTGGTATTGTAGATATACTTGAATTCGAATCACGGAAGGGTCTTGAGGAATTACAGGTAATGGATATGCGTTCGTTGGGATGTATATTACTTTCCATGACAACTGGGACAGAAATTAATAGTATTGACTTGTATAATAATGGAGGACAACAGCACCAGCAACAGGAACAAATATTGTACGAATATACGAAATTTGTACAACAGAATTACAGTCGTGAATTGTATATGATTGTCCAATCACTGTTACATCCGAATTCACCACCGGCTAAAATTCAAGTAGTGGCATCAACTATGGCAATGCGTGCATTTGATGAGTTAGACGATGCATACATGTGCATTGATGAACGACATACTTCACTGTCAGGAATATACGAGTCGGGTAGAGCATTACGATTACTATTAAAATTGGCATTTGTCAATGAAAGACCAGAATTTGGTATTGATACTAGTTGGAGTGAATCGGGCGATTGTTATATACTCAAGCTATTTCGAGATTATGGTGTGTATACATATTTTTATATATTCCAAGGCCCTGTGGCTTTGCATGATTAAAATGCTACTAACATTTTATTATCCTATTGCATCCCCAGTCTTTCATCAAGCAGATATTAATGGTAAACCAATCATGGACCTTGGTCATGTTATATCATCATTGAACAAGCTTGATGCTGCCGATGATGAAAAAATTGTCTTGGTATCACGGGATGGTAAGAATGTAATGGTTGTTAGTTTTGCAGATGTTGCATGGTGCTTAGAGAGGAGTTATCAGGACTTGTGTACTAGTTCAGTCCCTATTCCTTCCTTGACATAACATTTTTAGAAATCAACCATTAATTTTTTAAGGAGCTTTGCAATTTATTTCTGTTTTAGATTAACAACACCATCAAATTCTAATCATTTGTTTAAGGTTCCTTGCTGCGTCCCGCCAAACGCCAATGCGTTTTCCCTCGGGATAGATGGAAAAATGAAAAAACCCAATGAAAACAGAAATAGTGATACAACGGCAGCAGAAAGACGAGCGAAGGCAATTAATGTTGATTATCACAAGAAGTTCAAGAAACTTGATGAGGTGTTTGCTTCAGATATAGTGGGAGATGGGACAACGGGGATTACAG
>Ga0247843_1001668_pt1 | contig 43742 bp, 39 predicted proteins | sample LaCruzMarch2017__FD_192420 | JGI IMG/M metagenome (GOLD analysis project Ga0247843, IMG submission 192420) | Freshwater microbial communities from meromictic Lake La Cruz, Castile-La Mancha, Spain - LaCruzMarch2017_8m | ecosystem: Environmental > Aquatic > Freshwater > Lake | place: Spain...
GGGGTAAGGCGGTATCAAAGAAGGCAAATGAAGGTGGCGGTTGGTTCACCTGGGTCTTTAGTACTAAAGACATCACACATATTGAAACAAAGTTTGGACGTGAGGCAACAGAAGGTCATCGCACACGCCCAAACGGGACAGACTTAAAGTGGAAGCAAATTGGTGTTAAAGAGATTGCTGACACAAGAGAATTCCCATTCTTTATTCAGTGGCTCTCTGCAGATCATCCATCACAAGATGGAACCCCTTTGGCTGAGATTGAAAAGATTGTTATTGCAGACACAGATCAACTAGCTGACTCTTGGTTTAAGGAAGACATCTTGGCTTCATTAGGGGATGTTGATATTGAGTGGGTTGACCCATCAACTAATGATGATCAATCGGGGATTGTTGCAGTTCATTTATCCACCCCAAGTGGACTTGTCGTTCTCGACTGAGGGAAAGCGTGCATATCCGCGAAGAACTGAGTTTCCAGATCGAGATTCACCGCGAGATTTGTGCTCAACTGAATTGCATTAAATTTAATCCTCACCAGACAGGAAGTAATTTTGAATAATCAAAAAGAATTTTTGACATCCTAGGAGTTCCTATCTAAACGCCAGGTTTAGCAAGAAAGAGATGTAAACTTTTGTTACCCCTTAGACCCGGGAGTTTCTGTTGAAAATACTTATTTGGCCAGGTTTCTCGGTCGTTGGACTTGAGATTGCAGAGCAATTGCGTTTTATGAAAGATGTACAAATATTCTCAGGTACATCAGAAATACACCATCCTTTATCAGAAATGTTTGCGGGTGTTGTTGAAGTTCCAAGTCTGAAAACCTCTTTAGTTTTGCCAGACGCACGAGTACTTGAAGACTATGTAGTATTCCCTGCCCACGACTATGTGTTGGACTATATTTGTTCCAACTCAAACCAAATCAATTGGATTGGGAGCAATCGAGAGACCATCCAACTTACAAGGAACAAGAAAACGATGTATGAGTTCCTTGATGAGAATCTAAGTGACATTTCACCCTTGACTTTTAAGTCTAGAGCCGAGGCTGAATTAAATTTCCCTTTCTACGCAAAACCTATTGCAGGATACGGGTCAATTGGACACCATCTAGTTGAAAGCTCTGGGGAACTTGACCTCTTGTCAATTTCCGAAGAATCCCATGTGCTCATGGAGGTACTCAATGGAGAAGAATTTACAATTGAATGCTTCTCATCGGCCGAGGGAGAGCTTATTCATTCACGAGCCAGAAGAAGATTAAGGGTCCGCATGGGGACGAGCCTCTCTTTCGAGGCCCCAAGTGCAGAAATCAATGCCATACTGGAGAGTTTTGCCAACGACATTAACAATTCATTGAAACTTAATGGTCCTTGGTACTTCCAAGTCAAAGCAAGAGGTGCCTTGCAACATGATTACAAAGTGTTGGAGGTCTCCACTCGCTTGCCTGGATCCTCAGTTTGGTCGCGTGCAAACGGGGTGAATTTGGCAGAGATTGCAATTTGGAATTATCGAATGAAAGATGTCAAAGCAATTGAAAACACATCCGAAGTTCTTTTGGAGAGAGACCTTGCCTCAAAAATGATGTTGAAACAAAGTTTTGATCACGTATATGTTGATTTAGATGACACCATACTCATAAATGGTAGAGTCAATCATTGGGGTATTGCCTTCATAATCCAAGAAAAAAATAAAGGAAAAGAAATCCATTTAATTTCAAAATCGCTAGCCCCCGATATAATCGCGGTGCTCTCTGCCCACCAAATACTTGGACTTTTTGATTCAATTTCACATTTGACAGTTTCTGACTCGAAATCTCTTTATATTAAACACAAATCAAGCATATTTATTGATGACAGTTTCACAGAGCGGCATCAGATAATTGAGCAGCTCGGCATCCCCTGTTTTGGTCCCGATATTTTCCAGCTTATGGTTAAGTAATGATAAGTTTAAAACTGCATCGTTCAACTTATGTTTTTCTGCCATCTGAACGCCCAAAACAATGGGTATCCCATATGATGGCTCCAGCGCCATCCCCGCGAGTTAAGGACGGGGTCGCCGAAGTTTTTGTAGGTGGCTGGGATGAACACGGGATATCTTCTATCTACTCAGTTGATTTTGACCTTGAAAGACTGAAAATGGTGCCAGGTTCAGCGAGATTACAATTGGAAAAAGGCACACCTGGGTCATTTGATGAAAACGGTGTATTCCCGGCTTCAGTCATTGACTTTGGAGATGGATGGGCTCTTTCGTATACAGGGTTCCAATTGGGGTATCAAGTCCCGCACTATAACTTTGGTGGGTTGGCCACGAGAAACGAATCAAGTTACGAATTAGCACGCGTGAGCAAAGCACCGATCATAGATCGCGCAGATGAGGGACTAACTGTTAGGGCAGGTTTGTCTGCAATAAAACTCACATCGGGAGAAGACAGTTCTTGGATTTCTGTCTATGCAGCAGGCTCTACATTTGAACTCATAAATGGTAAATTACGTCCAAACTACAATGTTTATGCACAGGGTGTTAATCCACTCGAACTCTTAGATTACGGTGAAATGAAAGTTGGGATTAACGAATTAGAACACGGTGTGGGAAGACCATACATCACTTCTTTCAACGATCTACTCTTACTATTTTACACCCGCCGACAAAAAGACTTTAACTATCTACCGGGTCTAGCAATCTCAAATGATCAAGGCAAGTCCTTTGAGAGGTTTGATTATCTTCTTGAAAACGTAACTCCAAGAAAAGAAAATTTTGACAACGAGATGCAGTATTTCCCGGCACCTTTAATATGGAATGAAAAACTGTATGTGTTCTTCAACGGAAACAATTTTGGTTGCAACGGAATGGGAGTATGGGAATTTCTATTTCATTGAGAAGATATCATTACCAAGATAAAGTCACTTGGGATAACTTTATTTCCAAGACTGATCTGGGCTCAGTTCTCCATTATCGAAACTACATTGAGTACCACTCAGATAGATTCAATGATTTTTCAATTTGTTTTTGGAAGGGAGAAACTTTAGAGGCGGTGATTCCAGGGACCAATCACGGCGATTCTTGGAATTCTCATAGTGGCTTGACATTTGGTGGTCTAATCTCTATTAGCAATGACCCGGCTGATCTAGTGAATAAGACATTGCTTCTTGATGAGTATTTGCTCCGGGAAGGATTTACCTCTTCCAGCATTACTCTTGCCTCAAGATCATTCTTTAGAGATGGTAACGATGCACTTATTTTTGCTTTGAGCCAAGCAGGGTATGAAATTTTACAAAATCATCTAAATCAAGTCCTTGAATATAATGGGAATTTACCTCACAAGAAATTGACGAATGCCCGTGCGGCGATTCGCAAGGGAGTGAAAATTTCAAATTCACCAGAGAAACTCGCTGAACTCTACGATATTATCAAACTTAATCTCGAGTCAAAATATGAAAAATCTCCAGTTCATACACTTTCGGAGCTAGGATTTCTTTGCGAGGTGTTCCCGAACGATATTTGCATATACACAACCACTATAGAAGATGAAGTAGTGGCGGGCGCGATAGTATTTGAAGCGAATCATTCTTCACACATTCAATACCTTGCAGCGAACAGCTTAGGGAAAAAAATTCGTGCACAAGATCTACTTGTCACCGAATTGTTTTCTAGAGCGAAGGAAATGGATAAAAGCCTGTCTTTCGGTAAATCAACCTCCGGAGATGATGCATCATTAAACAAGAATCTCTATCGGTTCAAAGCCGAATACGGATGTCGTCCAGAGAACATCCTTACTTTAGCCAAAATCCTATAAAGTCTGCTAGCCTGAAATCAATTTAAATACTTGAAAAGTTTTGAACTTGATTTCTAATTTTATTTAAGTCTACCTTGAAAGAATTACCACCCGTCAACATATTCCATATTCGTGATTGATGCCCGTAAACTACATTTACTTCGACTCCAAAAACTGCCCCAAGACTTGCCCAAAGTCCAGCCTGATCGTTTCCCGGATGAATTTCGAGAACTTTAGACCCATGTTTCATGAAAATTATGTTAGTTAATGCTGCCCCGCTTTCAGCTACAACGATGTCAGCATTTGTGAAGAGATTAACTTGTTGAGCGACAGTTAACAATTCAGGTTTTATACATTCAAAACCCATATTCTGAAGCATCGTCTGCAAATCTTGTCGATTGCTGAGTGTCCTGAACAGTTTTTCATCCCTTTCAAGGAATATTCGACCAGGGCCAGCTGATTGTGGAAATATGTCTAGGATGTACTTCCGAACAGCGCTCAAATCCAATCGTCGAATTTCTAAATTTGTCACATCTTTGTAGCGTAAATCAGTAAGCGTAATCAACTCGTCGACGTACACCTTTTCGCCATCAAGCATCGTAATTATTGATTTCACACCCAGGGATTCGAGTACTTCTGTTATAGGATGAGGCATCTTGCCGCGGACAATGACGACGTATTCAGTGAAATCGAATTCTTCCAATAAAAGAAACCTAGGCAGAACCTCTACCAGAAAATGAAACCAACTCGAACTTGAACCGAAAAGAATAGCCTTTTTTGTGTGGCCCCTTGTCCCCACCCCTAGATCAATAATAGAAAGCGAAGTATTAAACTGAAAAAGTAGGTTTGTTGGCCATGCATAGTCATCTATGTAGTTACTGTCATCGACATACGTTACCGAATCGTTCTTAATTGAGAATAATCCGTTGAATACTTCGCACTGGTAAATATTTCTTAGATTCAATGAACCTTGGTACAAATCCTTTTCGATTCTAAGACCATCCCGAATTGGTAATTGTCTTCGAACTGTAGTTTCGTCCAATGTCATGACTGCACTATTCTCGTCACCGATTTCGAGTAGCCAAACAAAGGTTTGATAATCACCCGTTTTTCGAATGCGATCCCATTCAATTTCAGATCCAAAATTGAAACCTCTAATACCAGTTTGGATTGCGTTACGTGCAATCCAGACATCCTGGTTACCTTTTTGGGAATCAACCTTTAACGGAAGGTTATTCATAGAACCTAAATCAACTGTAAAGGCATGCAGAAATATGAGCTCCAATAAGCCTTGCCTTGGGTTCCGAATCACAAAAGATAAGTGATTTCTAATCGCTAGGATTGTCGCTTTAAGTACTGATAGTTCATATCCCAAGTACTGCAGTTGGATTTCCCTTATCGCACACCTGAACCCACAGAAAAAAACCCTTCGGGAGGTGTACGCAAGTATTTTGTCATTGCAATCTAGTATTTTTAGCTTCGGACGTGCCAATCCTCTTCCAGATACATAAAGAGTAGCCTTCAAGGGTTACCCTCCCATTTCGGTTGCTTTGTTTTTTCGAAGTATAAGTGTGCTTCCTGGACACCCCCTGTCATTCCAGATAGTATCGATTGTGGCAAATTATATCTTTCCAGTTAAGGATTACTCAGACAAAAATTCTGCAAGTCTCTCAGTTCTAGAATTCGGCGATCTGCCTTGGAAGCCCGAGCGAATTTATTGGCTGCAAGATTTCAAGCATGAAGTCTCACGAGGCAATCACGCGCACAAAAAACTTTCACAGGTCTTGATAATGGTAAGTGGCTCTCTAACCCTAGATTTGTATCAGGGAAAAATGCACGAACGTATTTTTTTTACTAGGAATATGGGTCAAATTTTGATTCAGCCAGGCATTTGGAGGGTAATTACATCTGCGTCCGACGATGCAATTTTATTGGTCGCCGCAAGTCACCCTTTTTGTGAGGATGACTACATCAGGGACTGGGATGAGTACTTAAAGTGGTGTCAAAGGTGCTCTAGTGATGAATAAACAGTCCCAAGAAATACCATTCTTTTCCTTCACTCTTGCACCCGAAGAATTGAAGCAAAAATGGACTAATGCAATGCAGGGAGTGATGATTAAGGGGCATTTCATTTTAGGAGACGAAGTAAGGAAATTTGAAAAGGCTTGGGCTCAGGGAAACGGAAATCAATACGCAGTGGGGGTGAGCAACGGACAGGATGGTCTAATTCTCGCACTTCGGGCTCTAGGTGTGGGGACAGGGGATGTGGTTGTTGTACCAGCTCACTCCTTTATCGCTACCCACAATGCGGTTATTAGTCTTGGTGCGACTCCGTATTCAGTGGATGTCGATAATCAAGGATTGCTCACCTCCTTAACCTTAGAGAATCTTGGCTTCATACCCAAGGCAGTGATAGTTGTCCACATGCATGGACAGATGTGCGAAATGAAAGAAATCGTAAGCTGGGCGAAAACAAAGAACGTATATCTGATCGAAGATTGCTCACAGGCGCACTTTGCAAAATCCAATGGAAAGAATTCAGGAACGTTGGGTGACATTGGCGTATTTTCACTCTACCCAACAAAAAATTTAGGCGCACTAGGAGATGCGGGTGTTGTGGTCACAAACCACGTGCACCTGCATGACAAATTAAGGAGTTTGACAAATTATGGAAGTACTCCTGGTAACAAATACGAGCATAAGTCATTCGGTTTGAATAATAGATTGGATGAAATTCAAGCAGCTATTCTGAATGTCAATCTACAGTTTTTGGAACAGTGGAACCAAAGGAGACGAGAAATAGCTAACCTGTATTTTGATGGGTTGTGCGAATCTAACATTCGATTTCTTCAGAAAAATTTGAAAGAAAATGTTTGGCATCATTTCTGTATCCTGCATCCACAGAGAGATACACTGAAAAGTAGGCTTCTTGAAATGGGAATTCAAACAGAAATTCACTACCCGAATGTTGCTTCCATAGAGTGTGAGAAGTATTCAAACCTTGAAGAAGGTGAGTATCCGGAAGCGACATGTATCTCAATGCAAACTTTGAGTCTCCCGATCTCGCAGTGGCACTCGGATAGTGATATCGAGACTGTCATTCGAAGTGTCAGAAAAGTTCTTTCTGAAATATAATTAATGCAGACCAACCTAAATATTCAAGTATTGCGAGGGATCGCAATCCTTTCAGTTCTTGCTTTTCATGCAAAATCAGACTTTTTCCCCAATGGATATCTCGGAGTCGACATCTTCTTTTTCATTTCAGGTTATCTCGTTATCCCAAAAATGATAAACGCAATTGACACGAACTCTCTTAAATTGTTTTATGTTAAAAGATTTTACAGACTGGCTCCAGCACTATTGTTCACAATAGTGCTCACCTTTCCGCTCATTCTTGTCTTTGGGAGCTGGAAATCGCATCAAGACTTCATCTTCCAGAGTATCTGGAGGCTACTGCTCATGGGCAATATTGGTGCAATTCTAGTGACTGGAAACTATTTTGAACCGGATAGCTTTCTCCCAATGGTTCATACATGGTCACTCGCAGTGGAAGAACAAATCTATCTCTTATTACCTTTAGCAATTAAGTTTAAGACAGCACTCCTCCCGGCATTGAGTGGAATGAGTTTCCTGCTGTACATTTTTCAGGATATGTTCGGTGAATCGACATCAAACGCGCTTTTCTACTTGTTTATATCAAGAATCTGGGAATTTCATGTTGGCTTTTTAGTTGCCAAAACAAAACGGTCTCTGAAGACTATTAATATCTGGTTTGGACACTTGATTGTAGGGTTTTCATTGCTATTCTTACTATTTCCAGGCCTGTGGAATCGCAACCTAGGCACCGTCACCTCCCTAGTAGTGGCGTCCTGCTTTATCCTATGTAAACCGTTATACGGGTGGCACATAAAATTACTAAAATATATTGGTGATCGTGCTTATTCACTGTACTTATTCCACATGCCATTGCTGTATCTAGCTAAATATAGCCCCCTTATCTATGGGGATAACCGCAGCATTTTTAGTTTCATGGCAGTTGGTCTCACATTGCTGCTCACAGAAGTCTCGTATAGAAAAATTGAGTTCATTATGAAATCAAAAATTCCAAGATGATTAAAGCTAGAAACTTAGTTTTAGCGTATGTTGCCGCTCTCTTGATCTGCGTATTGGGAGGTCTATGGATAAGCAATGGATACGTGGGCGTGCATTTTAGTAATTATGAGGGTGGATTTGAACGGCTAAATGATGTTGAGTGTTTTTCAAGTACGGAACCAGGATGTAGATTTAAACTGCCAGCAAATAAAACGTACAACCTACTTCTAGGTGATAGCGAGGCTATTTCTATTTCTGATTTGTTTAAATCTGAACTCGGGAGTAATTCCTATGTGAGAGCACTAACCGCCTGTTCGTTCATCCCAGAAAATATTGTTCGAGACAGCATGAATGAAAATTGTAGAATATTGAATTCAAATAGTCTCAGGGAAATTTCTAAGAAAACCTGCAAAAATGTTTTCATTTTTAACCGCTTCAGGCCTGAGAGTGATTCCGAAAAAGCATCATATTTTGATTTCGTGAGGAAAATTGCAAAATCCTGCCGAAGCCTAACTGTCATAGGAGCACCAACTGATCTCACTCTTAGATTCAATGCCTACTCCAATATGGTGATGAAAACCGCGATTAATTCCCCTCGAGTATTCAATAAGGCAGATTTTGATCCAGAAAGCATTCGTTGGAACAACACTCTTGCAAACTTTATCATCAGGCAGAATCTTTACAATGTAAATTACATAAATACACACAAATTGGTGCTCACTAGTTTTCCAACAAGTTTAAAGAATTTCGATGGCGAGTACACATACACGGACTCGACTCATTTAAGTAAGTATGGTGGTGAGATAGTCATGGCGGAGATTAGAAGATTACAGAGAAATTCTTGAATAATGAAAGTCGAAATTCCGGAGATCTTTGATTCTATTCCTGGAACTTCATATCCTCACGTAAATGGAGTTCTAATCAGATTTAGATAGTGAAGTGTGTAATGACTACTATGTGGGGTCTAAAGAGGCCTTCTTCCAATAGAAATTGGCCAAGAATAGCCCCAGTACTTCACGTCAATCTATTAGCGGCGTTGATTAGGAGCGAGAAATCTGATTCTTACTATCAAGCTTTGCCAGATTAGTAAGAACAAGAATGAAGAGAAAAAAGAGAGCGCAACGTCGCCAACTATATTCACTAACAAACCACCTTTACCGAACCCAGCCGTAACTTGCCCCCCGTACATGACCGCAATTAAAGTTGCTATGAGACAAGATAGATATCGGCGGTGCTCAATTAACGTTGCTAAACTCAAGAATATCGGCAGCAAGAATATAAGTCGTAAGTCGTAAGACGTTCCTACTAAGTAGCTAAACAGATAGGCGGATCCGAATACCTGAACCATTAAGAGCAACTGTGAATTCAAAGACAATGCTCTTCCGAATTGATTCAATTGTTTTGAGTATAGGAGTTTTATTGTCAGGCATGATAGTGAAAAAATAGACCAACCCAAAATAGTTGCGAGAGATTTAGACTCATCAATACCGAATATTTGTAAGGATATAAGTGGTATCACACTTGATCCGTAAGAAATCGAATTCCATGTTGAAATAGATCTATTCAAAACTATCTGCCACTCACTAAAAAGGGAAATCACCACCAAACTGATAGTCAGCAGAAGGAAAATCAACCTCTTGTGGCTGTACCTAAATCTCAAAAGTGTTCCAAAACTTGCAAATGGATAGATTTTGAGGGCAACTAACAAACCCAATATAGCCACAGGGACGTAGTAACCCCCCCTGAGAAGGAGCACTGAAACAAGTGATAAGCCCAGGAAAATCCAAATATCTATATTCCCTCGCTCTGCTAGCAATAAAACAGGTGGAGAAACCGAAAACAAAAGTGCTATGACAAACAAAGCGGAAAATTTGCCTCTTGACCAAGCAAAATTAAGAATAAAGTACAGCCACCAGAATATAGCCGCCACCAAAAGGATGATTTGGACTCTTCCGATGAGTGCGGTCTGGCTTTCGCCAATCCCTATGGTTGAGAAAATATCAACCCAAAGGTTGGGATAATTGAAAGGGCGTCCCCAAGGATCGCAACTCTGGTCAGAATAGCTCCAACCTCCATTTTGCGCACAACTACTTGCCGAAGTAATTAACCGTAAGTCGGCAAATGACGGGGCCATCAGCAGGGACTCCCAGTAAGCTAAATCGCGAAGTTAAACTAAGGAATAACAGGAAAAGTGCATAGCTAGACCCCAAAACCGGTAGTATCGAGAGTTTTAATCGGGCCACGAGGTGATTCTAGTCGACAATTTACATTCGTTGTTGAGAAACGCATTCGAGTAGCTGATTACTGTGGAGAAAGTTCTCCCACAACAGGGATTACCTCAATTAGTACTCAAAAGGTATTTTCAAAAAATCGGAATCTCGTCACTCGTGTAAAAAAATATGATTGGCTAGCAAATTTTTGCGAAATCTAGCGTGGTTGAGGATCTCTCAACAATAAACTTGTCATTGCAATGTTTCAGAAAAGAAGTTGGATATTCCAGGCAGATCAATTTACCTAATCATTTTCAAGTAATTGAACAAATCTACTTTTCGTTGATTTACCTTGGCGATTACGCGACGTCCAAATCGGATTAAAAACTCCTCTAAGAATTGAGAGCAAACTTCCAGAACCTGCCGTTGGTCGATAATGCATTATCCGGATTTGATTCTTTTTGCAGACCAAGGAAAAGGTAGACTGGTCATATCGATTCTCAACAAACTCCTTAAACTCAGAATTGGCAGATGGGTTAAGGTCTAGGAGATGCGTCCCAATCATGACTGTTTCTAGCCATTGTCGAGCAATTTCACGACCTAAGTTGCCGTGAAGGAAGAACCAAGTTGTTTGTATTTGCTTCCCAGCATTTGTCGGTGAAATTTCTGGGAAAATTTCAAAGAGATCTCGCTTCGTGTATTCAATTTCAAGGGTGTCGAGGGTGAAAGCTGCAACACCATGTTTTACAGCAAAATTCTTAAATTTGTTGAATCTTATTCTTGATGCTGGGTTGATTGTGACCTCACAGCCCGCATCTATCCAAACCACCCCATCGAATTGACCCCACATACCCTGGAAAGCAGCATTGACGATTTCAGCTTTCCAGCTCATAAACCCATATCCACGAGTATCAGCATTCATTAGCCTCTTATATAGACTGGAAGTTTTGGGGCACACTGACAATAAATCTCTAGTGGTTACAGCCACGACTTTATCAACGATTCCACTAGTCGCTAATGAATCCCGAACTCTGATTGCGGCTTCTTCAAAATCCTTATTTCCAACCCCAGCGGTAACAGCCAACCACTTTCCAGGTTTTGAATTCATATAGTCCTAAGCAACGAGAAGGGATGAGTCTTTAGTGTAAATTATCGCACAAATCAAACTCCAGACACTGCCTTCTCTTTAGAAACCAAAAGGAATAAATGAAGACTATTCGCCTACAGTTACAAGGTGGACTGGGTAACCAACTCTTCATCTGGGCAATGGCTCATGAATTGGCGCTTGCAAAAGGCCTAAGAATCAAAATTGTGTACGTGAATGACGGAATTCAAAGATTAGATCGCCCACCAGAGCTATCAGAACTTATCAGGAATTGTGAACATCCTATCTCCTTAAACCAATCAAAAATTCTTGGTTTGCTTTTTCGGACAATTGACAAACTCTCAACACGTACCCAAATAATGAGTACAGTAATTTCAAGGATGTTTGGCGTTTATACTTGTCAAACTACTTACGAAATTCCTGATTTCAAAAGCAGACATCCAAGAATCTTGAGAGGTTTCTTTCAAGACATAAGCATGATAGAAAATAACACTAAAATCTTGCGTGCAGAAATCGAGAAGACCTTACAACGTATGCCAGATTCGAATACAGGTGAGGGTGAAGTCGTTCTTCACATCCGCCGAGGTGACACCCGTGCAATTTCAAAATCTTGGGGCGTGCTCACAGACGAGTACTACCTAAAAATCGCGGAGGGTTCTAAGGGAGTAATTATCTGCACAGATGACATAACGGAGAGAGAAAATCTGATGCGGAAGTTCCCTAACGCCACAATTCTGACTCCTATGAATAAAACCACTTGGGAAACACTGAAGATTCTCGCGTCAGCAAAAGAATTGGTTATGGCAAATTCAACATTGTCTTGGTGGGCAGCTTGGCTTAGTTTAAATCAGTATGGGACCAAGGTTTACTTTCCAACTCCTTGGCATCCAAACGAAAAAAATGAATTTGAGAAGCTTGTGATTCCTGGCTCAATCTACACCGTTGCAGAATACGAGTAGCGCCATGAGACTAGTCTTAATCTATCTTGGGGCTTCAATCCCAAAGCATTTTTGGGAGAGTACTCAACATTTGCTTGCCCTTCAATCAAATTACCATATTGATGTAATTACAAGCGACTACTTTGCAGAAAAGCCAATTGAAGATCCTCGGGTAAGTTATTTTGAATATCGTCCAAGTAGTGCAGTCACTATGTCGCTGGATGCACTGGAATTAGATCAATCTTTCCGAAATGGTTTTTGGCGTTTCTCGCTAGAGCGCCTATTTGCATTCACGCAGCACCACAAGCAATTTACAAATGAACCATTACTTCATATCGAGTCGGATATGTTGTTATTAGAGAATTTCCCTTTCGCAAGATTCGAGAAACTTGAAAAGTTATACTGGTCAAAAGTTGATGAAACCCGTGACATTGCCGCTCTTGTCTATTCCCCAACTCATGTAGCCAGTGCCTGGCTTCATGACAAGATGCTTGCTTTAGTGAGAGAAACCAAGAGTATCGATGATATGAGATTGTTAAGCATGATCTCAAGTGGTAATCAAACTAATGTTTCAATTTTGCCATCGATATCAAATCTTGGTAGCCAACTCATAAATCAAAACTTTGAAATTGATAATGATGCCTTCCGCGCACTTTGCTCAGAGTTTAATACTTTTGGGGGAATTTTCGACCCTGGTGGAATCGGAATTTGGTTAACCGGAACAGATCCGAGGAATAGTTTTGGGGTGACATCAAAATTTGATTTTAAAGCAATAAGAGATTCAAGGACCTTCATTGATCCATCCCGTATTCAATTTGTATTAGATAATAACTCACATCTTTCATGTATCGAGGAGCGTGCAGAAATACCAATATATTCACTACACATTCATTCAAAGAATAGTTCGTATTTCAAACCCGGATTTGAAGTTGTAATTGAAGAAGATGTCAAGAGCAGCTCTATGGGGAAAACGAAGCGCGAGTTTTCAACTGTAGTTTTGATGAATCTAATTGTCCATAATTGGGAGAAAGGAACATTGTTGAGGTTTTTGTCATGGCTCCCTGTCCTGAGAGTGTTCAAAAAATTGCAAGTGTTAGTCGGGCTAAAGGCCAGTTTGAGATATACTCGAGACAGACTGAGATTAAAATAGAGTTTAAAAGGTGGAATTACCGATGAGAATTCTTGTGACTGGTGGAGCAGGTTTTGTTGGCTCCCATCTGTCTAGAAGACTACTAACAGAGGGCCATGAAGTTTTAGCTGTGGACAATTTCTACACTGGCTCAAGGGCAAATGTCGCTGATCTTTTATCTAATCCATCTTTCGAATTGGTTCGTCACGACATTACTCAGCCCTATTACGCTGAAGTTGATGCAATTATGAATCTGGCATGTCCGGCATCGCCAGTTCACTACCAAAAGCATCCGGTACAAACCACTAAGACAAGTGTCATTGGTGCGACGAACATGCTCGGATTGGCTAAACGCTTAAACATTCCGATGCTTCAGGCCTCAACAAGTGAGGTCTATGGAGATCCAAATGTCACACCGCAAAATGAAGAATATTGGGGTCACGTAAATCCAATTGGGATAAGGGCTTGCTATGACGAGGGAAAGCGTGTAGCTGAAACCTTGTGTTTTGATTACAACCGCCAATATGGAGTGAAAACTAAGGTAGTCCGAATTTTCAATACCTATGGACCAAGCATGCAGTTTGACGATGGAAGAGTAGTCAGTAATTTTATCCTACAGGCATTAACAAACTCCGAAATAACAATTTATGGCGATGGATTACAAACAAGATCATTTTGTTATGTTTCAGATTTAGTGGATGGCCTGATAAAAATGATTAATTCAGAAGCATCTATAACCGGTCCAATTAATTTAGGGGACCCAACCGAGATGTCAATTCTTGATTTGGCAACACGTGTTATAAAAGAGACGAATTCAAAATCTGTGATTAAACGAGAACCCCTCCCTTCCGATGATCCTAAACAGCGGAAACCAGACATTGAGCGCGCAAAAAAATTACTGGGCTGGCAGCCCACAGTTGATTTAGATGAGGGGCTTAAGAAAACAATTGAAGATTTCCAAAATCGCATAAAGAGCGGTTCAAGAAATCATTCTTGAACTAATGAATGCGTTCTAAGATGAGTCCAGTTACAACAAGTGACCTGTCTGCGATTATTCCAGTAGGTGACTTCATTGAACATAAAGAGAACATCACTAGAATAATTCAACAATCAACCGAGGCCGGTATAGAACTTATCATCGTTATCGATAATCAAGACCAATCAGTTTTTGTCGATGCCATCTCTTTGTTTAGAGACCTCAAGGGAAACGGCTCCATCATTAGAAGTGAATCAGGAAATCCGGGTGGGTCAAGAAACTTGGGATTATCCCGGGCGACAAGGAAATGGGTGACATTCTGGGACTGCGATGATGCACCAGACGCAACCCAGGTTGTTGAAATGACTTCTAATCAAGGAGTGGCCGAATGCGATGTACTAATCGGGTCTTACGAAGTCCAAAATCTATTGAATCTGCGGGTCAATGAACACAAAATTGAACTCAATCATTGGAAAATCGATGTGGGTCTAAATCCGGGTATTTGGCGCTTCGTGTTCAAGAGAGAATTTGTAGTAAATCTATCTTTTCCTGATCTAAAAATGGGCGAAGACCAAGTGTTCTTGCAAAGAGTGTTCTCAAAGACTCCTCACGTATGCGTTAGCCAACTAACTGTATACAGATACAGAATAAATGTACCCGGTCAGTTGACCAGCGGGAAGAGCAATATAAATAGTTTAATTGAAGCGAATCAGCTTGCTTTGGAAGAATATCGACTCCTGTCTACAAAATCGAGAACTATAGATGCAATGTTAATTCGCCAGTTTCTGACTTTAAGTAAATATTCGTCATCACTAAAAACAAGTGCTGGGTACCTCTTGTCTGCGCTTTACCTACTAGTTAAGAATCCGAAGATTCTCCTCCGTTTATCTAGCATTTACGCGAGCAGGAAAGCCAGAATTGCACCTGTGAAAAAATGACTCAGATTAAGCGCGTGATCCTGATGGGTGGACTAGGAAATCAATTATTTCAGTATTCCTTTGCACTTTCACTGGCTCGGGAATTCCATTGCAAAGTTATTCTAGATCCAAATTTTGCTGCCATTCGGCTCGATGAAATGGGCCAACCCGAGCTATCAAAATTCAAGCTAAATGAAGACGTCTCGATCGCAGAGAGATCGACTTATCCCACGCTCATAAGGAAATTAGTAGGGTTTGGAATCAGAAGTAGTCTTAATTCACACAAACAAGAGAGTAGAGTCTTAGTTGTAATAGTGAACCAAGTACTCAAAATACTTCTGTCACTCTATTTTCACCAAAAGGTGAGTATTTTTTTTGCTAATGACAATGGGTACGACTCCCGTTACTCCAAAAAACCTTACTCAATCTATTTTGGGTATTTCCAATCGTATAATTTTTCTGTTGGGTCTAAAGTTCAAGAGAATCTTTCTGAAATTGAATTAAAGAAAGATTCTGAATCGCTTGCTTTTTTCAGAGATAAAGCAAAGAAAGAACGACCACTGATTGTCCACATTAGATTGACCGACTACAGAAATGAACCGAATTTTGGGATTCCTTCAAAAGAGTATTTTGGTAATGCGATTGCACATCAATTAGAAACTGAACAGTATTCCCGGATTTGGCTCTTCTCGGATGAACCCGAGGAAGCTATTCGCCTGCTGCCCACTGAATATCTACCGTTGGTAGAAAACATTTCATCACAGATTTCGCCAACTACGGAGACATTTGAGGTCATGCGAATGGGGAGAGGCTACGTCATCGCCAATTCCTCCTTCAGCTGGTGGGGTGCATTTCTCTCCATTAATCCCGATGCACCTGTAATCTATCCAGAACCTTGGTTTTCGGGAATGCCTACACCGAGATTGCTAACTCCGACAACTTGGACACCTTTTGATAGGTAGAGCAGTAAAGTTGGCTTATTCGAGAGGGGGGAAATGTAAATGAACATAAAAGAAACTATCTTCGCATCATTTAAAACTCTCTCTCGCAAGGAACGTAGACGGATAGCGGTAGTAGCGGTCATCCAAGTCGGGTTAGGGTTCCTTGATCTGGTGGGTGTCGCAATTATTGGCGTCATTGGTTCTCTTGCAGTCAACGGAATTCAGTCACGTGCCCCTGGAACAAGAATTACCGAAATACTTGAATTTCTTGGTCTCGAGGGGTTTACTTTCCAAACTCAAGTCGCAATTTTGGGCACTGGTGCCGCGTTAGTGCTGGTATCACGAACCTTAATTTCAATGTATTTCAGCAAGAAAATATTGCATTTCTTGGCTCGCAGAGCCGCGGTGACATCAAACAGGCTAGTTTCGTCCCTAATGAATTCACAACTGAAAACAATTCATTTAAGAAGTAAGCAAGAAACCATTTACGCGGTAACCGAGGGCGTGAATATGATGATGCTAAATATCGTTGGCACTGTTGTTGGTGTTACTTCGGATATATTCCTGCTGATAATTCTTTCCACAGGACTTTTCATTGTAAATCCAGTCATGGCGATTGCAACTCTTCTTACCTTCGGCATTGTGGGCTTACTTCTGTACTTTGCAGTGAATAAGCGTGTAAACCAATTAGGAAATGCAAATGCAGAATTAACTGTATTCAGTTTCGAGAAAATTTCGGATGCACTGACTAACTATAAAGAACTTTATATTCGAGATCGACGAGATTTCTTTGGTGAAATGATTAATGAATCGCGAAAAAAAATTGCCTGGAATTCAGCCGAACTTTCATTTATCCCTAATTTAGGAAAGTATCTGATTGAGACCACTATGGTCATAGGAGCTATTGTTATTTGCGGTTATCAGTTCTACTTCTCTGATGCCACTCAAGCTGTCTCAATTCTGTCGGTTTTCTTAGCTGCAGGAAGTCGAATAGCGCCCGCAATTCTCAGAGTGCAAAGTGGAGCCATTGCGATCAAGGGAAGTTATGGAGGGGCAAGCCGAACCATCGCGCTCATGAGAGAACTCAGCCAAGAGCCAGCGGAAGTAAGCCAAGAGCAAATAGAACAAGCACGTAGTACGGGAGGTTTCGTGCCAACTGCCAAAATCAAGAATTTGAACTTTTCTTATGAGGATAATGAAAAGTTAGTGCTGTGTGATGTCAATTTGGATTTGGCAGAGGGTGAGACTCTTGCGATTGTCGGGCCATCTGGTGCTGGGAAAAGCACGCTTGTGGATATTTTGCTGGGCATTTATAGCCCGAGTTCCGGAACAATTGAGGTAAGTGACGTAGCGCCAAAGGTGGCAGTCAAGGCCTGGCCTGGTGCCATCGCATACGTGCCACAAAATGTGTCGCTGGTTAAAGGATCTATAAGTGAAAATATCGCTCTGGGATATTCTAAAGAGGAAATAGACTCCAATCGCGTCAAAGAATGCTTAGAGATTGCCCAACTTAGCGAATATGTGGGAGCGCTATCGGAAGGAATAGATACACAGGTAGGCGAATCTGCGCTCCGCATGAGTGGCGGCCAATTACAACGCCTAGGAATTGCAAGAGCCATTTACACCAACCCTAAAATGCTAGTTTTGGATGAAGCAACGAGTGCCCTTGATGGCAAGACAGAGTTAGATGTTTCAGAGGCAATTTTATCTCTACGGGGGAAGATCACGATTGTATTAATCGCTCATCGACTTTCCACAGTTCTCAAGGCAGATCGAATCGTTTATCTGGAAGGCGGAAGGATTCTCAGCATTGGAACCTTTGACCAAGTCAAGAGTGATATACCCGAGTTTGCTAAACAGGCAAAGTTGATGGGCCTATAAATTTCCATTTGGAAGAGTAATTTGTCTCATACGCTTACTCAAAGAACCCCTGCATTGTTTTCTTGACTTAAGAAGGTCAAGAATAGGTCCGTAGATGCCAAGAAATGCATGATGAAACTTAATATGAAAGAGTTGGTCTTCTAAGACTCTGTCATAAAGATGAGCATTTTTAAAACTCACATTTTGAAGGAGCTCAAAGTCTTTTGGCAGAGTCACTACCGGATGATTAAGGGGGTAGTCTGCACCTGAAGTGTGTGTGGCTTTCATGTCATAACCTACATTTGTTACCAGATTCACTGGAGGAATCACCGTGTACTTCATATTCTTAAATTGCGCGTTTGCTAGCGGCGTATCCCAGGCATCGACTAATCCAGCTTGAGCACGACGTGCCCCAGTATGCCAAAAATTAAGTCGAGCATTGAAGAAGTTTCGTACAGATAGATGGTCTGGGGTTGTGACTAAGGAAGACATACTTTGCCATTTTTCACGCCAAGTAGCCCATCCCCAAATCATCGGATATCGAGACCAGCCAGATGAAGTATTGTCGGAATCTGATGGAAGCATTCTTGATCCTGAAATTACCCAAACCTCTGGATTATGCTCATAAAAATCAAGCGCTTTTGCAGCAAAGGTAAAGAAATCCGAAGAAGGAACTAAATCATCTTCGAGAATAATCCCAGCTTTTTCACGAGAAAAGAACCAATTTATTGCAGTCAGAACCCCAGCGGCTGCGCCAAGGTTCTCAGTTCGTTGCCACACAAAAAACTCTAAATCAGAAACTTTATTAAGCTCTGCAAGATGATCACGCATTTTGACTTGTGATAAGCGATGTTCTTCCGTTCGTGGACCGTCAATTGCAATGTAGAAGCGTTTTATTCCGGAGTCTATACCAATGCTAATGAGTCTTTGAAGTCCTTCTTCGCGGGCAAATGTAACTATCAACGCTGGATAATTTGTCGCCATAAGCTACCCCCTTTTAAAACCAAGAAATTTTGAAAAACCACTCGATTTCGCTGCAAATAGCGAATCTTTGGTTCGGGATGATTCAAAAAGGCATCTAACTCCACTGCGAGTAATTGAATGTAGGCTGCTAGCCTTCCCATAGGCTTAGTCGCCTCAAAGTATTTATCAATTAACTCCATGCGCGTGCTTGCCAAGGTTGATACAGCGGAACTTTTTGCCCGAATGTAATAAGTTGGGATGAAAATGTGGGTTGAGCTCAAATTGTTTCGCTTCATTCGAACCTTTGGTATCCCAGAGGATTCTAAGAAGTGGCTTATCGCAACGTCATCCGGTGTTCCTCTAAATTTTGTGAAATCTAGGGTCGCCAATTTTTCAGAGGCATTTCGAGAGAGAAAAATTCCTGTTCCTGAGATGTAATCATGCTTCCCAGTATTTCCAAAATAGACTCCCTTAGTTTTATCTATGTAGCCTCCAAAAAAATTATCTGAGTAAGATTTTTTACTCAATTCCAGTAAAGTTCTTTCAACATTAAAGTATGTGGAAACGTTAGTTCGGATTAGCACATCAAACTTCATATTGTCATTAATGTATCTCACTCCGAGGATCGTTTTCTCCAGGATATTTCCGTAAAGCTCCAAACAAGGAACCATCAGGGTGGCCCCGTCAAATTCAAAAGTATTCTTCTGGTGACCTCGGAGCCAGATTACTTGACTATCCTTAGGAAGATTACGGGCCCAGGTATTTTGTTGAGTTAGCAAATCATTCTGATGAACAGGATCCTCACTTGCAATCACCAGGAAAATCAAATTCATGTTGCAACGATACCCCAACAAATTAATGAGAACTTAAACCTAGAACCGTTTCTTTATACCCCGGGGCAGTTTCATCACGCGCAGATAAGATGGGTGGAATTTCCACCCAGGGTAATGCCAAGTCAGCATCTAGTGGATTAATTGAGAACTCTTCAGAGAATTTGAAATTTGTTTGCAATGCGTAGACGACGGTCGCATGATCTGAGAGCACCTGATAGGCGTGACCGAAACCACTTGAAATTAATAAGTTTGAAGGAACCTCTGAATTCAAGTCAAAAACCTGAAAGTTCCCAAATGTTGACGAGTCAGGTCTTAAATCAATGACGATATCTTTAATTTCACCTTGGATACATCGAACAATTTTTACTTGCGGATTAATCGGTGATGTGTAATGGATTCCTCGAATGACACCTCGAGAACTCGATGCTTCAAGTATTTGTGTGATTGCTAAACCCCCAAATAAGGGAGCAATTTGATGAAGATTGAGTATTTCAGACGTTGAACCGCGACTATCGACAAAGTTCTTGGGACGATGTAACCACACCCCTTTGAGAGTTGACTCTTGTAATCTAGACGTTTCATCCATGGTTAAGTATCTACCTTGCGTCCTGGAGAAAAGTGGTTAAGTAATCTTTCCATGGTCGAGCCCCTATTTCCAAAATGTCCACAGATTCAGTGGTATCCAGGAGTGAATATTTTGGGCGTTTAGCAACAAAATTGCTCGGAACCGTAGAAACTGGAAGAACCCTTTCAGGGTCAGAATTAAGAATCAAAAAAATAGCTCTTGCAAATTCGAATCGAGAAACGTAGTCGGCGCTTGCAAAATGGTATATCCCGGGATGCTTTTCACTTCTCACTATTGCGCTTATGTAGGATGCTAATGCTGAAGTTGAAATAGGTTGCCCAAATTGATCATCCACAACCGCAAAAGCCTGGTCACCTTCCGCCTTTTCCATAATTGCGTGAACAAATTTTCCACCAAAATTACCGTAAATCCAGGCAGTTCTGATTATCCAACTTCGCTCGGGATACTCATTCAGAATTGCCCTCTCTCCTGCCTCCTTACTCAATCCATAAACATTAATTGGATTTGTAGGGTTAGCGACCTTAAAGTATTCAGGAGTGTTACTTGAGAATACGGAATCCGTCGAAATATGAATGAACCCAATATCTTTCGATTTGCACACTTTGGCCAGGTTTGCTGGTCCTTCGGCATTTGTTTGGAAAGCAGTAGCAGGCTTTTTTTCAGCGCTATCCACATCTGTAAATGCAGCACAATTGACCAAGAAATCCAGGTCTAATTTAATTAGTGTGGCATTCAATAGTTCGACGTTACAAATATCAAGCTCTTGTCTAGAAAAGGCAATTACAGTGAAACCAACCGATCCCAAATGCAAACTTAGTTCTCTTCCAAGTTGGCCGCCGGCGCCAGTGATTCCAATTTTCATTTCAGCCTTATGGTTGCAATTTCAGCGGACGCCACCAAGATTCATTGGCGCGATACCAATCAATTGTTTCTTTAAGGGAATCCTCAAATCTATACTTGGGCTCATATCCACATTGCCTACTCACCTTGTCAAAAGAAACTGAATAGCGGCGATCGTGGCCTTTTCGATCCTCTACAAATTTGATGTACGAGTCGTTAAAACCAAATTCACTGAGAAGCAGCCCGGCCATTTCAATATTACTTAACTCTCTTCCACCGCCAATGTTATAAACCTGTCCAACTAAACCTTTTTCGATAATTAAGTTTATGGCCTGACAGTGGTCTCTGACATCCAGCCAGTCACGAGAGTTAAGCCCATCCCCATAAATTGGAATAGGCTTAGCATCTATCAAATTCGAGATTGCCAGCGGAATTAATTTCTCAGGGAATTGATATTTTCCATAGTTGTTTGAGCATCGGGTAACGATTACAGGTAATCCATAAGTTCTGAAATAAGACAAAGCTACGAGGTCTGACCCAGCCTTTGATGCTGAATAGGGGGAATTTGGGGAGATTGGGGAGTCTTCAGTCCATGAACCAGAATCAATGGAACCGTAGACTTCATCCGTAGAAACATGAACAAATCTTGAGACATCCGAATGTAAAGCAGCATTTAACAATATGTTGGTGCCTAGGACATTTGTAGAGATAAACTCATTTGGATTCGAGATGGATCGATCCACGTGTGACTCAGCAGCAAAGTGAACAACAGTGTCAACTTCACTCATTAAATTGCCAACTAGGGCAGCATCGCGGATATCTCCTTTCACAAAACGGACCCTAGAGTCATCCAGTGCTCTCTTAAGATTTGCTAGATTGCCCGCATACGTCAGGGCATCCAGAACTATAATTTCTTGCCAAGGAGCAGAATCGCTCAAGAGGGAATTGACGTAATTGGCACCAATAAAGCCAGCCCCGCCCGTTACTAAGATTTTCATTGAATGCCACTCTTGATATGTAGGAATAGTTATCCCAAAGGTATCATATTCACATGCGGGGAATTGTTTTAGCTGGCGGCACTGGAAGCCGATTATGGCCAATTACTTTAGGTACTAGTAAACAGCTCTTACCGGTTTACAACAAACCCCTAATTTACTATCCAATATCAATTCTAATGCAGGCAAATATCCGCGAAATACTAATTATTACAACATCAAATGACCAGTCTTCCTTCCAAACCGTTCTTGGAAATGGTTCAGGATTTGGGATTTCCATACAGTACGCAATACAAGATCTACCAGAAGGAATTGCCCAAGCTTTTTTAATTGGAAGTGAATTTATTAAGGATGAAGATGTTGCTCTCATCCTTGGCGATAACCTCTTTTATGGTGCAGGACTCGAAGACCAACTGCCCATCAAACTAACCAGCAAGGGTTCCAGAATTTTTACCTACCAAGTCTCTAATCCAATAGATTACGGAGTACTCAATGTTGACCCAGACGGTAAGCCCATTTCTGTAGAAGAAAAACCTGCTGCCCCAAAATCTAACCTAGCAATCACTGGGCTGTATTATTTTGATTCCAAAGTAGTGGAATTCGCAAAGGAAATTTCCCCTAGTGGGCGAGGGGAACTTGAGATAACAAGTGTTATGCAAAAGTATATTGCGAATGATGATTTAGAGTATGTTCGACTACCTGCCGGAGTGGCCTGGCTGGACACTGGTACTCCCAATTCGTTGAGCGACGCGTCTACATTTGTTCGCGTTCTGGAGGAGCGAACCGGATCTAAAATTGCGTGCCTCGAGGAAATTGCCTTCAATAAAGGCTGGATAAACGCTGAAGAACTTCAGCAACGAATTCAATTCTATGGAAAGAGCGAATATGGAGACTACCTCAATAGGATATTGAGTCGAGATAGCTGATTCACTTCAGATTTCAAACATCTAGTAAGATTAAAAGCAGAGATTAATTCAATTACACTAAAAATGAATAGCTTCAGATAGATCTGGGCTAGGAGATAAGGATTTATCAATGAAAACTGTGCTTATTCTGGGTTCAGCTGGCCAAATTGGTGGCCACCTTTCTATCTATTTAAAGAATAAGAATTACGACGTCCTCGAATACGATATCGCAACATCTGAAGAAGATGACTTGAGAAAATCATCCTCCTCAAAGCTTGAAACTTTAGTAGAGAAATCGGATTTTGTGTTCTTCTTGGCCTTCGATGCAGGTGGCTCACACTATCTCGCGACTTACCAAGACACTTTTGAGTTTATCGACAACAACCTGAGAATAATTCTAAATACTATTACTTTGTTGAAGAAATTCGATAAACCATTTCTATTTGCAAGTAGTCAAATGGCAAATATGTCGCAGTCCACGTATGGACTCTTAAAAGCGATAGGCGAGAGATACACAAGTGCAGTCGGCGGGAAGATAGTAAAGTTTTGGAACGTATATGGCCACGAAACCGACGTTTCGAAGTTTCATGTAATTAGTGACTTCATCAAGATGGCTGGTGAAAGTGGAGAGATTGCGATGAGGACTACAGGCCAGGAGACTCGAGACTTTCTCTATGCTGACGACTGTTGTGAAGGCTTGGAAGCCATAATGTTGAATTTTTCGGAAATCCCAAGTCACGAAGAACTGGATTTAGCAAACTTTAAGTGGAATTCAATCCTGGAAGTCGCCGAGATTGTTGGTGATTACTTTGATGCCAAAATCATTCCCGGGAAATCAGGCGACACGGTTCAGATGGATATTAAAAATGAACCAAGCGATTATTTATTGAATATTTGGAGACCTAAAACTAGCCTTCGGGAAGGCATTGAGAAAGTGATTAAACTTCAAACAAGTTCTTCATAAATCCATCTATAGGTTTCGGCAAGCCCGTCTCTTAAGCTCACATTAGGCGCCCAATCAAACAACTCTTTGATGAGGGTGTTGTCAGAATTTCTGCCCCTCACGCCCTTCGGAGCATCTAGTAAGTAATTCCTCTCGACTTTGATTCCTGCTATTTCTTCAACAATGTCTACTAGTTGATTGATACTTACATCTTCACTGGAACCGATGTTTAAAGGCAGGTGGTATTGACTTGCCATTAGCAATTCGATCCCCTTCAGAGTGTCACCGATATATGTAAATGATCGTGTTTGTTCACCGTCTCCCCAAATTTCAATCCGATGGTCGTTGGAGATAACTGCTTTTGCAATTTTCCTGCAAATCGCCGCAGGAGCTTTTTCACGGCCTCCATCGAATGTTCCATTCGGACCATACACATTATGGAACCGACCCACTCTTACTTGGATTCCAAAATCTTCAAAGTAATGGTTGCACATTCGCTCGCTAAAGAGTTTCTCCCAACCGTACCCATCCTCAGGGTCAGCGGGGTACGCATCACTTTCTTTCAATCCAAGGTTGTGGGCCTCTAATTGCATCCCTTGACGGTATACGCAGGCAGAAGATGCGTAGAAATACTTGTTCACGTTATTCAATCTTGCAATTTCTATCAAATTGGTATTGATTAACACGGAAAGCATGCAAAGCGCCTTGTTGTTCTCAATAAATCCCATGCCACCCATATCTGCGGCAAGATTGTAAACAACCTCTACACCATCCATAACTTCAAAACAATTTCTGTATTCACGAAGATCTGCAACTCGATTATCTGCAGATTCGAAAACCTGGTACCACTCAGAAATCGGTTTTATGTCGACAGCAACGACACTCTTGTGACCTTTCTGCAAGAGATCACGCACAAGCCATCCGCCAATAAATCCACCGGCGCCAGCCACTAGTATCTTGTGAGAAGTTTCCATTTTCACCCTAATCGATTTCTAGATTATTCGAAGTTTAGAATTAAAATTATTGCCAGACTTTAACATATTCCACAACACTATTTTTGATTTTTCCAAAACGCGGCATGCTTATTAATCCAAAAAATCAGCTGGTACCCGAAGCTAAGACTTGAAGCGGCGATAGAATGAAGAAAGACACTTATGTAGATAAATGGTCTAAGAATTCGAGAACTAATACTTCTCCGACCGCTCAAAACCGGTCCATTGTTAACTATTTCCTCGAGTGAACCGCCTGGAGTAAATGGCGGAATCGAATCAATAACCGGAACACTAAATTGAGGGTGATTAAACATTCGCGCCGTGTCGATCGCTGATCCCCAGTTGAAAAGTGCCGCGCGCCCCCATGTTTTTGCTATAAAAGCCCACTCTGAAGCTTGGCGTGGGACACATACCGGCACACCTCGAGTAATCGAGTCTAAAATTCTCCCGGACGCATCAATCGAAGGTTGATACAAAAAAATCATGTAATCAAATGTGTCAATATAATTCTGATACTCGGTAACTGGAATCGCAAATTCATCAAAACTTGCATTTGTGTATTGCCCAAATTCGATGGACAATGGAGTAGAAGCGAGCGGCCCACGAGGAAAAACAAATGTGCAATCTTTACAGGATGCTTGCAGCAACTCGTGTATATCCTTATTTGGGAAAGACCGCAGGTTAACCAGGACTCTGTAGTGCTGATCTTCAGCCAGGGCACTGCGCGGATTAAAGGGGAAAGATGATGGAACAGGAAATCTAGCCAGCTCATTTTCTATTTGTTCGTTTACTTTGTTAATCATTAACTGCGTATCAAAGGTAATCCGAAGGCTTCCCTGTCTCTGAATCAACTTAAACATTATCCGGTAAACCAACTTCATCTTCCCTTTACAAAAGAATCGCAGGTTATACCTACTAGATGGGAACAAATTGACAATTGCAACACAATTGGGAGTCAGTGCACTTATGCACCCAAGAAAAAAGGCCCATGACACAGATCCCTCAAATATGTATATGACAGTTCTTTTGTCTTGAACCCCACGGATTTTTCTTAAGACTTTAGCAAACGAGTAGAGACTGAGATACGGGAATCTTTTCAAAACGGAATCGGGAAGTAATTGTGTTATCCAATTAGTCTTATAAGTATTATTCAGCCCAAGGTATTCCAAGTCGATGCCTCGTTTTTTAGATGCATCGTGTAATGCGTTGTGCCAGGTATTGTGTCTAGGTTCGTTGGGGACCAATCTCCACGCAGCGATTCCAAAGACTTTAACTCCGGTGCTCTTCATGAAGCGACCTCATTCCTAAAGTGCTTACTAATCAGGTTGTTTTGAGAATCAAAATACATTCTTAAGCTCAACCTCCGGGAAGTAAGTCAAATATATGTCTTCGACATTATCTCTGAGCAAGCGAACCTTTCCCAAAATTTCAGCACTAAAGTTCCAAGCCGGAATGACGATAAGTAAAGGAGAATCAATCATTTTTAACGTGGCTGGCGCAGAAACGATACAACCCCCCGCAGGTGAGAGCCGCCCAATCTTTTGTGGCGTATCATCAAATATGTAATCGAAAGATACCTTGGCAAAATTTATGAAGGTATTTCCTTTCGCCGCCGCCCCGTAAGAAACTATTTTGAAATTTCGGTTTTGAAAATCTTTTACAGTGACGGCCACATGATCTGCGATGTTTTGTGCAAGTCTCGAAAAATCTGAATACAGATTCTGGTTATAGAGCCCAAACTTCTCTTCTTCAATTTCTCTCGATATTTTTTTTGCACTTTCAAGTCCTTTGCGAATTTCCCAAAGATAGGATTGTCCATGAATCGGAACAATTGTGACATCTACCAAACCTAAGCCAGCTCTAGCAAGCAGTGCTTTCATGGATCTGACGTTAAAAAAACTAACGTGTTCGTGGTAAACCGTGTCGAATTGTCCCGTTGTAAACATGTTTGCTTGTGAGGTTTGAATAAACGCACGCCCGTTTGGGGCCAAACACTCACTGATAGCTTTTAGAATTGCCAGTGGGTCCTGAGTATGAGCAAAGACATTCATAGCCACAATAACATCAAAGTCGTTTGACAACAGAGCAGCAATTTTTTCATCGAAGAATGTCGGTATAGTGACGACTCCCTTAGATGCTGACTCGGGAATCAAATTGACGGCTGGGTCCACTCCGATTGAAATCCAATCTGAAGATTCAAATTTTTCCAGGAAACTTCCGTCATTAGAACCTATATCTAGAATCTTCTTTTTCGGACCAAATCTCTGGAGAATCTCTTTCGCAAAATGATCAAAATAATCGCTTAAAGTTTTTGATGTGCCGCTAACGTATGAATAATCCCTGAAGAGTCTGGTTGGGTTTACCGCAATACTGAGCTGGGAATGGAAACATTTTGAACAACGTACGAGCTTAAGAGGATAGCTGTCAAATAAACTTCCAGGCTCAAGAAAATCATTTGCCAAAGGTTGAGACCCAAGGTCTAACGTCGTGGACAGTTCGGATTCGCCACAGGCAACACAATTAGTCAATACCGTAAAGTCAATGGCGGCCATTTGAGCCCATCCTCATTTCCTAGGCGTGGCAGTCCCTTTTCCTGGATTCCCACCGGTCGCATCTTAGTAGATTGTCTACCTATGGGAGAATCAAATATGTCAAAGCCTGGGCAAAATTTATTTTCGACCGAAGCAGATACAACTGAAGCCATAATTATTGTGGGGATCGTTCGCAATATCGCAAGTACTATGACTCAAGACATGCGACGCTTGGAAACTGCTTTTTCCCGGTTTGGGAAAATAGATTGGTTCGTTGTAGAGTCCGGTAGCACCGATACCTCTGGTGAACTACTAGCAAGAATTTCAAAGGAGAATTCCAACTTCAAGTTTGTAGAACTCATAAACAGTGAGACCCTATCTAGAACTGAAAATATGGCACTAGCGCGAAACGCTTATCTAGATTATTTACGACACAACAATCTTTTCGAGAGATATAAATTTGTGGTTATTGCAGACTTTAACAACCTTAACAATAGAATTGACACGAGCTCCGTACAAAGTTGCTTCGAGCAATCTTCGTGGGATGTAGTCACCGCTAACCAGTCTGGAAAATATTATGATGCATGGGCGCTGCGCCATCCAATTTGGTCTCCAAATGACTGCTGGGAGCAGCATGCTTTTTTTCGAAAATACACAAAATTTCCAGAACGAGCAATCACCTACTCGCTTCGTGCTCGAATGTTAAGGATACCGAAAGATTCTGAATGGATTAAGGTTAATTCTGCTTTTGGAGGATTAGCAATTTATAAATCAAACCTATTCGGTACTACTGCGAAATATGTAGGCAAAACAGACCTTGGCAATAGAATTTGTGAACATGTACCATTCCACGAATCACTAGTGAAAAGTGGCGCTCAAATTTATATCAATCCGAAATTCATTAATGCAAATTGGACTGATCATTCAAGACGTCTATCAGTGTTTTATACATTGTCCAGAATCATGCGATATGTATTCAAGATAAATTCACGGATTTAACCCAGGTTACAAATGTTGATTTTACGAAAAATTCGCACCCATGGCATCAATGGCTCATTGAAAATTGGAAAGTCATTATTGGGTCGCTGGTACTTGCGACTAAAGTCCGACAGAAGCTTTATGGAAATATCGGCTATTAGGCGAGAAATCCTCGGAGAGAGATTATTTCAATCTTCAAACGGTCAAGTTTTGTATGGTGCTTTTAAGGGAATGAGGTTAGCTTCAACTTCATGGAGTGCGAGAGATGTGGGCTCAATTGTCTTGGGCGAATACGAGCGTCAAGTAGTTGACGCAATAATGGGAAGCCCTAAGGCACATTCAACATTTGTTGATGTCGGAGCTGCTGATGGAATCTACGCGGTAGGACTTTCGCTCAACAACAGATTCCTTTCTTCGTACTGTTTTGAGTCCAGCGAAGCTCGTCAATTGTCAATTCGAAAAAATGCGATTGCTATCAACGTAGAATCGAGAATAACAATTCTTGGCACTGCTCGAGCAAATTTCTTATCTACATTAACCGATGAATACGGTGTAGATCTCACAAAAGCACTTTTCTTAATTGATATTGAAGGCGGTGAATTCGATCTATTGACAAGTCAGAATCTTAAAAAAATGCGTGATTCAGTTGTAATTGTTGAGATCCACAAGAATGTTGACGACTTTGATTCGAAATACGAAACCCTTCTCGTCAATTCCGCAAAATTGTTCAACCTTAAGGAATTGTCGGCAGGATCAAAATCTAGAATTGGCATTGAGGAAATAAAGAGCTGGCCAGATGAAGATCGGCAGATTGTTTTTTCTGAGGGTCGCCGCTACGAAATGTTCTGGTTGGTAATGACGCCAAAATGAGACTTTTAGAGAATCAATCGAAAATTTCTTGGGGTTCAAGAGTATTTTGCCTCCAACGACACAACATAGAGGGGCGAAAGTGGATTCAACCCAAAACTATCCAATAGCAACCTACGTTCATTTAGGACCATCCTTACCAAAGCACTTGATTCTAGGCATAAAGCGGCACAGAGAAATGTTCCCCTACCAGAGAATCACATTAATCCTAGATAATGAATTAGATGCGAACGATTTTGATTGCGTGGATATTTTCAAGGTTAACTCGGATGCTTTAGAGCGAGACTTGTTCCGTGAAATGGCCAAGTATCTAGACTTTGATTTCAGGCAAAATTTCTGGAAGTTTACTCTCCAACGCTTCTTCGCCATTCATGTCTATCACTCAACAGTCGCAAAACAATCGTTACTCCATATCGAATCAGATGTCTTGCCTATGAGCGATTTTCCATGGAAAGAGTTTTTGGGCTTGAACACAGTTGCATGGATGAACGTAACTAAATCCCTAGATGTAGCAGCAGTGGTTTTTCTTCCTGAATTCAAAGCCACGGATTTTTTCATTAGCAAACTAAAGATTTATGCGAAGGACAACCCTCAAATTAATGATATGCAGGCTCTCCGAAAGTTTGCACTTGATTTCCCACGCGAGCATTACTACTTGCCATCCAGAACTCCTTCGTGCAGTCGCCAGCACTCCGATTTTTCAGTTTCTGAGTTAGAGGCCCTAACCAGGTTCGGCGGGATATTTGACCCACTTGCATTAGGGCTTTGGTATTTTGGCCAAGATCCAAGGAATTCATTCGGAATGTGCAAGCGATACGTTGACGACATTTCTCACAAGCTATCACCTTCAAAAACTGGATTGTCACTTGGTGAAATTTCACTCTTGATGGACGACAAAACAAAGGTATATTCACTACACATGCACAGCAAGAGTTTGCGGCTTTTCGGGCCTGAATGGAAAGCACATCTCAAGTTGGGTTTAATTCAAGCGCAAGACCAATCAAGTGCCCTAAGTTTCGATTTTGCTGCGTTTCGTAAGTCCATAGAAGGCCGAAGTTTTACTGCGAATATTTGGCAACTTCTTGGAAGTGTGCCCCTTTTTCAGAGATTAAGAAGAATTCGAGCTCTTGAATCTCTTAAGAATCAAATTAAACAGCTATTCAATTTTTGATTTGAATGTCAAGGACCAGTGATCCATCCATAGTGCAGGAATTTCTTCAGGATTAAAGAGAGGCCAAATCCCTTTAGTTGAGGTTTCAAGAAATTCTTCGAAGTTCCAATTTTCAAGCTGAACAATGGGAATTCCAAGTTCTGAAATGGAATCAGACCACCGGCTTCGCTTTACGACAGGGATTGATCCTCGGTACAAGGTTTCCCAAAACCTATGTGTGTCCGTTCCATTTCCCCGTGGGCATGCAACAAATTTGAATTCGCGCGCGAGAGATGCAAGATTTCTTGGTGACATCCTTTCCGAGATAGTTCTAAGGCTTGGGTCACGAATTTTGGTCCAGTCCGCTAGTTCTAACCGCTCTGGATGAGTTAGCGAGAAAGGCCCTACGAGAAGAATCTCTTTCTTCTCAGTTGGGAATTGGTTGCGGTTGAAAAGGGACAGAAGCCCATTTTGACCGTATCTGAGATTCTCTATTCCAATCGGCAAAGTTCGAAAGAGTTCATTGGAGATATGTGAATTTTGCATGTAAACCCTCTTAATCGAGGATGGAAATTCACAAGGTATTTCATAAAAATCTCGGTCAGTATTACCTAGAACTAGAACCTTCGCAGAAATTAAATCCCCGTATTCCGCTAAGAAATCTTCAATTTTTTCGCTAGGGCAAAAAATTGAATTTGCGCCGGATAGTTTGGTTTTTGAATTCTTGAAATTCGGATCTACAGATACATCGCAAGCCATTGCGAATGAATCACCACTCAGAAAAGGATAATTAGTCTGCCGCTTATAAATTTGTTGCCTTATCCGGATCCCAAAGTTTTGTTGTTTTTGAAGAGCCCACTTAAAACTTTTATACATTTTGATTTCGTATAGCTAGGTAATTGGTAGCGCGAAAACATTCGTCCCGTTCGGAGTATTCTTGAATAAGTTTCGGTTTGTTTGGGGTTAATCTGTAGATAGAAAACCCAAGTTCTTCAAAGAAATACCAAAAATCTTGGAAAAATGTTTTTGTGTCAATATTTCCTCCTCCAAACTCAAATTGCACTAGCTGAATACCTTTAAGAGTCTCGGTTGCGCCAAGTAAGACATCCAATTCATGTCCTTCCACATCCATTTTGAGCACATTCGGGGGGGGGGTGGAGCAATCACTTGATGCAACCCAAGAATCTAAAGTTTGAATTTCGATTTCTTCTTCATGCGTAAATTCAATATTGAAGTGACCAACTCTTCTTTTTGTAAGACTTCCTAATCCACTTCCACTTCGATCTGCATGCAATTTTGCAACCTTGTTTTCTTTCCCTAGCGCAATATTGACAAGTGTCACATGCTGATTTGCGGAGAATTTTTCACTTAATTCAGAAAAAGCTTCCTGGCTTGGCTCGAAGGCAATCACCGATGCGTCTGGCAGATATTTAATAATCTCAGAAGTCCAATTACCTAGATTGGCACCTGCATCAACAGCGACGACCCTGCTTAAAGACAGGGATTTAACAAAATCGGCGACAGCCTTTGCCTCGTTTTTTGTTGACCAAGCCCCCGAACCCTTCCCCAAATGCTTCTGTGTTAGGTCTTCGACTCTTTCAAGCACGGGTGTAGGGATTAAATTAAGGAGAGATTTAACGGGCACCTTGAGGAGAGGAGGAAAAATGGGCATTTACGAAGTTTAGTCACCATAGGTGGACGTCCTGGTGTTCCTGATCAAAAAAATGTCCGTTTTTATAAATCCTCGTTTTCGAAAAACACTCTTGTTCACCGAGTTGCTGCCCTTTATTCAGATATCTGTGGCCCGGCAGCATGAGTACCATCTGAAAAGGCGAATTTTGGTGCACTTAAGCATCATTTTCTGATGAGCTTTTTGCCATCCACTGCTCTAAGGAATAGTAGCAATCATGCAGAGTTAATTGAGGTGAACTAATCTTCGATGTCTGATTCTCGTGCGCTGAAAAGGGCTCTTCATCTACAATTGGGGATATGTGCGGCGCGAGACTTTATGGGCCCATGACAGGGATAGTTTTCACGCTAGGGTTGCTAAAATCTTTTTTGTATCTGAGAGTAGATCCAGACGCGCAACACTCAGGATTTGTATATGCGCAAGCAATTGCAGTTTCTAATGGGCTGTTGCCAAATAAGAACTTTTTGTCACCGTATGGAGTGACAGGACCGATACTTAATGGGCTTTGGCTAGAACTCACCACGGATAGTCTTTTTAGTTTGCTCCTCTTATATGGAATCTTGACAGTAATCACTGGATATCTAATTCAACGCAATTCCTCTCGCTATTTAGGCAGGAAAATTGGAATTCTCTTGAACTTAACTTGGGTTTCAACTATGGCCACTACCATCCCCTGGCCGTCAATACTTTCAACTTTATTGTGCCTAATTTCATTTACTTTTTTGATTGAAAATGCACACAAATTTGGGACGAGCACCAAAGCGTCTAAGCTATTTCTTGTTCCGGTAGTGATAAGCCTGCAAATTTCAGTTTTGACGAGAATACAGCTGGCGCTAATTCCTTTGGTTTTCTCAGTATACCTAGTGTTTAACATTAAAAATCTTAATAAGAAACTCATAAGATACTGGTTTTTAGCGAATCTGGTGACTGGGTTGACTTTATTGGCAATTCTTTCTTGGTTAGAGATTTTACCTGGCTATGTAGATCAAGCCATTGTTTGGCCACTTACAGAGTTCTCACACCCTCCATTGAATCTCAGCTGGTGGTTCACTTTGGTTTGGTTCCCATTATCAAGTTTACTGTTGTTGGTTATGGTATATATGGGCATTACAATTTTTAAGAAGTCAAACGCATATCTAGAATTCATCTTCGGAGCAGGAATTTCTGCGATATTTTTACTTTTTTATGTGCTTTCGAACATGGAGTTCTCGGGCTCTAACACGAATACCCTTCGAACATTTCCAGGACTCCTAAAGAATTCATCTGTAAATCTCCAGTTCGTGATCTATTACTCCTCAGCAACGCTGTTTTTATCCGGGATCATCTTTCGCCTTGTTTCTCTTCGAAAAAGTACTAATTTGGGCATTTCTAGATTTTTTGAAGTCGAACACTTCATAATTATGATTATGGGCCTGGCCGGATTAAGCCAGTTGTATCCCCTAAAGGACACTGTTCATTTGTGGTTTATAGCCCCACTCTTGATAGTTTCAGCATCGTACTACTTTAGTTCACTTGACCTAGTCAGCAGCTCAATAAAAAAGTCTTTAGTCGTCATTCTGAGTTGCTTAGTACTAATTCAGTTTATCGTCATGTTTAGATTTACTCTAAATGATCGTGAGCCATTTAAATCTTATGAGCTTCGAGGATTAGTTTCAAACTCAAAACTTCAGCTTGGTATGGATAAGTCCATGCAGGTGCTCGATGAGAGTATAGATGGAAGAGTTCTCAGAAATAACTGTATTGACAGTTTGTATGCAGTCGCAAAAGGTAAGTACGTTTCTGTGGATGGAAATTTCTCCTCTAACTCATTTGGGAATTTTACGGATACTGTGCCTATCGTCGACCCGGCACCATTTCAACCACGCTATGTTTTCGAATGCAGAATTTCTGGTTCTCGAATTCAAGAGATTGTGAGTGAAGGCACGCTAATTGTTTTTCAATCCCAAAATTTGGCTAGTACAGAAGAAGATGAGGACTACTTTGACGTACTTTTCAAAAAGCGGTTGAACTGAGCTCATAATTTAGACTTTTCACTTTTTTGGTTTGGGGTGGGATGGAACCGAGTAAACAACCCACTGGATTCCAGAGGAAATGCAGAATTTGATAAACCGTGAGCTGGGAATGGCTTTTGCTGTCTTCCCCCACGTTGAACCATTTGGGTTACTTCCTCTTCGGGGTATAGATTGAATTTGAACTTCCGAGATTTCAAATTCCCACCTGCGACTAATCATTGAAATTAGCAAATTGGGGATTTTGATGTTTTCCGGGATAACGTTAACAAGGTCAGACAAATTAGCCACTCTGTATGCTCGAAATGGTGTGTTTGCATCTAAAGCTACCTTTCTGGATTTAATGGAAACAAGAGTTCTGACCATAAATGTTACGAATTTACGGTAAGCGGGATCTGTTCTGGCTATGCGAACACCCTCCACTACATCAGTTTGAGTAGTCGCCAAAATCTCCACCATCCTTGCTAGGTCACGGCCGTAGCACTGTCCATCGCCATCCACAGCTACAATGAAATCTACTTTTAGGTTTAAACCTGCTTTTAAAGCTTTTAGCGTGCTTGGGCCATGACCGGAGTTGACTTGGTTTACAAATAGTCTTAAGTCAATTCCACTTTTGATTAATCTTTGGACTGCAAGCGTTGTTTGATCGGTTGAATGGTCGTCTATTACTACAAAAATGGGCTTCCATTTCTTCAATTCTTCATTTAACTCAGAAATAAAGTCGGGTAATCCTTCAGCCTCATTCCAGGCTGGCATTACGACGCCAATAGTGTGCATCAACTAACCTCTAGTTCTTAATTGTTGGGATATCTCGTTTTCAAATACGCTTAAAGCACTCGCAATTGCCATGTGCATATCCAGGTACTGATAGCTTCCTAAGCGACCGCCAAAAATTATATTTTTCTCTTTACTTGCCAATTCTCTATATTGTTGAACCAAGGCCCGGTCCGCGGATGTATTTATCGGATAGTACGGCTCATCGGAAGAGTGCGCCACCCTACTGAACTCGTACATTACAACTGTTCGCTCAGATTGGTATTTGCGTTCAGGATGAAGATGTCGAAACTCGTGCACGCGAGTGAAGGGGACTTCCGTATCGCTGTAATTCATTACTGCAGTGCCTTGAAAGTCCCCAACTTCCTTCACTTTCAAATCTAAATCAAGCGTTCTCCACCCTAATTCGCCTCGGGAATAGTTAAAATATCGGTCAAGAGCTCCAGTGTAAACGACCAACGTTGAATCAGGGATGAATTTACGAAGTTGAAAAAAATCTGAATTCAATTTTACTTCAATATTCTCGTGGTCCACCATTGAGTCAAACCAACTACTATACCCTTGAAGAGGAAGACCCTCCCAAGTGTCGCTGAAGTACCGATTGTTAAAAGTAAATCGAACAGGCAGACGAGAAATGGTTTCCGACGGCAATTTGATGGGATCTGTTTCCCATTGCTTCTGAGTATAACCTTTGATAAATGCTTCATATAATTCAGAACCAACTAACGACAAGGCTTTTTCTTCTAGGTTTAAAGGGCTTTCTGTTCTAAATGGTCTTGATTTTTCTGAGATTAATTGACTTGCATCCTCAGGGGTTAAGGCTAAACCAAAGAATGAGCACATAGTTTCCAGATTGATGGGCATCGAGTAAACTTGGCCCTTATGCGTTGTGTAGACTTGGTGCTTATAATCATTAAAGCTTGTAAACCTGTTTACATATTCCCAAACTTTTTTACTTGAAGTGTGAAACAAGTGAGACCCATACTTATGCACTTCAATTCCAGTAGTTGGTTCTACAAAAGAATACGCATTCCCGCCGAGGTGGTCTCTTTTTTCAAGAATCACAACGCGTGCACCTTGACGTGCTGCTTGCTCTGCGACAGTAAGTCCAAATAATCCAGCACCCACTACTACCAAGTCTGCTTTTTTCAGTGAGTTTTGCATTCAGATCCAAACCTGGTTGTTTTTCTTTTTCGGTCTTTCCACGAGTCCAAACATAATGCCGGATCTGTCCTAAGGAGCTAATCTCTGATTCCCCTCAAATTGTGAGGTTGCGTGTAAGAAGTGTGGGTTTCTGGACAAGCTTTGTTTATCAATTGAGATATCCTTTGACGCACTGAGCCGCTCGCCTCAAACCTTTAAAAGGACCTTTGGTTAAGGTTTTTAGCCATGGCGCGCTGTGAGGCTCAGCTACTGTTGCAGGAAGCGAGAGACATTTCACGCATGCTCTCTATCGCAAGTGGAGCCGTCTCGGCTAAAACATCGCCACGACTGACCTCAGCAACAAAGTGGGCGCAAATTTCGGATCAAGTGTCCTCACAGGTGCGAAGGCTCCGAGTGCGGGTAAGGCAAATACATTTAGTGCGCCGTAGCACAGTGCGAAGCCAACGATTAAAGCAAAGGGAAAGGTATTGGGCCGATGAAATGTCCGTTTTGTCCCATCCCCGCGACAATCTAGGATGGGATTCGTAGTAGTGGATAGAGGCGGCGACGGCTGGCTCGGCAAGACCAAACCGGTTAATGAAGGATCCAAAAAGTGGCACTTAGCGTATGGACAGTTGCTGAACTGGGGGCTTTTTACACTGAGCACCGTTCAGAGCTACTCGCGCATGCCAATCGCGTATTGAAGGATTCAGCTAAGGCTGAAGAGATCATCCAGGATTCACTTATTAAGTTCATGCTTGCAGCCCCTGAGCTTGAATCAACAGAGCACGCACTCTCTTATCTACACCGCACCATTGAAAACCTCTGCATCGACTACTTCCGCCTTGAAGGCCGCCGTCCAAACCTTGTGGTTATCGACGATGCCCAGGCTGAGGTTGAAGCTGCATGGCAGGTCTCAGGAGACCACTCAGAGGTTCTTACACAGGCTGAAGATGCTGCGATCATTCGCCAGGCTTTGGCTCTCCTTTCACCTGCAGAGCGCGCTGCGCTTGTCATGTGGGAGATGGAAGGCCGCTCAACAGAGGAAATCGCAGCAGAGCTTGGAATCAAGGAATCTTCAGTGCGCCACACTGTTTCTCGTGCCCGCACCTCACTTCGTCGCGTTCTTTCAGAGCTTGTTATCGATCACGAGCGTGGTCTCACGGCTCTCGACATGCTCTCAACCACCTATAAGAAGGCAGCAGAGCTTGCAACGAAGTCTTCTAAGGTCGCACTCTCATTACTATTAGTAGTAACTGCTTTTCTAGGCTTTAACTCAATGACCGGCCAAGAGGGCGTGTTGCCCGTAGCCACAACACAGAGCCCAACAGATGTTGAAGCTGATGCAACTGCCAAGGCAGAAGTGGCATCACCAGCACCATCTATATCGATGCCAGCTAAGAAATCTTCAACTATGGTTTCTGGTGTCTTTATTAAGGGCGCAAAGGCCACCTGGCCTGGCCTTGATTCAGAAGGAGTTCCAACAGCTTTCACTGTCACAGGTGAGACAGGCGCCCTGGGCAAGATGCGTGTAAATCGCAATATCCCTGAGGCAACTGAGCAAGGCACAATTTTGGCCACCCAAGCCATCACTTCTGTGGGTGGACCTAACGTAGTGATCGATCAGGTCATTACAGTCGATGGCAACGGCACAAAGTATGAGGTTGAGTACGTCTCATTCGGAATCAAGGGCGTTTGGGCGGTAGCGGAAGCTCGCGCCACGAGCGTGGATTTTGAGCGGATGTCCAATGGCCAGTACCTTATGACCGTTACAATTTCCCTACTCTCAACCCCAACTTCAGAGTTGTCCATACCCGTGGGCAACCGTGGATACGACCTGGTTGGCGCACCGAAGACGATTACGTCTCGTCTCTTGCTCAACGCGAGCAAGACCCAAATTTTGGCTCAGGCAATTTTAATTCCTGAGTCTGCACAAAAGGCAAAGGGCTGATCACGTGTTACATCAGCTAACAAATAAGTTTCTTCACCGCGTCCGGATACACGGTGGAGAATTTGATTCATCAGCACGTGCGATGAATCGAGCGGAGTCAGGAAACTGATTCCAAGCCGACCTGCGGAAATTCCGCAGATCGACTATCGAAAGGAAACAAATGTCTACAAAGACAACATTTAAGCGCGTAGCGCTTGTTGCTGTTGCAGCTTTGGGTCTTGGCGTTCTCTCAGTAGCTCCTTCACAGGCAGCTGCAAGTGCAGTAACTCTAACTCCATCATCTACGACTTCAGCTATCGCAACTACTGAAACTGCAACTATCACAATTGCAACTTCAGCAATTGCGGGTGCTAGTACTGACTCACTAACAGTTCGTGCAGTTGTGACCAGTGCAAACGCAGCAACTGCGGGAACACTTGGATTCGCTGCAACAACAGATTCAACAACTACGATTATTCGTACACCTGTTGCGTCACCAGCTTCAATCACACTGGACTCAGCGACTGTTACTTCAGGTCAGCTCATTCGCGGTTCAGTTAGATTGAACCTCGTTACACCTTCAGCCGCAGGTACATACACAGTTTATGTGTACACAACTTCGGGTGGAACATCAGGTGCTTCTACTTCAGCAGGCATTGATCAAGCGTTCACTTGGACAGTTACTGTTACTGCAGCTTCAGTTAATGCTGACACAACCTCAACAAACCGCATGGTTTCAGGATTTTGGACGGTAGTAACTGATCCTGTCGTAGACGCAACTGTCTCTGCAGCCAAAAATGCCTCAGGTGCAGTGGCTACGATTAAGGTCGTGCAGAAGAATGCAACCTCTACAGCAAATGAAGGCATGAGCGTTTTGATAAGTGGTCCAGGATTCATTGCCGATAATCCTTCAGATAGCTCTACGGCATCTGGAACCAACCGCGTGCTAGCTATCTCAGCTCCTGGTGTAAATGCTATTAACTACATCAAGATCTTGTCTGACGGCGCTTCAGGTGTATCTACAGTGACTGTGATTGGCGCAAAGTCAGGTGTAGTACTTGCTTCTAAGACAATTACATTCTCAGATATCAAGCCAGCTACTGTTACAGCCGTTGTTAAGAAGGCGTACATCGGTGCTGGTTTAACAACAGACAAAGTCTTTGCCGTAACGGTAAAGGATGCAGCTGGGAACAGCATCACTGGCTCAAATGTCGCTGTAACAGGAACTCGTTCTGATACAACTACTGCGGGCAAGGCGATTGCCACATCAGCACTTTCATGTGGTTATAACACCACCGATAGGGTGTACAACTGTTCAGCAACAGGTACATCAGCAAGTGGTTTTGGTGCTGCTGGTTACACAATCACTGCAACAGGTACTGATGCAGATGCAACCAAGGTTACAACTACTGCATCAACAACCTACTCAGACATAGTTGCAACCAAGGTAACAATCTCGGCTCCAGCTAACGCTTCAGTCGGTGACAAGATTACCTACACATTGACAGCTACAGAAAAGAATGGTTACCCAGTTGCTGATACCACTTACGAAGGTGGATCTACAAACGGTTCAATCGGTGGAATCTTCTGGAACACAACAACTAAGCCGGATTATTCATCAGCATCTGTTACACCATTCAACGCTGGCGAAACAATCACAACTGTTTCAGGTGTTGCTACTAAGAGCCTTTACATGCCTGTGGCAGCTGGTTCAGTGATTGCCACGTGGACACTTGCTGGTTCAGCAACATCACCAGTTGGTGCAATCGACAAGTCAATCGCGGGAACAGTAATCACTGCAGAAACAGTGGTTACAAACCCAGGTGTCGATGCAGCATCAGATGCAGCAAATGAGGCAACAGATGCAGCTAACGCAGCAACTGATGCAGCACTTGCTGCAGCAGATGCAGCAGATGCAGCAACAGCAGCAGCAGAAGATGCAGCAGCTGCAGTTGCAACACTTGCTAAGTCTGTTGACACAGCACTAGGCAACCTCAAGAAGCAGATCACAGCTCTTACAAAGCTTGTGAACAAGCTCCTCAAGAAGTAATCGCCTAATACGCGAAAACTTCTAGAAAAGTTCTAGAACCGAAACCCGGTTCTCCTTCGGGAGAGCCGGGTTTCGGCCTTTCTACAGTTAGAATTAGGCCATGAACCCGAGCACTAATGAAAAAGTCCAAACTAAAGTTCTAGCCCTTGGTGTTACTGTCACAACTTTACTGGTTGTAACTGGGCCCGTGACTGATCCCGTAAACGCTCCAAAGTTTCTGGTGCTTGGCGCCCTAGCCATGTCTTTGTTTGGAATCATGATTGTAAAATCAACGAGAAACTTTTGGAAAGAGAACAGAATTCTGCTCGCAGTCCTAATAATTTTTGTAACAGGTTTGATTGTTTCTAGTGTCTTGAGTGAATCTCCATTCACTCAAAATCTATACGGCGTTTATGGAAGAAACACAGGTCTTCTTTCTTATTTCTTTTTGGCTATTGTGGCTCTAGGCTCATCAGTCTTGCGTGCATACGAGAGCCTCAGGTTAATTTCTCTCACCTTCATATTTAGTGGACTGGCTAATATTGCCTACTCCGCATGGGTAATATCTTTCGGAGACCCAATCAGTTGGAGTAATCCTTACGGCGCAATCTTGGGTACCTTTGGGAATCCCAACTTTATTTCCTCATTTTTAGGCATGACATGCGCAGCCTTAATGTCGATGGTTCTGAAGACGCAATTGACCTGGAGATTCAGATCAATCTACGCACTTTGTGCAATCTTATCTTTTTATGAAATTACCAAGACCGCATCTGTTCAAGGATATGTAGTTGCCGCGGCAGGGGTGACCTTCGTGCTTTTCCTCAAGCTACGATCTTTGACGAATCAGTTGTACTCCTATCTCTTTGCTGGCACAGCCGGCCTCGTTGGATTATTAGCGGTCTTGGGAACTTTTCAAGTCGGGCCTTTAACTCGCTTCATCTATCAAGGAACTCTTGCATTCAGGGGACAGTATTGGCGGGCAGGTATCAATATGGGAAATTCTGACCCATTGACAGGTGTTGGTGCGGATTCTTACGGAAATTACTATCGAATGTTCAGAGATCCACAGGCTCTTATCACGCCGGGCGTCAAGACTGTCACAAATTCAGCCCATAATGTAATTTTGGATTTATTCTCCTCCGGTGGTTATGTAGTCGCGCTTTCTTATTTAGCCCTAGTTATCTACGGGCTTTTAAGCGTTATCAAAGTAATAAGACGTCAACGCAAATTTGATGAGGTTTTTGCAATCTTGGCTTGTGTATGGTTTACCTATCAACTTCAGTCGATAATCAGCATTAATCAGTTAGGTTTGGCAATTTGGGGCTGGGTGACAACCGGCTTGCTTATTGCCTATGAGCACATAACGCGATCCTCAGAAAATGTTTCGAGGGCCCAGGTTTCTTCCCCCGGGCGAGGAAAATCGCGCCAGTCTGTGAGCACATTGATTTCTCCACAACTCAGGGCCGGAATAGGAATTTTGGTTGGTATTTTGATTGCGCTTCCGCCACTTAGTGCAGATATGAAATGGCGGAGTGCGCTTGAATCACAGAATGCGAACAAGGTAATTGCTTCTTTACAGCCAAGTTATCTAAACCCACTTGATAGCCAAAGGTTAAGCCAAGCTGTGCAGGTGTTCGCAGATAGTAATCTATTGCCGCAGGCTCATGATGCCGCCATTAAAGGCATTGAGTTTAGCCCAGATTACTTTGACGCTTGGAGAGTGCTGTACTTCTTACCCAACTCAACGGATACTGAAAAGTCTCTGGCGCTTGAGAATATGAAGCGACTTGACCCGCTAAATCCTGATGTGCTCGCCCAATAAATGAAAGTTTCGATAATCGGGCAAGGCTATGTGGGACTTACCATCTCAGCTTTTGCTGGCGAGTTCTATGAGGTAGCTGGCTTTGACACCAATCAAAAGATTGTGGACCAATTAAATCAAGGTATTTCACATATTGAGGGCGTTGAGAGCGCGGTATTAAAGCAATTGATTAAGCAGGGGCGCTATCGCGCAACTACTAAGGGTGGTGACATTGCTGACTCTGACATTGTGGTAATTGCGGTGCCGACACCGCTGACGAAAGAGCGCAAGCCAGATCTCACATTTATTGATGCGGCATGTAGGACGGTGGGAGAGAACCTAAACCGAGCAGCGCTAATCATTAACGAATCAACTTCTTTTCCAGGCACGCTACGCGATTACATCAAGCCAGCGATAGAGAAGTATTTGGGTGGGAAGTTTGACCATCTCTATGCAATCTCTCCTGAGCGCGTAGATCCAGGGCGCAGTGATTACAACCAGAAGAACACCCCGAGGCTTTATGCGGGCTTAACACAGGAAGCATCTGCTGCAACCCGTGCCTTCTACTCGAAGTTCTGTGATCAATTGGTCGAGGTCTCTTCCCCTGAGGTGGCAGAGGCAGCAAAGTTATTTGAAAATACTTTTAGGCAGGTCAATATTGCGTTGGTCAATGAGTTTGCCCAGATTACAAATGCTTTAGGCATTAGCGTCTATGAGACCTTAGATGCAGCTAATACAAAGCCATATGGCTTTATGAAGTTCACGCCCAGTGCTGGTGTGGGTGGGCACTGTATTCCAGTGGATCCAACGTATTTGGCGGCGGTAGTTGAAGAACGTGGTGTGCCGGCAACATTTATTCGCCGGGCTAATGAAGTGAATTTAGAGATGTCGAAATACATTGTGGATCGCGTGCAGGGCGATAACGGTGGCTCACTGCAAGGAAAGAGCGTGCTGGTTGTCGGTGTTGCCTACAAGCCCAATGTGGCAGATGTGCGCGAGACAGCAGCAGAGCTAGTCATAGAGCATTTGCGAGGTCGTGGTGCTGTGGTGGCTTGGCATGATGATGTTGTGGGCAGTTGGCATGGGGAAAGTTCGGTGCCGCTATCGGGGGCAGATATCACGGTGGTGATTACCAAGCATGATGTGGTGGATGCGAAGGCGATTATGGCTAGTGCGTCTTACGTATTTGATACAACGGGAAAGATTGCGGGCGCTAAGGGGCTTTAGTTTTTAAAGCTGGCGGAGACGCTATCGATGATTGAATCAAGTGAGTGGGTTGGCTCCCAGCCGATTGTTTTTTTGATTTTATTAATATCAGGCACGCGGCGCTGCATATCTTCAAAACCAGCTGGGTAGGCATCGCTGTAGGGGATGTACTTGATTTGAGATTGTGAATTAGTGCGTTCGATGATCTTGGTAGCAAGTTCCTTAATGGTGGTTTCACCGACTCCGCCGACATTAAAGTAATCACCGATGGTGGAATCTGTATCGGCGAGAGTGAGCACAGCCTTGACGGCATCTTGTACGTGGCAGAAGACGCGTGATTGGCTGCCGTCGTCGTAGATAACAATCTCTTCGTTTTTAAGTGCGGCCTGCACAAAGCGCGGTAGGACCATTCCGTATTGGCCAGTTTGGCGCGGGCCGACGGTGTTAAAGAAACGTACGGTGGTGACTTTAAGTCCGTGGGTCTTATGAAGTGTGTGAGCAACAGCTTCTTCGAGCGCTTTGGCATCGGAGTAGGTCCAGCGAATCTTTTGTGGGGCGCCTACAACGCGATCTGATTCTTCGTGCAGTGGTTGGTTGGGGTTCTTACCATAGATTTCAGAAGTTGAGGCGATGATGATGCGCTTGT
>Ga0247843_1001673_pt1 | contig 43605 bp, 30 predicted proteins | sample LaCruzMarch2017__FD_192420 | JGI IMG/M metagenome (GOLD analysis project Ga0247843, IMG submission 192420) | Freshwater microbial communities from meromictic Lake La Cruz, Castile-La Mancha, Spain - LaCruzMarch2017_8m | ecosystem: Environmental > Aquatic > Freshwater > Lake | place: Spain...
GGGCTTTAGGAGTACCTCCAAAAGAATAATACACCCACAACAAGCAGCAACAAAGTGAGGAGATTTGACCGGGAAATAGGGGCTTTGCCTTGACGCCGGACCATATATTTCCCGACCCCCAATCACCCCCCCATCAAAAGCGTTTTAGTACGAATTGGAAGTTAGGGTGGTCCATTACTATTGTTGCATCATGTTGTACCAACTCCTTCCTTGCCTAGTAATACCATTTGTCGAGCTATTTCCAAATCTATGTCTGGGATGGTGGCTACCGCCATCAATGGCAATTGATCGGTATAAACAAATGTGGCATCTTCGCGTGCCATTGCAATTCATTGCCCTTTATCCATTATTCGACATGCTACATTCCATATGTACTGAGAGCTCCACGTTCGTGTTACTCGTACTTGGCCTCGTCGTATCTATTGCACTACGTAACCTCCTACTCGCGAAAGAAATTGATCGTGTAAAACGCATTCCGCTTTGGAATACGAATCTACCATGGGATAAACGTCAATATCTATTGGTTATTATAACTAGCAATAAACCAACGGATATGAATAACTTTGATGAAATCATTTGTAGATATGTACCATTTACTAATAAAGTGGGTGCAGCATTAGTTATTGGGATAATGAACATATTACGTGTAAGGTTAAATGAAATTGATAGTATAAAGTTAATTGGTGCATCAGTAACGTTAATTGTGGGGGCTTTGGGGATTAACGGATTTCGCTTCGGCAGTTGGTGGGCGGATCATATTAGTCGTTGTCTCTTTGCTGTTGGGTTCTATGCTGTATTATTCTACACTGCTCAAGTCGCTGATAGTGTTCAGATTCAAGCTGTCTAATCTTCCCCCAGTGTGATGACAGACCCATCACTCACTCTATGCTGTACAAAATAAAATAAATTGGTGCAACAATAAGTTTGAATTCTGTATTATATATTGCTAGAACACACTTTGGAATGTTGGACTGAGTTTAGATTTAAGAACGGTCCATAATGTTTAATACTCTATTAATTTAGCTCTAACGATCTGATCGTCAATTAATCATATTTGAAGCAAATAACCAATTCGTGACCTTTGTCTAATAGTTCATATGCTTGTTGAGCCTCACTCAGGGGTACACGTTTAGCAATTAGCCTGGACGGACAAAGATATTTCACCAAAGCCCAGGTGTACGAAAACCGACGTTCTTTATTCCACAGACCTGACAATGTAGGAGAGATTGTGGATACTTGAGAAGCCACGATTGACTTATTGCTTCTGTGAAAATCAATACCCAGTTTCAATGATACTTCAGTGTTGCCATACCATGACCCGACAACGATACGCCCGTTGTTTGACGTATGATCGATGGCCGATTGAAGAGCACAGGGGTTTCCACTAACTTCGATGGAGCAATCAAATGGTCCTGCTGCGGCTGCAAGATCTGGTTTGAGTGCACTTGTTGCTCCTAGGCTGCGAGAAACACTAAGCCTATCGTCTAACGCGTCAAAAACTGTTATAGAACCGAAGCAGTCTGATAACGAAGTCAGCGATGGATATTGCATCGATAAAACAGATGTTACTAGCAATCCAATTAGCCCTATTAGGAGGAGCAACAGTGGTTAGCAAAGTGAAATCTCAGAGAGTGAAATTGATGTAAAGCTGTTAACTCACCTTGGCCATACACAGCTACGTTCTCTCCCATCCTAACGTTTGCATCATGTATTAACGATAAAGCAGTCTCCATTGAGGGAAAGAATACAGCGTCTTCGGCACTAATACCGTCTGGAACAATATGAATCGTGTCTCTATCTACAACTACTCGCGATGAATGAGGAGAGAATGTAAATACAAGTCTGCCCATCAGTGCTTCTGCATCTCGGACGTTAGATCCACATGCCACTACTCTGCCCACGAGACTATAGCCATACGCAAGTGGGTATTCCATTGATTTATCACTCATCCCTATGAGTGAAAAAATTAGCATGGTACGCGAGAGCAGTACGATATATATTAAATAGCACTGAGAACCACTCTCTTGGGACACTTATCGATGACAAATCTCTTACCTTTAATATTTACATCAAGGGACGATGACAAATCAAATGTTCCTCTGTATATTTTCAACTCTGTGCCAGATGATATAAGAGAGCATATTGATTCGATTTCTACTTGATCCGGGGAGAGGCGGCTTGTCGTTTTAATGATAGTTGTTACATTATACGGAGCAACAAATTGAATTTCATGTGAGTGTCCTGGTGATATAATGTCGCTAGCAGAATCCGAACGATGTTCACGAGAGGCATCTTGTAGATGAAGCAAAAGATCGACATTAGAAACTTGTATTGTTCTGGGTTGCTGACGACAACGTCTGATCCAACTCGCAGCATCTAAATGATGATTTGCTATCTCCCTTGCACCAGACATACCAAAAAAGTACATCATTGTACCCCATAGTTTTCGATTCGACGTAGGATCAATGATCCAATCAGATGATCCTTTCGAAATGAGAGACCCGCCGTAATCACTAATTGCGCTCACTATCCGGGTAGGGTCTAAATTGTGTCCATGATTGGTAAGAGAATCGGAGTACATCCTAAAGGCAGAAGTATCAGAAGGTATCAATCGATTGAGTTTTCCCAGTGATGGAGCTGCTGGGTACTCTGGATGGAATTGCGTTATTCCCGCAAATGTGATTGGTAAATATACTAATGGTGGGCTTTCTTTTCCGTTTGCAAATCGTTGTAACGATATTGCGAGCTGACCTGGATCGAATAGATCAGCAAAGCAACATCCGATGACTAGATCAAAATCCTTCGACTCTATCTGTTCCTCTTGATAGTCGACGAGATGAAGATGTATTGTCACCTCTATGTCATGTGTTAATTCAGATTCTTCAAGCTTGTATGTAAGCGCGTCGTCATTCGCATCGGCTTTGAATTCATGAAATCCCATACGAGACAATCTATCTTTGCACCCTTCCAAAAGATTTAAGTTTGACTCATACGCAGAATACACTATTTTCCGAAATGGTTGGTCTATTTTCAGATATTTCTTGACCATAAACAACATGCTCAATTTCTCACGCTCTTTTGCTCCACCACCAATTAGTAATAGCTCTAGCATCGAGAGCATACCTGCACCCAAGTCAGCTACATGGAGCACACCCTCGGCACTGCGTTGTAAACGTAATCCAAGTTGGTGAGCGAGTTGGTCCCATACAATCGGATTGATTGCATTAATATCTATCTCATTCTTCGAATGCAAATATTCAACATCAGAGAAAGTAAATCTCTCGCCCATTGACACTGGTGTATCGACCATCTCAGGCGGTAAGATATGGCCAACAGCTTGAGATAATCCTTCATCCAAAGTTCTGCTAGAGTGATTGATATGTATTCCTTCTATTCCTACAGACTTGGCCAGATTTAGATTATGCAAAGAGTCGTCCAAGAGAATGATACGATTGGAACTCAGAGGATGTCGTTTTAGTATACTCTTGTAGTAATGTTGTGGTGATGACTTTGTTGGGTAAATCAAATCTTCCTCATGATCGTTTTCATTATTGCGGTTCATATCAGGAGTCACAATTCCTGCAAACTCAACACCTGCAAGTCCCATGCAATTAATCACTTGACGTACATGTACATATGGTGAATTCGATGCCAAGTACACTGGATACGTCTGTGAAAGAGATTTCAAGAACTCGGCCAATACGGTCCGCTTTTGTTGGAGCGCAGTACCATGGTCGTAACCAGACCTAACATCATTGGTGTTAACAATTGTTTTTCCACCAAGCAAGCACGAGTAATCAATTGCATTGTAAACCTCGTCGTAAAACTTTGGCATCGTCTCTTCCACTTGTATAGGGGGTAAATTTTGTCTCAAGCCTTCAATTGTCGTTCCGTATTTTCGGTACAGTTCATCACATTGATTGGATGTTAGATTGAAATGTAACATCCCAAAGATGTGAGTATTCCGAATTATCTGGGATTCTATTCCTTCACCGTTCCTAGTCGATGCAACGAGGTCTTTTTCGGAATACAGAGTGTTATCGACATCGATGAGGATAACTAATGGTTTGCTTTCCTCGTCCATGCTGTTATCGTTGGTATTGACAACATTGTGACCGCCGCCACCCCGCGACTTTGTCAATGCGATTGAATTCATCCCAACATACATCGTTCTCGTCACTCCCCAGAATCGAGACTCAGCGTTTATGTAGTGAATGGCAACCAAATTAATAATGAATTGCACAACATGCATGACGCAACTGATGGGTGTCCTCGTGTGGTTACGACTCAACGCTGTCTTCGTAAATAGGACTCCTATCAACAACCCCCCTATCCCACATCTCGACGCCAACGTATATATTTATGTAATATTTGCACATAAAAAATTATTTTCGGGCAAAGACAGCTAGACTTGAACATATCATCTCTAGAGGTAAAAACTCGCGGCGGATCGTCGTCCTCAACACTAGAGATATATTGCCGCAATGAGCCCCCATCTCGTCGACCCTGAGTCCCTTCCCACCAATTCGACGATTCAAAGTACGAGCGGTAATGACGACGCCATCACGACTGATACGATGGAAGAACTAGGTAACACGACTCCATCGGATTCTACCACTGTCAACGGTAGGGATGAGAATGCAATGGAATTGAGTAATGAAATAGGGTATGCAATCGATGGGGGCAGTGCTTATGATACGGACGATGTGAGAATGGCAAAGGATGCACCGCACGATGCCGTCGTACGATTCGACGAGCACAATGACGACGGCGAGGAGAGGAAGGTCGGCACCAGCAATGACAGCGAGAGCATTGGCGTAGAGAATGGGGGAGTGAATGAAGGAAGTAGCCATTTTAGGGGAATGAAAGATAATGTAACGACTGCTAATCGGAGTAAATATTCCAATGCGATCAATAACGAGGGCGGCGGCGAGGACGAGATAGGTTCGTCTGTTGACGATAATTGTTGGAATGCCACAACATCGAAGCGGACCAGGAATCAAAAGCAGGATGAGTTTGTCAAAAATGGAGCTCGCATCAAGGCCATCCTTACGTCTGCATTACGTGCCGTGGTCGAGGGGGTAACATCCAATTCGGTCGTGGAGACACGTGGTGGTAATGTCGCTGGCACCGACTCCGAGCGTGGGGCCGCGAACGACGCCGACGGCACCTCTCGAACGAAGGGGCAGACGAAGACAAACTATGCCAATGCAATTGAACTCGCACATGAGAAGATAGAAGAGTGTATGGTTCTGAAACGGAAAGTACAGGAGGCGCAATCGATGATTGAAATCCTCCAAGGCGAAAACTCGGCATCCCAGAACGCCACCAATATACTCAAGTTGAAGATTGAACGGACCCAGGAGGCCCTCCAAATTGCAGGCACAAATGCTGCCAATGCACGAGCCGAAGCCGATGCCTCCAATGCGCGTGTTGAGTCGCTTACCTGTCAGATGAACGATTTGCAGACCTTGATTGATGAAATGAAGCGTGGTATGGAGGTGGTCCGTAATGAGCATGACGAGATCCATCGCGCGAGCCGGTCCATGGAAGGACGTTTGATTCAGGTAGAGTCCGAGCTTACCACGGCTAGGAAAGTGAAGAATGATGCCGTGGCGGAACGTGTTTCATTAAAAAGTCGCGCTGATGAGTCAGAGAAGCTCGTGAAGACACTGCAGGACGAGGTCGATGACTATCGTGCTGAGGTCCGCATGATGAAGAGAGATTTGCTAGAGATGGAAGAGTTTGAGAAGGTCCGAGCCGAGAGGACCCGCGGTGTCGAGAATGAGTTGAAAGTAGCTCGAGCTGGTTTACTCGAAGCATCGAATGCGGCCGCCGAGGCGGAATCCACTGTCACATCGCTCAGGAGCGTTGTTGAGGAATTACGTAGCGAAAACGAGTGCCTTCACGATCAAATGAACACGCTTCGCGACAGTCATGGCAAGGATCGTGCCAAGCAAAACGAGGCTCTTATCGTGGCAGAGAGGGAGGCACAGAAGTGGAAATTGAAATGCGAAGAGGGAGACGAGGAGGTTCGGAAGTTGACAATGGATAAGGAAACTTCGGCCAAGGAAGTCGCTACTCTGAAGAGTCGGGTAGCAAATATGGAACGCAGGCTCAATGATTCGAGTAAACAATTCTCTTTTCTAGATAGCGCGTCCTCGACATCGGCAGCGACATCGTCGTCCTCAGCATCATCATCTGTTACTCATCATACCTCCAGCAACCTCGGTTTCATCGATTCGTTAGCTGCTGCCAAGCCCGTTGTGACTGATGAAACCAAGAAACGAAAGACTGTAGCCGAGCTACCAATGCGCGAGTCGGTAAAGACACACTTGACCTACTCCTACCCAAAAGAGAATGTTGTGTCAACGGCGAACATGTTGGATAAGACGCATCAAAGGATTGAGTCTTTTGGATCGCATTCTGCTGCACCAGCACAAAAGGCTAGCAAGTTTACCAATCCCTGCAGCCTATGTGAAAAAGACGGTGGCTTAATGTTGAAATGCCAGTGTGGAGACATGAGCTGCGACTATCGAGCACATGCTATATGCATTGGTAACTTTCGAACTACCAAAAATATTGACTCTGGTCCTACTATTTTGTGCGACCGCAAGTGAAAGGGTTTTCTGATTGATATCCTGTGATGACGAAGGTGATAGTGTTAAACGTTATCATTCTTTGAGCTCATAGGTTTATGCTTTTATGAAGGAGTAGATTTTATATATTTGTAAATCGATAGAATTATAGCTCATTTATCAAATAGGAACTTGACTGTCCACATTGCTGTTCATTCCCCTAGAAGATGAAGAATAGAGTAATTCTCTTTGTTCAAAGTCGTTTGTTTATTATTGCTTACGCCTCAATCTATCCATTTCAAGCTGAGATATTGGACGTTGCTTCTCGGAACTACTCTGTCGTCCCGTATTTCTCTTTTTCACGAAGCTAGATTTCTTGGAGGAAGCAACATCATTCTCCCCACCGGTATTATTGTCTAAAGGATAATCAGCCATAACTAATGCACGCATAAGAAAGGGACTTGCATTGGACATGACCTCATCTGCCGAACTTATATCAACTAGATACTTTTGTTGAAGAACAGTTGCTAATGGTCCACGGTTATTATCACTGTCATCGTCGCCCTTCTTTAGTGCCACAAATCCACGTAAACGACTAAAATCTCCATCAAATTTCACAATTGCATCCTGTCGTTTCTGTTCTTCCGATAAGACAAGTTGTCCAGGTGAATACAGACTTGCACCTGAAGATATAATCTCTGACTCTGTAAATTGTACAACCTCGGCACCTCCATCATAGTTGTTCGTTTCTGGATTGTATACCAATTTTCGAAGCACCTTGGGTTGCATTAAGAAGGGCAACTTTAGTGTTGACACGGCCAGTAGAATTTCCTCCGACTCTTCCTCCTTCTCATCATCATCCACGTTATCATCATTGGCAGCAGCAGCAGCAGTCGTGGTAGTGATGGTCGTCTGATGTGTTCCCCAAATCGCGGATACCAATTGTTTCGTATATAAGTATGCCCCAAGCCAAATAGTTGCGGACACTCCCAATCCGACATATCCCATTGTTGGATCTACGAGTAATAATTCTAACGTTTGCTTGTCAATCTGTCCCATGTCGGCCTTTAGTTGTGCCGCTTGATTAATTGCGGGTGTAAAGTCAATGACGTACCATGTCCAATACAGTAAATTAAATGTAGACATACCAAATAAGGCACGGGGAGATGTGGCTCGTGAGGGATTGCGATGGTAGAGTAGTGTCCATTTCCTTTCATTACAATCATCTATCAATGATGATGGTGAGATATTATCCTCGAATTTATAAGAGGAGGAGAATGTTCGTGTTGCTGTTATTGTTGTTGCTGGTGTCGTCGTCGGAAGAAATAGTGCACGAACATTGGACAAAAATGACGAAGATGACGATCGGTGGCCACTATACAATACGTTATAGCCTAGACGTTTCGACCCAAATCTTGACGTCGAATATAATGCAGTCATGGAAGAATTCAGCGTTGAGTCTACCTCCTAATCCTGGTCAGTGTGGTAAGATTCGCTTCCCGCCCGATAGAATCCAAATGAAGAAGTAGTGGGAAGAGGGAATAAACAACAATTGCCATGCTGACCATTCTTCTCATCTTCGTGGTCACCATAGTCGCAGGATTGTACGCCTTCTGGCAGTACCTGCTCACTTTGGCACCAACATGGTATGCCTCAATGATCCAAAATAACGCCGTTAGCGTAGATGACTTCGTAGGCGGACCACCCGATCCAGCCTCGGCATTCAAGGCATGCTTCCTAAATTATTTAAATCTTGGTAAACGTCTCGCCCGAAAGGAGGGCTATCCGCTTAAAACAATTGCAAGTGACAAAGTTGATGGACTGATTGTTACGTCACGTGATGAAAGTAATCCACAATCACGTAAAGTCCCATCGAAACCACCGGTCGTTGTGGGGACGATACGTATGGGTTTTGGACATCATCGTATAGCATATGCTGCCACATCATGGGGGATTGGAGGTGAGAGAGAAATATGGTTTCATGACTTTTTAAGTATCGAATCAGAAGAGGCACAGATGATTAAAGATACAGATGCGATGTATTCGAAAGGATCAAGGATGGCATCAGAGGTATGTATTAGTTTTTTGTTTTCATGAATACGATGTTTCCATGAACGTAACTCATTTATGATGTGTCCGTTGCAATCATATACACTCAGCTGGGTGGTGTAGCTGAAAAGTTCTGGGGCAGTCTCACGAAGAGTGGCGATGAAACTTCGCTCCGATGCACCTACCAAACTGCCGAACATATGCTCCCGTTAATTAATGGTCTTGATAAGAATTCACCCATCATTGCGACACATAGTTTAGTAGCATGTGCTGCCGTCGCGGCAGGTTTTACGAATGTTATTAATCTAGTTATTGATAATCATGCCCAATGGTTCGTTGTTGTGCCTGGTGCACTAAATCTAGTCCAGGGTCCATCAAACTATCACTCCTTCCTAAAGATGGGCGTGCCTGAGAAAGACTTGGCATTGGCAGGACATTGGATACCCCGTGATCTTGTTGAGGGTATACCTGAGGCATGTACACGTCGTGATACACGTCGTAGGGCCGGAAAGCCATTGCGTATTATCATTCCCGTGGGTGGAGCGGGAGCACAAAAGTCATTTATTGTCAATATGGTCGGTGCATTAGCAGGATTAGTCAAGGAGGGGAAGGTACAATTATTCTTAAATGCGGGCGATCATGTACACATGAAGGAGGCATTTGTTGGTGCATTAGTTTCGGCCGGTATGGAGTATGATACAGTTGTGGATATGAAAGGCTTACAATCATTCAAAGAACATAATATGAAGGGCGAGCCTGCAAAGAATGTCACACTATTTACATATGAGGATTACTTCACGGCGGTAGCCACGACTGATATATTGTGTAATATTGCGGATGTGTTGGCATGCAAGCCAAGTGAACTTGCATTCTACCCCATCCCAAAGCTTATGATCCGTCGTGTGGGGGATCATGAGGCATACTCAGCAATACGGGCCTCGGAACTGGGTGATGGAACGTTGGAAGTACGTGAGGTACCGTTGGCCATCAAGTATGTCAATTTATTCTTGACAACGAAATTACTTGAGGTGATGAATAAGTCAATCAATGACAATAACAAGATTGGTCTGTATGATGGATGTAAGAATGCGATGCGTCTGGCGCTGGAACGAGCAAAGTAAAAATGTTGTGGTAGGTGTATACGTCATTTTATTGTAGTATTTGTGGAATACTCGGTAGCATTTATCTTATGTAATGATACTTCAGTAAGCAATTTCCTTCGCATCGTCTCAATCAATTTGAGAGTAACTATTCTATTAGTATTGCGTCGTCCTCCGTTTGTCCTTCCTCTGTTATGCCGTATTGGTCTGCGTCTTCCTTTGGAACGATGCTGACGGTGCTTATGCTATCTCCGGCTCTAACATCAACCTTTTGCACGAGCACACCCGTCGCTGCACGCCCGAAGCAAGAAATTCCTTTCACCTTTTGCCTCACAATTACTCCTTGAGAGGTTATGAGTAAAATTTCATCGTCCTCATTCACTACTCGCATTGAGCTTACTCGATCATTAACCCGACCAGCCTTAAATTTTATAGCCATGACGCCCGACCCACCCCGTGCCGTTGATCGGAACTCGTCGGTACGTACGCGTTTGCCATACCCCTCTTTTGTAACTACTAGGAGACATTCATCCTTGTTACTCCTACTCAAGACATTCATATCCGCAATCGTATCACCCTTCTTCAAGGTCATAGACTTTACTCCACGACTGGTCCTTGCCGTGGGTCGGAGGTTACTAGCCTGGAATCGTGTTGCCTGTCCCCGAGTAGAACCAACAAGGATGTCATCCTCGTCTGTGCACTTCTCACACCAATTCAACCGATCACCATCTTCCAGAGTTGCGATAGTTAGACCACTAGCTCGGATCTTCTCGAAAGCCGCAAGGGGGGTCTTTTTAATCCATCCGTACTCCGTGGTAAGGACGATGAATTCATCCTTGGAGAATTGGGACACAGGTAGAACAGATGTGATAATATCGTCGGCCTTGACGGGTAGGACTGATGGAATTGGAGTTCCCTTGGCTGTCCGTCCAGCCTCCGGAACTTGGTATGCACGTAAGCCGTAGGCGATGCCAGTCTGTGTCGTCATCAACAAGGTGTCATGATCGTTGCATGTAAAGCAATGTGATACCTCGTTGTCGTCGGACTTGGTATTGGATGTACCACTTTTACCTCGTGTTCCTCGATTTTGAGACTCGAACGTCTTTAGTGGCATACGCTTCATATAACCGCCTCGAGTAACCACGATGACGGACCTTTCATTCTGGACTAAATCTATCTCCAACTTCTCCTCTTCATCGGGAAGTATCTTCGTTTTGCGTGGAGTGCCGAATTTACTCTTTATGGCCACAAATTCTTCAACCATGACATCTCTCACGGCGACATCGCTCGTAAGCAAGTTTCGCAGATTGGCCTGGCTTTCAAGTAGGGTTGTCCTTTCCTCGGACAACTTGTCTCCATTCAAACGAGTTAATTGACCGAGCTGTAGTTTCAGTACCGCATCGGCCTGAGCACTCGAAAGACAGAATCGGGGATTCTTTTCGTCCATGAGAGCCTCTCGTGCAGCGGTTTGGTCTGGAGCTTTTCTCACTATATCAATAACCTCATCAGTGTAATCAAGAGCGATTAATAGACCCTCAACAATATGAGCTCTATTCTCGACCTTGTCCAATTGGAAGACGCACTTCTTACGTATAGTTTGGAATCGGAATTCAAGGAAGCAGTCCAACGCTTCACGCAGAGTGAATCGCTGGGGCACAGTCCCACTCCCGAAGAGTGCTAGGAAGTTGCCCGAAAATGTCGTCTGGAGCGGAGTCTTCTTCAGTAGATTGTTCTGTACCACGGCCGCGACGGCATCTCTCTTCAATTCAATAACCATGCGTATTCCATCCCTATCACTCTCATCCCGCAGGTCAGCAATCCCATCGAGCTTTTTCTCATTGACCAATGCCGCAATACGCTCAAGCAATGCAGCCTTGTTCACCTGATATGGCAGTTCGGTAACGATGATTGCATTACGCCTATTCAACCCCTTCCGTCCCGCTGACACCTGTTCTAAATGCATCACGGCACGCATAACAATCCCACCATTACCTGTGGTATATAGCTTTCGGGCACCCGACTTACCAATAATACATGCCTCAGTTGGGAAATCAGGACCTGGGATCATTTGCATCAATTGTGTATCAGTAATCTCCACACTACCACCATCACTATTGATGTTGTTACGTCCTTTCGTTATTGCCACACATGCATCCATTAGCTCTCCTAAATTATGTGGTGGTACGTTCGTTGCCATGCCCACTGCTATGCCAGCGGCTCCATTCAATAATAATACAGGTACCTTTGCGGGTAAGACACTGGGTTCATACTCATTCCCATCAAAGTTCGGTAAAAAGTCAACCGTATCAAGATTAATATCATCAAGTAACGTCTCGGCCGCCATACGCGTTAAACGGCATTCGGTATATCGCATCGCGGCTGCTGGATCGGCATCAATGGAACCGAAATTTCCATGTCCATCAACTAATGGCATGTTCGTTGAGAATGTCTGTGCCAAACGAACGAGAGCGTCGTAGACGGCAGTATCGCCGTGTGGATGGTATTTACCCAACACTTCACCGACCACACGAGCACACTTTCTATAACTACTAGCCGGGCTCAATCCCAGACCATTCATAGCATACAGTATCCGTCGATGTACCGGTTTTAATCCATCGCGTGCATCGGGCAATGCCCTACCCAAAATTATACTCAATGCATACTGCATGAAGGATGATGAGATTTCATCTGGTAAGTCGATAATGTTATTCCCATTGGTTGCTAGCATGGCATTGGCACGTGCGGCGACTTCAGATTCGGATATGTAGTCATCATTACTAGAACCGAAGCCCTCGTTCGACTCGGGTAATTGCTGCAGTCGATGACGATGTTGTCGTTGTTGTTGATGCGATGATGTGAAGGAGCCAAATGATGATGCGCCATTATTGCACGACGAGGAGAAGACGGAGAATCCTGTAACGGCCACCGCCCAGCACATCGACGGACGTCGCCGCCTTCGTTCGTATGAATGGTTCGTCATGAAGAGAGGGTGAACAAGAACTCCTTCCCGCTCTTTACGACGTGTCTTTCTTTCAACCGAGCACGAGGTAGGAGGCACGAGGCCTCGTCATTGGTCTGCCTCCGCCTGTAGTTATGACGAGCCAAGCCATGGCCGTCGGTGCCGTCGCTGGTGCCATTGCCACTGCCACACTCGCACGATCATCCTCCGGAGTCTTTCGTGTTGTAGCCGACAATGATACCTCCACCACCACGAGGACTAGTGGTTGTCCTCGAGGGAATGGCAAGAATGTTGGCATACTTGCACTCGAGGTATACACGCCCCGGACGTACATTGACCAGACCGCGCTCGAATCACACATTGGCGTCTCGCCGGGTAAGTTCACATTAGGGCTGGGACAATTGGGCATGGCGGTCACGGGTGATGCCGAAGACGTAAATTCCATGGCATTAACAGTCGTACACGGTCTATTAGAAAAGTATAACATTAACCCCAATAGTGTGGGACGGTTAGAGGTGGGGACTGAAACATTGGTCGATAAATCCAAAAGTACCAAAACTGTATTAATGGATCTATTCCCGACCAATACTGATATTGAGGGCGCGACGGTTATTAATGCATGCTACGGCGGTACTGCTGCATTATTAAACGCATTCAATTGGGTAGAAAGTGATGGATGGGATGGTCGGTATGCCATCGTTGTGGCCGTCGACATTGCGACTTATGCACGTGGTCCCGCACGACCGACATGTGGGGCCGGCGCCGTGGCCATACTCGTCGGACGGGATGCACCGTTGGCATTCGTCGATCCTCGTGAAAAGGCGACACATGCCGCTAATGTATATGACTTTTATAAGCCCGATCCTACCGTGGAGTATCCCACGGTCGATGGGGCATTGAGTCAGACCTGCTACTATCGTGCGTTGGAGGATTGTTATACCAAGTTTTGTGATCGTGTGGATAAGCTTAATAATGTCAATGGGGGAGTAGTCGCGAATGGTACAACAACTAGTAGTAGTAAGAAGAATGATGAATACTTTAATGCCGACTCAGCCGACTACTTCGTCTTCCATGCACCGTACAACAAATTGGTACAAAAGAGTTATGGTCGGATGCACTTTGTCGATGCACGTCGCAAATATGCAAGGGAGAAGGTTATGCGGGGGGAGCAACCCGAGGAGAAGAAGGATGACAACAATCCTCAGGACAAGTCGACGACGAATACATTGGAAGATGGTCCGTTTACTGAAGTAGACCTAACAAGACCGATAGAAGAAACTTATACCGATAGGGCGTTGGAAGGGACACTTAAAACTATTTCCAAATTGTCATATGCCAAACGTCTAACCGATGCCAATGCGGCATCTAAGATTGTGGGGAATACGTATACCGCCAGTGTTTTCCTTGGACTAGCATCGTTGGTCGATCAGGCTGGTAGTCGTGGCGACTTAACGCCAGGGAAAACAGTTGGGGTATTTAGCTATGGGAGTGGTGCAATTGCAACGATGTACCGATTGCATGTTCGCGAATCCACTGCATTATCGGCATCAGGAGGGGAGGAAAGGAGGGTGTTCACCATTGATGAAATGGTACGGAATCTCAACCTAACCGCCCGTTTAGCTTCAAGGGAGGAAGTTCATCCTCAGGAATTAGATCTGGCATTAGAGACTCGGGCACGGATGCATCGTGGTGGTGCACCCTATTCTCCCATATATCCTACCAATGGAAGGATGTTCCCCGGGACCTACTTCCTCAATGGCATTGATGCCAAGTTTCGTCGATCATACTCTCGCGTCCCACTCGATTCGATACCAGCTCCACCGGGCACATCGGGGATGCTTGCTCCACCAATGGTACTACGACTGGCCAAGCAGGATTCAATGTCTACCCCGGCAACTGGGATGCTTGACATACTGACGTCGGCGAGCGGTGAGGGAGGTGGTGGAAAGCATCGAGTTGCATGTGTGATTACTGGCACATCCGCGGGATTGCCCCACGGTGCCGATGATTCACGGGACGTATTTGATAAGGATAATTTACAACGATTAGTCGAGGGCAAGGTCCAATGTATCAAACCTCTAAGCGGGACGCAAAAAATGGAAATGCTTGAGAAGAATATTGTTCAGCTTGTTAAGCATCCAGGGGGGAAGACAGAACGTATCCCACTAACGTCGGATAAGGACGTGATTAAGGTGGCAGCACAGCTCGGACCACTCGATTTGAATGCGAGTTATGGTGTACCCGAAGGACTTGCAGAAACGATGGACATTGCTGCACAGGTCGCTGTTGCTGCAGGACTTGAAGCACTCAAGTCGGCAGGACTTGTTTCTGGCAAGACCAATGACCCTAGTGAATGGAAATTACCAGAGCAGTATCGTGATACGACTGGAGTTGTCTACGCGAGTAGTTTCCCAGCTATGGATGCTGCGGTCGGTGAGGTTATGCGATTTTTACAAAGCAAAACTGTGGGTGCTCAAACAGCCGAACGACTCGTCTTTACGCTGAGGAATCGTCTACTGCGTTCCTCGCCCGATCGCAAATTGGGAGATGATGACGAGGCCGCGTTCGCCAGACTATTGAGTCGTGTACGAGAAGTGGAAGGTGGGAGCAGTGCTGGTGGTAATGGTGGTAGTGACGACGATTCTGGGTCCACAGCGTCATCGGGGCCATACGAATTCGACCGCAAGTTTCTCTTTCGTGTCCTCGTATTGGGCAATGCCCAATTGGCCCAGCTAGCTGGATGCCGTGGACCGAATACCCAAACGAACGCAGCGTGCGCTGGTACGACCCAGGCAATCGGCATGGCTCAGGATATGCTTATTTCTGGACGTGCCGAGCGTGTGGTGGTAGTGGCAGGAGACAATGGCTCAGGCGGAACTCTTTTGCCGTGGTTAGGTGAGTTGTTTTATAGGATGTCTGACCAGCAACACTGGAAGTGGCAGCTTAATCACATTCTTTTTGATCGACCTCTATCACGTAATTAGGATCGGGCTTTCGAGCTTTAGGTGCTGCTACCACCCAAGAGGCAGTCGAGGACGCTGCGTGTCCATTTGACAAACGCCGTTCGGGCATGATTCTCGGTGCTGGTGGGATAGGCATGGTGTTGGAAACAGAAACGAGCTGCCAAGAACGAATGCATTTTGCTGTACCAGGATGTCTGCCATGCCAAATCCGTGCCCGGCTGCTGGCAACGCAGTACTCCAACTCAGCATTCCATGGCGCCGCGTTGGATCGGAAGCACATTGCATCCGAGTTAAGTCGATTCCTTAACGACATAGAGCTTATCCATGGCATAAGCAAGGCCGAAATAGCCACGCATGGGGTGTACTTCTCCCACGAAACATCGACTCATGCATCACCAGCAGCCAGTTGTGCTGGGAATGAGGTAGCGGCTCTACGATCTGCGTTTGGAGACGAACTCCTTGCCAAGCTGTTGATACTTAACACAAAGGGTTACACTGGCCATCCGATGGGAGTGTCTTTTGAAGATGTGGCGGCAGTAGAGGTCTTGATGAGACAAGTGGTCCCACCGATGCCTAATTACAAGTTGAAAGATGAATACCTTGGTGATATCAAAATCTCTATGGGTGGAGCATACGCATGCAGGTACGCCTTGAGATTTGCAGCTGGTTTTGGTAGCCAAGTTGCGTTTGCCCTGTATGCATCATCCCAACATGAATAAGGGAGCTAAGCTAGCCTAATTTTAAGATTAATGTCTGGAAAGAGAAGTTGTGCTAGGTTTCATTTTGGGAGTTAAGGGGATATTTAGCATCGACGAGAGCTTTAGTTTGGCAACCATTTTGCATGATGTCCAAAGGTTTATATTATCTCATTGCCTTCAACTGTAGACTAACAATAATGTCCGTCCGTCCGTCTGTCTGTCTGTCTGTCTGTCTGTCTGTCTGTCTGTCTGACGTTTGATAGTCTTTGAGGATCATATTTACAGCTGCCACTTCAGTGTTATTATGCAAGGTTTTGACAAGAAACATGGTTGGCCTAAAATGAACCAACGGCCCCTTGTTAAAAGGGAGATGGGGCTAAGTGTCTACACATTCCCTGACGATCCAACAGACAAACAATTTTTTTAACTGTGTTAAGAGGTTCGTAGTGGATAAAAAGCTTGGCTTCTCAGTCTGGGTACTCGATGGGTCGTACTACTCTCGCGGTGGAGTGCTGAATAATGAGGAGAGCTTTGGTTTGCTCGATACCAAGTGGTCGGCGTTCAAGAAAGACGGTACCATTGTCAGAGCGACAATGGAATTAGACTAGAATCGACGATCTACTTGGGATTGCTATCTACCCACTGATGGAGTTTGGGCCTGTAATTCGGGATATCAGACTGAAAATTGTTGCAGTGCATCACGCCGCACAACAAAACTTTTCCTTCCACGGAGTCGTTTTGACACACCGTCCGAAGGCCCGGACACATTTTTTGTCCCATTAGTGACAGTGTTTGTCCCAATAGTGACAAAATATATATTTAACGGTAGTGACGTTTAGATTTCTTTTACTATTTTTTGCTTATTACGAGAAGCGCGACTTGATTTCTCCCTTTTGGTTCGTGGATTGCCCTCTTTTGGCTTCCCGCCGAGACGCTGACTCTCAAACAACTCCACGCCACTAGGTGGAGGTAGACTTGAACTTCTGTGAGAAAGTCCGCTCAGACTCCACAATCGTGTCACATTCCTTATGCGTCTTGAAGTTGCTAGTCCCTTGCTTGAAGTACGGAGAAAAATCTGTTCGAGACGCGTGAATCAACAGTCATCGTCAGGTCGTTAACATGGGTATGTGTCTATTTTAACTGCAGGGGAGGTGAAGAAGGGAGCGAGCAGCTTTCACGGGATGAATAATAACTCCAGAACGAAGCACGCCAGGCAGTCAAGGCGGGGCTCGTCTTTAGAACGTTCGGGAGATCGTTCTCCTCAAAGTCATTATTGTGAACATCATCCCAACGTTGATCTGATGGGTCATGACGGGAAGTGTCCAGAATTTGACGATGCCTTCATACGGCTCCTTAAGAGAGCAGCGAAGTCACTCGAGCGGCGGGCGGATCGTGTTGTGGACAAGACAAAATCGAGGTCCTTTCATGATAATGGTGTTAATGACGAACGCAGTCGGCGAAGGACCAGGACCGCAAAAGGATATAAGAGGAGGTCCTTCTCCTTAGATCGTGAAGATCATCCAGAAGTGTTGGAGTTGGCGGCACAAGCGATCCAGCGGCGGATAGCCGAGCTTGAAATTGCAAAGGAGCGAAAGAATGAGGGAGAGGTGTTGTCGTCATCAGCCGAACGAGATGACATTCTACGTTGCTGGGAGACCGACTTAGACTGTGAATCAAAGTCCTCTCACCCTCTGCCACTTTCCCGCATCTCGCGCCGTCAGTTCACCATCGGTCAGGTTGCTCAGCCCTCAGAAATAGATCAGACCACAACCTCCAGCGACGAGTTAATTATCAAAATTAGTCATCTTAACGTGGGAGATCCAGTTTGGGTGAGGAGATCTAAAGAAGAGTGGACGTATGCCATCCTCAAGGAAAAGGGACAGTGCCCTGATGACCCGTTCAAGTTTACGGTAAATGAGGTAGGATCGACTAAGACGCTGTACCATAAGCACCTGCCCAACTTCGTGAAACTAGTTGCGGAACCTGAGTCTAGTGTGAGATCAGCGATGAACGATCACAACATGTCCATGTATACATTATTTGCTGGAATTGTTAATGACTGTGAAACCAAGTATGATCAAGATTCTCAGTCTACCTCTATTGGAGACGACGCCCAATATTTTGGCGACTCGATGTACGTGTTCAGTGGGATGGATATGCGTTCAGATGCCACCTCTTCAAAAAAGTCAGCGGCGGAATGTGTGCCCAAGTCAAAAGCGAGATCTTTTCATGGTAGTGACGAGTGCAGTCGGCGTAAGACGACGAACTCTACGAGGAGGTGCTCCTCATTCCGCCTAGATCGTGATGAATCAGATATGTCACAGACCAATCAGTCTATTTCATCTTTTGCTTCCTATCGACCTACTTCGGATAAGACGAAGCCAAATGAAAAACGTGTTTCATTCGCTCTCCCTGAAAACAAAAAGACCTTTAGAAACATGAGTATGCCAAGCGTGATGCCAAGCGTACTAGAAACTGATGATGCAGATGTCGCAGCACCGCGTAGGAAAACTGAACCGAGTATATTTTTATCCAAAGAGGAAAATGAGCAGATAAAGGCAGAATTACATGATGTCAAGAATACAAAAGGTTCAAAGGCTATACCAACGAAGAAATTGAACGAACTAAACACGAGAGACGCCATGGATAGGGCCAAGCGGTCTTCTTTCCATTCGGCTCTAAACTCGATCCATAAGCGATCGTCCGTATTCGTACCTTCGGCCAAAGATGCTCCTGTTGTTTTTAATTGAGATGTGTATTTACAGAGAGAAAGTTTCCAAATTCTATAAAATGAATAGCCAAATGAACAGCTTTAGACGAAATCACTGCCAATCATCGTCTCCAGATTCTCCAGCATTATCCTCTATTACTTCGTATCCAGCATACATGCCATTATTATTCTCATCAGGTTCCCCATACGCCTTCTTTGTCGATTCCTCTAATCGCTTTAAATTCGCTTCAGCTAGATGAACATTTCGATTCACCCATTCTTCTCTATCTCCCGAGGCGATATTTGGCAATCCTAATCGAGCGTACCTAATTGCATCTTCCTCTTTATTCAATTTTGCACATACCATGACAATGCCCGATAATGCACCAACATGCCACGGCTTGGCGTCTAATATTCGTGCACACCATTGTCTACTCTCCTCCAGTCTCCCTTCGAGGAAATAAAGAGTTGCCAAACGATTCGCAGGCTCAACCCAATTTGATAAATCAAGATTGCCCATACTACCATCTGCACCACAACAGTGCTCTTTAATCAATGCGAGGTACTTCTTTTCAGCATCTGGCCATTGGGATGGATCATTCAGCAATCCTTCAATCTTGTGAAGTTTCTCCTCATTCTTTGGCCCACGTTCTCCATACCACAATGACCAAAGTTCTGATATGACGAGCTCTTGATTTTGTAGATTGGAATAGTTACTATTATTGTCGGGATGATTTGGATCCAATCGTTTAAGGAGTTCGATCTCACGTTCGAGTCTTTTCTTCCTAGATGTAGTTAATACCGCTGTGTTCTTATTCGATATGTCAGACTCCTCGATTAGATTTTCCAACGATAGCTTTTGCTGATCCAAATTCATGGGTGTGCTGCTTTCAGATGTTGGATTATTTGATTGTGATGCGTCGCTATTGTCTGTATCTGAGTCATCATCATTATTTGGTGCAGAACCCAGGAGGACTGGAGTACGACAACGTCGGGTGATTCTCAAATCATAATGACCACAAAACGCATCCCCAATGCTACTAACGCATGCAATCGAAGCGCTGTATAAAATTACAGCCGACGTAACGCGAGGAAGGATCATATCGCAAGTACACGAGTTGCTCGTGCTGAGTGCTGAGATTTGCTCTTGTAGACTCCTTCCTGTTGTTCGTGCTGTGTACACTCCTACTGTGGTACGTACCTACCGACATACACCCGTTTGAAGATAGTTATGTAAGTAAGGCCCGTTCTGTCACAAGATTTTCGAGGTACAAAGGAGGTACGAATTCAGGTACGAACGCCTGGCGGGAACCCAATTCGTACCTAAAAAATGCCTTTGTGACAGAAAGAAAGGATTCTGGGAATACGAATCAAGGTACGTAATTTTATGTACTAGGTATAGGGAGAGCAAAGGCCAACGAACTCATCATGGTGGAGGTATGCAGATCCTCCGGCGGCAGTCAATTCAGTAAATTCACTCAATCCATCATACGGTCGACCTTCGGAAGGAGGAGTACTAGTATGCTGTGGCTTGGTTTTATTGAAATCGATAAAATAATGATGAAATAATATACTTCTTTGGCCCTCATTTTTTCGTCGCCTCAATGGAATCGGTCGCGGAACGGCATCCTTAGCTCTCCGATGTGGACAATATTATGCAGACTAATTCTTGATATACTATTAAACGATTTGGTTTGAAGAAAATAATATAATATCTAATTTAATGCAGTCGTTATCTAAAACACCACTATCACCGGCGGCGCGTATGCTCGAAAGCCGCAAGCGAATTCGAAGGCGATAATCCACTGAGAAATGAGATTCGGGTACACCGACCGATGCGTCATGCTCTTGGCTTCAATTCGAGCCACTGGACGCCGCTTCAGTACGATTATTCGCGACGATATCCCCTCCGCCCCCGGCCGCCATGGTGGAGTGTTTTGGGGCGGGTCGCTCGTACCTCCAATTCGTACCTCCGATTCGTACCAAAACCTCCGAAAAAAAACGCATTTTTGCCTCATTTTACGTACTAGATAGCATTCGTACTTCCATTCGTACCTCGAAAATCTTGTGACAGAACGGGCCTAAACCAAATTTGGTATGTACAAAAGAATGAGAGAAGTTTCTCCAAAAGAAGTGAGATTCAACTGTGTCAACAAACATCACCAACCAAGTCTTGGGAGTGTTGTTGGTGAAGTCAGCATTCTGCAACGGAAAACAAGATTAGGGCTTGGTCGATGCGGTGGTGATCATATATTATTCTTGCTCGAGCCCAAGCATCGGTGATATCAATAATCAATCATGCAATTAGAAGAGACTGACTTTGACCTGCTCAAGCGGAAGGAGGAGAATCAGCAAGATGATTCGTACTCATCCTTGGCATCTCCTCCTTCTCCACCTCGAAAGAAGACTAAGAAAGTACATGAAACGGCCATGACACAGCTTCGTCAAGATGAGGATGAACGACTCCGAAGTGGTGGTGATGACAGTGAAGACGATCTACTTCCCCCTGATCCCTTCTATTACGAGGAAGTTGTACAAGCCGTTGCCACCAAGGAAGAGGTTGACACCCAGAAGGTGATGGACCTGCGAGATTCCTTCAAGGTGTCCAAGGAGGATGAGGCAATTGACGAGTACACATGGTATGATGGATCCCCTGGGTCCAATGAGGCGTATGACAAGGAAGAAGAAACTTCATCTCAAGTCGTTCAGGATGAGGCGACATACGCCGAAGAGTTTACCAACTACACTTACGATCGCTCAATTTCCTATTGACCACCTTCATTTCATTGTTTAGTTGTAGTAAATTATTGTTTCATTTAGCTGTAAATTAAGGTGTTATTCATACATTAACCAATCTAAAAGTAAAGCACAACATCCGCATATCTAATTATCAAAAACTGAACAAAGTGCCATTTTGTTAGGGAAATTCTGCGGGGTTAGGTTAGGGGGCGGATTTATTTGGTGTCGTGAGGTGTTTGACGAGAACGCTCTATTATTTATCATTATTCAATGATCGAATGTAACTTGCCACAGTGTCTGCAACATCTTCAACATCCTTTCGTTGTTTTGCGGTAGACTTTCTTCTTCTTCCATCCACTTGCTCCGCTAGAAAGTTATAAGATGATGAAAGTAATGATACGGCTTTTCGTGGAAGCACCTTTGCTATGTCCTCCCGAATTGTTACTGGCGTTAAGTGTACCCCTGACAATCTAGCAAATTTCACACCACTCAATGTTTTGTCTTTGGGACAAGAAGAATCATCCTCTCCAGTGATACTACTCGTTGTATTAAGCTCTGCACTGTAGGCAGACAGCAACGTCCGGGCCAAACGAGAACCTTGATCGATTTGATCGTCGTCAAATTGCACAATCAAATTATTCCGACAACTCTTACCATACCACCAACCATCCGATGAGGAAAGATCATCCCATAATTCATTCGGAGTGGGAGAGAACTCAAGATCCTCGGCCTCGGGTGTTAATGCCTCACCGATTTGCTTTACACTCTTGGCAACAGTAGACACGACATCACCAAAGACATCTATAAGGTCTAAATCCTCGACATCATACTGTCTCTCATATCGACTATATCTTCCTCTTTCGACGCCATCATCATCATAACTGTCTCGACGTCTACTTCGACGACGTGATCCATCACCTCGTCGTACATCATCTTGCCATCCAACGCCATTACTACGATCACGTCGATCCTCCGACGGTCGTCTTGATGTTCGTTTCCGTACTGCATCATCCAACGTCTCAACGCCTGGTATTGCCGACTTGGCAGACCAGTTTGCAAATCCAAGGTATACCATACCCTCCCGTCCAGAACGGATCAATCGATTACGTTTCCCCATTGACAAACATCGTTTATATATCCGTGGGTCGGTACATGATACCGCCTGTATCCGTGCTCCTAATGAATGCCCTATCCCGACTATTGGTACGTTCTTCATGAAGTCCTCAACTTCATTGTCATCGTCATCATCATAGACATTGCAATACTCATCTAGTATCACATCCCGATAGGCATTGTTGAATTCTGTCTGTACTTGCTCAGCCAATGCAAAATGATCCAACGGATTCTTTACATTGATCATTCTATCTTCTTTCATTCTTTGATTATACTTTCGTTTAATACTCCCGTAGTCAACTATTTCTTCATCATTATCATCAAACATCCAACGTTCTATGCTATTCTTTAAACCACTAACACCTGGTAACACAATCGGTATCGACGTTGCGACTACGACTGCATCACACTTTCGTGCTATATCCTCAAGCAAAGTGCCGTAGAATCGACGGGGGTACGAACCAAATACCGTCCCACCAATGAAGTGTATGATGGCACTGGGACGACGACGTATACGACGCGAATCTTTGTCGTGGATGATGGGTGGAAAGAGAATTGATGACGATCGATATGTCTCCCATTCACAAGATGCATACTCATCAACAAGAGAATTGCGAATATCATCATCGTTGTCATCGTCGTCCTCGCTGTATTCATCATTCGGTTCGTACCGTGATTCAATTCCATAACGACTTCGAGGTACGTCATCTGTCGACGACGAACCCACCGCAGAGGTCTCATACCACGATGCTGTTCCATCCCATTCTTCCGACCTCGTGGTACGTCTTCGACTCCTTCTAGCAGTCATTGGATCATCATTGACGATCTCGTTCTTCGTAATTGCTTTGACTTTACGACCATTCCTGTCTTTTCTCCGAGTGGTACTTCTTTTCTCTCTGTCCGCATTGTCGTTGCTGTTGCTTTTTTCATTCTCAATCATAACTGTACGCTCGTATGCGTTCAAATTTGCATCGATAGATAGAATCATTGATTCCATCGTTGCGCCACCCGCCGCGGCATTCAATGACCAATCTACATCTTCTACTTTCGTCGATTTTGACAATTCGTCGTGAACTTTTAGACTATTCGGCTGGGATTGCGATTGCGATTGTGACGACGAGGACGCTGATTTTCGTCGTCGCTCTTCCCTCCGTCTCATTGCCGCCTCATATCGTCGTTGCAATTCCATTTCATTATCATTCACTGCTGCTACTGTGTCGTCCGCATCGTCATCGATTGTCGATGCAACGCGAGGGGATGGCCAACCGAAGCTTCGACCTCGACGACGTCGGGATCCCAACGACGAGCAAAAGTTGAATTGTGTTTTACAGTTGTATGCTGACCTAGAGCAAGAACAGGCGTCTGTGAAAGCTAACGCAGAGAAGGCCACTACTGCGGCAGGTACCAATCGAGCATCCACCGATGACGATGATGCAACTAGACACACACCCAGTAGCGAATGTCGGCGTCGCCGCATATCGAACTACTTGGGCGTCTGTCTGTCCGTCGTGCCCAAGAAGAGTGAAACCGTGAGTGATGAAACGAAGCGGCATCTCACTACCGATATTCCTGCTCGTGCTACTGCTCATCCAATCATGCTGCCTCTTATACGCTTCTGCCCTCGAGGCTTCCTTCACACCAGCCGATGAAAAGGACGGTGGTGCAGGTCCACTCCCTTTAAGCCTGAAAAAACGACAGCAACTCCTACAATTGGAGTCTGTCATCGTTGGCTCTCCAGATCCTGCATCGACATTAGACCAAGTGGCACAACAGAATGGCATGTCATCAAATGACCTTGCCGGGATGCTAACTAGAAATCGTGATGACCTACGAGAAAGTGGTCAGCTGGATGCCATGCTTAAGGAAGTATCCAATGCTGCCGCAATACAGGGCAGTGGAGGTGGTGGACGAGGAGTAAATGCATCGCTACCACGACGCATCATGAGTCTACTCCTGTCGATCCTCGTGACAGTCATCAAAACGACATCGGTGCATATATCGCGTCATCCTGGACAATTAACAATACTCTTAGCAATACTGAGCATTATTTTACTCGCAATGCATAACGCACCAAGGAATGGCATTGTTATATCGTCGGGCACATATCCACCATTGATTCGTGGCAAGTCAACAGTCTTCATGCCGCCAATCACCTACCTCGATGAACGACATTGCGCTGGTTGGATGAGCAGTCTACCGAAGCATAAAAAGAGTGCAGGAAGGGGGGTGGGGATGACACGCTCGTTAAAGATCAATACTTCATCTGGCAGCAATGAAGATGACCGAGGATTGTACGTGGAGAGCAGTCGAAAGATGGATGGCTTCAAATTGGTAACAACCGCAACGACAATTATCGACTTTGACACCGAAGAAGTGGATGTTGATGTCGACGATGAAGACGAGAACGAGTTGCAACTAGAAGCAGCAATGTCTGTTCTTGATGAGCGGAGATTCTCCGAGTTCATTCCTTTCGGGGAGGGAGGTACATGGGAATGCATGTTAAAATTTCGCTCCTTCCTCGTACCCGAATACGATGACGAAGGCAATGATGTTGCGTCAGATGAAGGAGCCGTGTTAGCTATGGGATGTTTGGGTAGCTTTAGACGGTTTGGTATTCAGCCCTTTTGCACATCGTATGATGAAACGACGCGTGGCGACGAGTATGATGACAAATCGATAACTCGTTGTGTCGCATTCCATACCTTAATTGGTGGACATTTTGATGGAGAATTGAGATTTTCAATTGAGGATAGGCAGGGTGACGGTGATGTTGGGATCCGCATTAGCGTGACCCTTGCAATACCAAATGGTGGTCGTGCACCATCGACTTTTCTTGCCGAAGAATTGGTATCATCCCTAACACGGTCCATAGCACAATCATCACGTACACGAACGAAACAATTACTCGCTAGACGACGACAGAGTCGAAACTATCGTGACAAATCTAGTGGTAGAGCATCATTGAAAAGACATTTAAGATATGAACAGGAGAAGGCACAAGAAGAGATGGCTGCCGAGAGGAAGAGGAAGTGGAAGAGGAATAATCCGGATGCTGGACATTATAGGGCCAGTGGTAACATGATGAAAGGCCCTGGAGGAGCACCGTCATACCGATAAATGAGTGAAAAATGCTTACTTTCTTAAACGATAAACAAAGCCAAGACTATCCCAGAAATTAGTATGCATTATTATATTGTTAGTGGTTATCATGATCATTACTGCTTTCTGTTCGTTGACTGTGATCTTCACTATCACGATCATTCGCAACATAATGATCATCATCTGAGAAGTATGATGCCTCCTCACCCGAGCCAGATGCTTTCATATACATCCCTGTCTTTATGATTCCAAAAATAAGTAGCCCAAGAATGATCACAAGCATTATCCCCTCAGCGATTTTCCGTAGCCGTTTGGGAATCCAACCAAACATTTGACAAGCTGCCCCGTATGATGAATCCTGTGGTGTCCATTCTATATTATCCTCGGATGTATATTTATGGTCCGATGATGATTGATTTGACGACATGAAATGATATGGCGTATTCGACGTAGCTTGACTGGAGACGTCACTACGATCATGCTGATTAAGAACAATTGTGGCATCGACATTCTTCAGCCATTTTTTTCGTACTTGTTGCTCCTTCAAAATGTATGCACCAATTTTAGATTTTGCAGCAGGAGATTGCGGAGGGTATGCTTGCTCAGATAAGTTTCTAAGTATTGATGGAAATGAATTCCTCCTTGATTCATTGATTACGGACTGTGCTCGGGGTGTTACTGCGATTTGCGAATTAAGCTCTATTCCATCATCTATTGTCACTGGAGATACAGCGTTGTCATTATCGTGTGTTGTTGCATCAGCCTCCTTTTCTATTTTTGGATGCTTAAATCGATCGAATGAAAAGCTTTGCGATGTTAAGAACCACCATGCACTGTAGTTTTCTTCGTCAATTTTATCTTTTGATGTTTCTATAGCGCTATTGTGTGGAGCCCATTGTGTATTGTATGCAGAGGGTAGCGTTATTGGCGAGACAGCTATACTCGAATCAAACTTTACAATCGAATGAGCACCACCTACTGTCACAACATCGAGTGAACTTACTGGGCCATCATATGTCGACGGTGTCGAAGGTCCTCTATTAAAAATTTCTTCATCGATGCTTACATGATATCGATGTGTATCATTACTTGTATGGGCCGTATGGTAACTATCAGACGGCCCTAGATGAGAATGAAGTGGTCCAAGCGAATCCTGCTCCGCGAGGCCGTCCGAGGAAGAACAACTGCCTCCATTGCTCTCTATTTGGTCAGAGCGCCAACGCTTCCCGAATCTGCTCGTCTTCCATTTACGCATGTCGTACTTAAATTTAAGGAGGTAAAGATACCCACTCAAGCCTGATCATCTCATCGTGGTCGTCGTCGTAGCGCAGCTACACTTGAACACGGTCATCTTCGTTCGTACCACGTCCACTGATTGTGGTTGGCAGAAAGCATTGCGAAGCTTTAGCGAGTCAAAGACAGTCGTAATTTCTCGTAAACCGCCCCAGACAGAGAGGTATGTATGTAGGAGTACATACATACCTACCCTCGTGTGTAGACTGGCTGTGGAAATGTGTGTTATGTCTTCTTAGGTTATTTTCTACATAATACATGAGTCTCCATTCAAATTTCAAATCACCGTCCTATTATCACTGCCTCAGGGCATATGATAATAGTATCCATTACGGAATTGTTCAAATATGTTAGTGGATGGGGTTGTCTTTGGTGCTCCTTTCATTACAGAGATTGAGCTTGTCAACTTATCAGATATTAAGGTGGCAACATTTACCTGTACTCCAGACATCTCCAATACATAAAAGCTGCACAAAACTTCCTCTCGTTAGATAATATCGTTAGATGAATATTATTACAATTCATGTCTATCATATCATATCCACAACAAAAATCAAATGATGTGGTTGATGAACAACTCAGAATGGCACTCCTTCGTCCCAATAGGGTTTGGAAATCTGTGTGACTACATCGGTTCCATACTTTTTGACACCTTGCAACCACTCATTGCCTCTAGGGTACCATTTCCAAGCCCAGCTGTCTGACGAAGGAGCTTTGTTGTATAATCTATACCAACGATACAAACAACCCGAAAGATAGTAGTATTCACGGAAAGCAATTTCATCCTTATCTCTTGATCTCTTTTCTATTGTCCGCCGAGTTTGCCATATCGAACTAGGACCAATACCACCACGTCGTGGAGCTTCTGCCCACTGAAAATCATAGCATCGACTACTTGAGTAATCATTTGGTATGTAAGAGTCACCCGCGAACAATGGGAACCAGCTGCGCTTGACGGGAGCCACATCACAAGGCTGAAAGTCTGGATGGCTCCCTATCCAATGTTCAACGGAGTACTGTTCCAAGCCTAAAATTTGTGGCGTGAACTTGAATAGCTCTGTAGTCATAATTCCTCGAAGTTGTGAAACAAGAGTGTAGCCCACGGCATCATTCATGGCTCTTTCAAACTGTTGCGGTGGTAGCAGCTCTCTCACATACTCGCAAGTTGCAGTGAACATGTTGCCAACGAAATGATTGAATGGTAGTGGATAGAATTCCGAACCGCAAACGTTGCATGTCTCTCGTGATTTGAGGCACATATTAGAGGTAACCGCAGTTGTGTAGGCACGAATTTTTTGCAGGGAATGTACTTCTGTTCGATTGTCACCGTGCAATCCAGGCATTTGATTAGACAAGTATGTCACATTCATCAATGGGTTGGCGAGACAATAGTTGTGTAGATGTTGCAACGTTTGGCCGTTAGCGTTGATTGAGTCGAAACCGCCAAGGCTTCGACATGTAACATTACGTTTTGAACCGCAGACAAGCTTGGTAATATCGCTAGCTTTGGAGGCATCCCCAGCAATTGAGTAGTAAAGAATAACTTGCCGTTGATTGCGGCGATATGAACGACTTATTATATCGTATTGGCCCATCGCTAGGACTTCTAGCTGTGTTCTCAGAGTATGCAGTGCCGCTGCTTTTCTATCCTCGGGGACTGCAATATGGAAGAAAACCACCATGGGTGTAGCTGTTCCGGGAAATACAGGGGCATCAACCTCGAAATCGAACGGATTGTAACTCTTTGAATCAAAAGCTGAATGAAATGCATGAGATGACTGCATCACCATCTCTTCTACGGCATTCACACTGTATTTGTCCACTAGCTTTTTCCATCTATCCCCACCCGGAAAATAATTCCATACCCAAGAATTATCGGCTGGAATGCCCTCTGAGCCGTAAAGTGAGAACCATTTGATCAGATTCCCTGGCAGATAGTAATATTCTAAAAATTGTGCGTCTTTGCTATCATTCAATCGTATCCTTGCCGGCCAAATTTCATCTGTCACATTTTCACGACGGGGTCCGAGACCCCAGGCGTACTCTTCATGCGTGACACGACCAGTAATCATACTTTCAAGGTTTACTTCCTCGCTATGAATCTCACACGGCATTATTGACGGATGACTCCCTATCCAGTGCTCTAATTGATACCTGCCAAGACCGAAGTAATCGACGCGGTCCTCCATCAGGGTCGTTACAAGCTGCCCCCACAGTCTATACTTCAAAAAGTTTATCACTGATTCTTCCTTCCGCTTTCCATACTCCCCACCATCTAACGGTGGTAGCAGCTTATTGACATAGGAACACCTTGCCGTCCACATATTTCCAGGAAACATTGTCGCAAATCTTGTGTAAAATTGAGCGCCGCATACGTTACATCGATCATCGGGTGGGAATAAACAATCCGGATGGACCACGGCATCCGTCAGTGCTCGTCTCCAATTCGTATTAACCTCAGTTTGATGGTAGCTCCCCTTCGCATGGAGATAGGTTACACGTTCATCGGCAACGTCATCATTCTGGCAGTAGTCATACAGATCTTGTAACGTGACAGATTCGCTCGCTGTTTCGTAGTAAGCAAGTTGTTTGCAATATAAATTGGGACTCAATGCAATGCATATTTTCTCCATCCTATTCTCAGACAATGCATAACGATTGCCTATCAAATTGTAGAATAATGCCGTCCCTCTTCTATTTCGGTCTAGTAAACGCAGCGATTTGGCCACCTGCCCCAATTGCTCCATGACTACCTCAATCACATGCTCGACTGCCTCGGCATCGTTGGGGATGTACAGATTGTAGAAAACTACATTCGATGTATCGCGAGGAAGACTAAGACTTTTGTGTCGAAAATCGCTGGGATTGAATTGTTTCGCATTCGCAACAATAGATTCCGAAGATGAAGATGGAGGAGTGCTGAGTTGGCCTGATCTCAGTCGCTGGTAAGGCCGATGGCCATTACCACCATCAATCGACTCTCTAACCAAAATGACACACGAAACTAATATAAGGAGCGCTGCAATAGTCCATCGCACAAGCCGATCGGGTAGACGAAGAACAGGAAGTCCATTCCGCCTTGCTCTAAGGAGAGAATTTTTCAACATGCTCACTCGTCTACCCACCATTCGCAAACAATGCTGCGAGAAACTCATATTCTTATCCCTTTTAGACTTGGACGACTGACGATGACGCATGCTCATCGGATGGCACCACCACGTCTATAATTCATTGGTGGTTACGTGCAATGCTTTTCGTCTGAACAGCTTAGCCCCTGTCCCCTCGGGGGTACGGCGGCCGATAGAGACTCCGCCGTGTTTGTATGGGCATGGTACTTTACATTACATAAATAAAGCCAAACAATGTTGTTTGCTCCTACATTCATTACAAGAGGCAAGGATAACAGAATTCTATTTTTTTTTGTTATTCAGCTCCCATTGGCATATTTCATTAATATGAATGTTTCAGTAATCGCCGCAGTTCTCATTCCACATCGTCATCGACTCCATGGACTCCCTAACATCATCGACAATATCATTCGCATTCTCGTTATTGTCGCTCTGACCAACAACTCTACACAAACGACGGCGAGCATTTGGTTTTGCATCCTTCACGAACTTTTGATTCTCAGCAACTGTTCGTTCTACAAACCCAGCCCAAGCTGTGAAATGATGTAACACTATTGATACGGTCGTTGTCATGTCAAGCAGATTCGATTGAGTTATCCTATCATCATCGTCGATAGATAAGTGTGGGACATGGACGAATCCTTTACACATGCGTGCTTGAGAAATGGGTAGATTGTTGTTTCTAGACAAAAGAAAGCAAACATCTTCCGAACAACCTGAAAACGGACGTGTATGGATTGGGAAGGAACGGATTGGCAAATGGCACGTGGCATCGAAATTACTCTGATCCTCTTTTGGTATGACCAGCGATGCAGTTTCATCCACGCCCTCGTACACTGGCACGCCATTGTTTGAAAATATCTCGTCCCCTCCTCCATATGCACCTAGAATGCCGATAATGTCAATGGGATTCCTCTGAGGAGATACTTCACTGCAGTTGCACTTTGAACTATCCTCGTCTTCTTTTACGCTGCTCTCACTCCCTATATCACCGCCACGTTGTAAGTAATCTTGTACTGTTTCCCAATTTCGAAAGCATAATATATCCAGGAATTGATGTGATCCAAAGCTCCCACGGCAATTGAATTTGTCGTGGCCGACGAGTAATAGTTGATGTGCACCGAATGCTGCAGCACAGCGTATTAACGTGCCAAGATGCGTCGTTTTTGATGGGTTGGATGTCAGTACATAAAATCGCCGTTGTGCTGGACTGACTGTATCGCCTCCACCATCGCAAGATGACATCACACTGACATTGATCACTTACCGACCGACGTCAATGTCTTGAAACCTATTACATATCACCTCTACCGAACGCTCTGTTCCCGCCTTTGGATTGGAGGGTGGAGGGGTATCATCTCTCTCCCTTGGCTAGCTCTCTCGTCTCATCTCGGCAAGTCTCACAACATTCACCACCATGTTGAAGGCCGTTGCCCTCGCGTTTGCTGCTGCCGCCTCCATCAATGCATTTGCGCCGACGCCAGTAACTTCGATCGCAGGAGCAAGTCGGATAATCAACAACCCTTCTTCAACTACTTTCATTCTACGGTCCGACAAAAGCCCACAGGATGGCGGTGACTCCGTCCTCACCATCCAAAATTTTCTTAAAGAGAACTACCCCCTATTCGAATCCCTCCTTCTGACCAAGATTCCAAACATTTATGATACATTACGAGTAAGTGACTCCTCGAGTGGCTTCACCATCTTCTGCCCGTCCAACTCAGTAATGGAAGGCATCGACTCCAAACGCAAGGTCCAAATATCAGACCCACGTAATCTCGAGGTGACAGAAAAACTTGCATCGTACCATGTAATAGCGAATGGCAAAGTGACACAAGAAAGACTAAAGCGTGAGGACTGGACAAAACCACCAGTTGATGGTGTGGCGGCACTAAGTATTGGGGGTGTACTGACACTTGCGGGTGAAACGCGTGTGGGGAGATCCAAAAGTGGTGGATTCTTAGGATGGGGAGCCAAGGAGGATGGGGGTGTAGTTATTGGGAATAATGAGGCACGAGTTGTCAAGAGCACAACCGTTGGGAATGGCGTCGTACATGAGGTTGATGGATTTGTAGCGCCTGACCTAATTTGGAGGTATTTTGACCAATTGCAAATGCGGATTCCTGGATTATAATCGTCAGATTTATTGAATTGATTGGGAATGAGCCATCGCAAAACAAATATGGGAATAGGTCAATTACATCACATCTAGATCACATTAAGTAAATTATTATCACAGAACTTCTTCCGATGGACTTTACGTCACGTCACCTCCAGTTTTAACCACTGGAATCTATTTTGGCATCTCTCAATCCAATCAACCACCTACACAAAAAATATATAATATGCTCACAATCATTCTTACAGAACCATCAAATTCGGCTGGGCCAGATACTCCTTTAGTGCACCCATAAACATGGCAGCAGTGGCCTCATCAACGACACGACGATCGGCACTCAGTCTTGCTGTCATGACAGTCGCAATCACTGGCTTGCCCTTCTCTCCGCTAATCAAATCAACCTTCCCTGGTACAATTTTCCGAACACCACCACCAACGGCCAATATGGCACCCTGTGGTGGGTTAATGACGGCACTGAACTCTGATATACCAAACATACCAAGGTTCGAAATACAGAATGTCCCACCCTGATATTCGGCGGGCTGCAGTTTGCCCTCACGTGCTCGACCAGCCAGATCCTTCATCTTCGATCCAATCTCAGCAAGTGTCATAGTCGAAGTTGCTGGGATGATGGGTGTAATAAGACCCGTGGGTGTGGCCACGGCAACACTGACATCCACCCCATCAAACGTTCGTTGGACCTTGGTCTTTTCATCATATGTTGCATTAACTTCTGGTACGTCTCGTAGTGCCATGGCACTTGCCTTGATAATAAAATCGTTAACTGATACCTTGGCATCAAAGTCTTTGGCTAGGACCTTACGCATGGATAATATGTTGTCCAGTGGTATCTCAATTGAGGTGTAAAAGTGAGGGACTGTCGACTTTGACTCGGTAAGACGCTTGCCGATAATCTTGCGCATATTAGATGCTGGCGCATCAGTGTACATCGATGGATCAACCGTCGTGACAGATTCGGGAGGATAGGTCCCCATGGGAACAATTGTGGGTAGGGGGGTGGAGGAGGATGCTGTAACGGCCAATGCGGAAGCAGCAGCATGGACACCGGGTGGTGGGACCGGCGCATTAAGCTTTGCGGCCCAACCCTTCTTACCAAGGAATTGGATCTTCGGGACTCTTCCACCCGACGCTCCAACAGCGGCTGGTGGGGCAGGTGTTGCGACGTCGCGTTTGGGAGAGGGAATGGCTGGAGGGGCCGCACCTGCTGAGAAGTTCGCGAACGCACCCACATCGGCTGCGTCCTCGACAGTGACCATGATGGGCGACCCGCATGTCACCTCTCCTCCACCCTCCTTCGCTAGAAGCTTGGCCACGACGCCATCGTCCTGTGCCTCAAAGTCCATACTTGCCTTGTCAGTCTCGATAACAGCAAGAGAATCTCCTGCCGCGAAGGCATCGCCCTCGGCAACATTCCACTTTGAGATTGTACCAGACTCCATCGTTGGAGACAGCGCAGGCATACCAACGACTATGTGGTAGGGCAGGTCGTCACCGGATGCAAACCATCTCATTGATTGGGATGTCGAAGATGTTCCTGGTGTCATAGATACTGATGTCGGTCGTCGTCGTGACGACGACGTTCTATCATGATTTAGATCAGAAATCGATGGACATGCAACAACGGATGATACGCATCGCCCGGCAGATGGGATGGGACGACGGCACAGCAGCGTCCGTGCCGCCACGCGTGCGGAAGAGGACGACAACATCTCAAAATGAAAAGATCTTGTTGGATTTTTGAGCGCCAACTGTCTGTCTCTCTCGTCGGAATACTGTGTTATTAGTACTCCTCAGTTCTGGTGGTAGATGAAAGGGAAAAGGATCCTAGCCTTATCATCATCGTTATATAACTTGAATTACATCGCTACATTTACGGCCTTGAATATCAAATCCGTCAGTCGGCGCCGGTGCACACTTAATTGTCGTGTTGTCCCATTCTCGATGATGTCGTATTCTCTCGACAATGATGTTGATGCAGGCACAAAAAAATCATCGTCAACAAAAAATGACATGCAGCTCCTTACGAAATGGATTGAGCACGATGATCACAAGTATCACGTCAACATGCTATCTCCGAAAATTGCATATGGAATACGCATTGCCCTAATACAATGGTATCGTACTAATCGAAGGAAGTTGCCGTGGCGGGGTGATTGTGGACCTTTCGACGGTAGCACTGCGGGGTATGGCGCTGCCGCTGCAAAGAATGGCACGAAGCGTAAGAAAGGTGAAGGAAAAGCAACGACAAAAGATATTCGATCCTTTTTCGCCACCTCATCGTCCATTCCTTCGAGCAGCATGAGGGCAAAGACGTGCGATTCTAAAGCAGCAACTACCAAAAATCTATTGGAGGAAGAGGATTCTTCACATGCCACCGCGTCACGAGAGGTGACCGCATATGGCATATGGGTCAGTGAGATTATGCTACAGCAAACACGGGTCGAGGCTGTCATACCTTACTGGTTAAAATGGATGACAAGTTTCCCCACAGTCCATGATTTAGCCTTGGCTACTGACGAACAGGTCAATTCGCATTGGGCCGGGTTGGGATTCTACCGACGAGCACGTTTATTACATACTGGTGCCAAACGTGTCGTTGACGACTATAATGGGATTGTTCCCAATACCGTGGATGAATTAATGAAGATCGAGGGGATAGGACGGTATACGGCATCGGCAATAGCAAGTATGGCGTATGGAGTTGAGGTCCCAGTTGTTGATGGTAATGTACTACGGGTGCTTAGTCGATTAACAGGAATTGCGAATCACATTAAAGCGGGCGTGATGAAGGATGATTTGGGATGGATATTGGCTGAGAAAATTGTCAAGTCGAGGCCATCTGGCAATGTGGATTACGAAACCATTGGTTCTCCGGGGGAAGTAAATCAGGCGCTTATGGAACTTGGGGCGACGTATTGCTCTCCGAATGGTAGTGGCGTGGATGCTGATGATCCACTGAAGGAGTTCTACATGTCAACGCAACTCGGTCTTGCCATCGGACGTGTGATGTGTGATGGCAGTGCTATCAATAGAAGTCATATAGAGGATCTCCTTACGAGCAAATTCGCGTCATCGGGTAACAAGGGAAGTCTATGTTGTCGCTTATGTGAGACGAATGGCGTCTCAACTGCATTTGACGATATTATTGAACAGATAAGCAACAATTCGACTACGCAGTCAATGACACATCAACACAGAGAAAATGTATATGCCACCGCAGGCCACTCAGCCTTACCTATCTGCCCACCGAAGAAGAGCAAGAGAGAGGAAGTGATTGCAGTCGCTGTTATGACCTCACAGATTATAGGCAAAGGACGCTGTTGGCTCATGGTGAAGCGGCCATCAGAGGGCTTGCTTGCTGGCCAATGGGAATTCCCCTCAGTCTGCATGTGGAATTCTGCTGAGCACAAAAAAGGAAAGGGAAAAACTGATAAGCCACTAACTGATATTGAAGTACCGCTCGTTGATCCTAAATTAAGATCGAGTGCACTCAATTCCTTCCTGTCTGATGCATTTAAATCCAGTGGTCATCTTACTTCAGTAAAAGTAAATACCTCGGTAATAATGAACAAAAGGAAACAGCTGAATGAAAGCATAGTTCATATTTTTTCGCACGTCCGTCACACCCAGTGGATAGAGCATGGTGTGATAAAAGAATCAGTCTTGTCTGAAAGATGGAAGCTCAACGATGGGCGAGAGATCGGCTGGATGACTCAAGGCGACATGTTAAATGTGGGTATTACATCGGCCATTCGTAAAATACTAGCGGTAACTAAGTGATAAATACATTAATAAGTTAACAATTTGTCATCTAATATCAGAGTCCTTCTCTGGCCTCGCGGCGTATGGATTGATAGCAGAAGTTCGGGCGTTATTTTCTTTGTAGCATTCCTTCGCCCAGCTAGGCCACGAAGATGTATCCAATACTGTTCTCGTGGTTACTCTCGGAAGAGGAGACTGGAGGGATAGACTGTAACAAAGAGAGTCCGTCACAGATTCGTTGATTGATTCGTTTTCGGGTATTTGATTGAGTGGTGATTTAAGTGTAGATTCAGGGCTGCCAAAGTGGGCTCCCAGGGGTGACTCATGCGATGGCGATGACTTCGTGACAATCTGTGCTACAACATTTGGAGAAAAAATGTGAGCAATACCATTGCTAAGTGAGCTGTGACTCAGTAGTGAGGCTGCACTTGGACGCTTCGTCGGGTCTCTTTGAAAGCACACAGTCAAAATCTTTTCCACGAGAGAACTTTCCGAATCACTACACTGCTTCAATCTTGGTAGCTTGGGAGGCCTGTCGTGACTCTTTAAATGCATAAACAAAGCCATCGGACTCTTAAATCCCAAGTTTTTCCACGGCGGAGAGCCAGTTACCATTTGATAGATGACTCCACCAACACTCCATATATCGGCCTTACTTCCATACTTTTCCTCAAACACTTCTGGCGCCATGAAATAGGGAGTACCTCTCATAGTCATTTCCATCTCATCAGAAGCAGCACAAAATGCTTCAACTCGTTTGCTCGCACCAAAGTCAGCGAGCTTTATGGCGCCATCATTACTTACTAGAATGTTTCCTCCCTTAATATCACGATGTATAATTCCATGTGAGTGAAGGTAGTCGAGCCCCTTGAGGATTTGCATTACATATGACTTCACAATATTGATAGAAAAGGGTCCGAATTTCTTTAACAGTGCTGAAATACTTCCTCCTGGTGCCCATTCTTGGAAGATGTTAAGAATATTTGTAGAGTTGTCCACCTCTGCACCTAAATAACGAACAATGTTTGGATGCTTTAGCGACTTCATGAGATCGATCTCTCTTTGAAGATCCTCTACAATCAACCGTTTATTTTCATTGGGTATGCGAAGCACCTTCACAGCCATGATACTACCATTACTAGCATTCAGTCCCATAAATACTCTTCCGAAAGATCCCACTCCAATCTCAGATCCAAGACTCCACTTTCCCTTCTCGATCTTCGATTCGCCGAAGGAGTTGGACATGGACATAATATCATTGGACTTGAAATCTGGTGACATGTTCTGAAACACAGTGGGTGATAAGTGCTGGAACAGCGATCCTCCCGACATAATTGAATCGTCATTTGCGTACTTATCCTTGACTGATGATGTGGCACTATTGGTTGGTGAAGCAAATATCGTCGCAACTGCATGTGACACCTCATCGCCTGCCACTGATACACTTTCATGATAGTCCTGTTGTGGCAAGAAATGATTTGCTTCTGTTGGGTGCGAGATCCCTTGTTCGCTACCCGGACTTATGGGTTTTTCAATAGGGGCGTTCTGCTTAATATCACTGTCCCCAGTGCAATCATCCTGCAGCACATCCCCACACAACGTCAACGGTGGTTTCACATATACATCTTCACACTTGACAAAGCCTGCAGCGCAACAACAATTATCATCTTCATCGGCACCAGATGTAATCTCAAATGAAGTGTGCTCATCATTATCGTCCTCCTCTGAAATATTCGGCTCAACATATCCTTGAATCAGGTCAGTCAATCTTGCCTTGATTAGCTTCTTCATACTCTTCTCAACTTTTGGTAAGTGAAAATGAATGGCAACAGACTGGACAATATCTTTGACAGTGACAGTGTCCTTGTCGGCCATGGTAAATAGACGATCTACAATGTTGTACAATTCCAAGGTGGATGACTCGACAGGCAGAGTAATAGGGACTATGATTGGTGAATTCGATTTCGTAGGGGAGGGGATTATTTGCTCAGCCACTTGCGATTTCGGCTCGTCGTTAAGTGGTGAATGTGAAATTGTGCGAGATGCCACTTCCTCCTGCATTGATACATTATCTTCATCCACATCTTTGAAAACCTCTTGACCATTTTCAATATCAGCACAATCTATAGTGGTAGACTGTGGGAAGAGAATGAGTTCAACCTCATCACCGAAAATGGCACGGAGTTCTTCTTTGCATTCGTCGAGCTGCATTATTATTCTGTCCTCCCCTTCTTCCTCACATGGAACATTATGTTGTGAATCAGCTGAAAGCTCTGCTTTCATCTGAATCAATGCCTTGTCTACCTCCTCGACGACCCACTCCTGTCCTACACCATCTTCACTGGTCGGCTGATATCCATCGAGCTCGTCTGAAGCACTTTCAAACGAGGAGCTAAGATTCTTTTTGCATTCCTTCAGACTTGTAAGTGATGCTGCTTCTGATTCTTTGTCTACGCTTTGTTCTTCATTGTCGTCCTTCTGTTCTGCTGATTGATCGGAATCGATGACAACATTATGGTCTATTCGATTTAACAAATCGTCCCTCTCCAATACAATGGCCTTTACGTCCTCATCTCCAGTACCACTAACAATACTTTCACCTACATCATCAGTAGCAACCTTCTTCTTTCTCCCATTCTCTTTCATTCCCTTCTCCTTCTTTCCATGTTGCATCTTCTTCTTATTGCCACTTTCCACAGACTCATACTCCAATTCGTCATCACTGTCACTAGTTTCAGCATCGGCGGTGGAATAATCCTCATCCTCCGTTTCATAATTGTCATCCTCGTCTACGTCTTTTTCATCAAGGCTTTGGTCGGCATTGTCGGTGGATGCATTCAATATTGTCCTTACACTGGAATATATGCTGGTGTCGTGTTTGTCATCACCGTTGTCGTCGCTTTCATCGTCATCCGAGTTTGCACTCCTGGAATCATCAATCATGTCATCGTCCTCTTCATCTTCTTCATTATAGTTCGAAGTGTCGTCGGGAGATGTCTCACAATCTAGAGGAGATAAGGGAGAGATCACTAGGTCTCGAATGCCACTCACAATGCTGTCGGCTTTTACTACTTTTACCGATGTCATTGGTGGAGTGTATATGGAACTACTTTCCACAGGTGATAGTGTACACGTTGACTGCTGCTCCACATCTGCAATTTCAGCAATTACGTAGTTGTTGTTGGCATTGTTTTCTTTGCCCCTAGGTGTTGTTGGTGGAGGTGTGGACAGAAGGTGGTCATTGGATTTTGCGACCATAGAACACATCGGTGCGGCGGAAGATTCCTCGGTCGTCGTCTTCTTATCGAGAATAGGATTACCCTTTGGAGACGACTGCAATAATGCATGATGCTTGGGCTTGGATGGCTCATCATCATCATTATTCACCTTGAATGACGACAACTTCTTCTTCGCGTTTTCATTATTCACCTCGGGAGGAGGATCAACGAGGATGGTCCTCCCATGCAGGTTAGCCAGCATACCACCGGACTGCTGGGCGCGGGCACGTCCTCCTCGCCTTCGTGCGCCACCACCGCCACGCGGCTTGTTGTTGTTATTATCGTCCACCATGTTGTCGTCAACAAACTAGGTACTTTTCCACCACCTTACCACCAACGGATTGATCAAAAAGGCGGAGCCCTTTCGGTGCGGAGAAAGAAGAAAATGAGGAACAAAAGTGTATCGAAATGCCGCCGAGCCGAGCCAAATGATGCAGACTGGATGAAAACGAAACAGACACAGAGCATCCCATGATGAAGAGCCCAATACGATGGCCACGACGGAAGGGCTCCTTGCGAAAAGAGTTGGCTGAATCGAACACTGTTACCAAAATCTATGATAGTGGTGGTGACATCAAAACGAATAATAGTGGTGAGGATACACTCACATCGACAATTTCGGGAGATGCATCATCTCGAACACGATGGAGGCCAGATCCTCCGGAATGCAGGCCCACAATTGCGGTCCCAAAAGCGATTGATACTCCCAGACGTGGGAATTTGTGTTATCAGTCATTGTCAAGTCATGATTCGTCAAGAATCGTAGCGCAAACTCATGGCTCTGGTCCAGTGACCATGTCTCTCACTTCTGGGTCATCTGTTTTTAGAGGTTCAGATCATTCCCAATTTCGACGTGATGGTGCTGATAACACATCGTCATTATGGGCTGCTACAATCGATTCGACAGCATCAAGCGAAGACTGGAGCCTAAATTGTGTCGAGAAGGACAATGTCGATTGTTCTAGTAGTCTGACCAACAGTAGAGAAAGTAATCCACCGGCAGGATTCATTCCACGGAAGGAAATTCGTGAAACAATTAAGTATCATCATAAGCTAGGGCAGCTATTATCGAAGCTGGCATTGGATCCTGCCATGAGCTGCATGGAAGTGAAGGGAGTTACCTTTGCGTTGACTGACTCAACAAATAATCATGTCAACAAACGCCCTAATTCAGAGGAAACAAAAGAAGTAAACAAAACGCACAGAGTTCAGTGGGTAACTAGCTTTGAGAGTGCTACAAATTGTGATGCTGTTATTGAGCAAGTATCTAGCATGGAATCTACCTACTCTAACAAGTTGGTGTCCAACTTTGAAGATATTACTAGAGTTCCTAGTACGGAATCTGGCTTCTCTAATTCACAGTGCAGTGGTCAATCGAATCGTTCTCAAAAGGTTGAGCAACACCTATCCTTTCTTGAGAGCCACATGATCTTACTGGGCTCATCTGATGCCGGGACGCAGAAAAGGATCTGGCCTGCTGCATCACCTACAAATGAACTCGATGCTGATTGGGTCTCGTCCATGCCAGAGAAGAACTCCACTTCAGTCTCAATTACATCGTCCAAAGACTCCTTCTTTCCGGTAAAGGGTGATCTGAAATCTCCATCACCAACAAGTACTCCTTCACCAAATGAACATGATACAGGCGACAATGTTTCTTCGCGCGAACTGTCACCACCTCGTACCAAAGTCCTAGCCCTCGCATCCAAATTTTCTCCAGCCACGCCACTTCTCACTATTTCGGAGCATTCCGAGTCCTCCGATTGGCCGACTCCATCGCCTTCTACATGGCCCACCCCGTCACCATTTGATGGTGACATCGAATCATCATTTGTTGGTGACATCGAAATTGACCAGACCGTTGAACTCATCGATGAAGAATCCAGTCACGAAATGGAAATTGAGGAGATGAACAGCTGTCGTGAACTCGTAGAAGATCTTCAGCAATGGAAATTAAGAAAGGCTGAGCTTCGTATTGACGAAGAAATGGAAAAGTCTGGTGTTGTGCCACCTTTGCAACAATCTGATGCGCCTATCATCAACGAAACACTCAGTAATCCTAACATGAACATTGAGATCATAATCAAAGGCTTGCTTGAAAAATCTCTTGTTTCTATGGAAGCTAGGATATTGAAGAACCTCACTGCCCACCTAAACAAGGAATCAAATCAACAACGACTTGCAATCGAAGAACTGATTCGAGAGAAATCATCTTATGCATCGATGGAAGCAAGCATTTTGAAGAAACTTACTGCCCGGCTGGATAATTATACAGCTCAACAGCAAAATGCAATCGAGGATATGATCGAGGATAAAGTTTCGAAGGCAATCGCTGGTGCCAACCTTGAATTGAGATTAGCCGTACATGATGTCAAAACAGAGACTGAGCGTTTATCCAAGATGGTATTCCATGATAGGAGTAGGACGCCACCACGTGATAGGTCACTACCACGCAAAGATCAGTCAATGAATCAAGCAAAATCCATCAGTCTTGTTATTGACGGGCGTTCTTCGAGGAGATTAAGTAAGGTAGGCAAAGACAAATCATGGATTAAAGGCAATGTTGTTGAAGAAAATGTTTCCCAAAAGAGTTTGGAAGATAGCTTCACAGAAACAATGAAGGTGATCGACGACTTTGTGATAGATTGTGATGATATTGTAAGCGATTTCGACAAGATCGCATCTCGAATGCAAGATAGTGTCGCTTCTGACTCCTCGCCGATGTCCATGAGTAGCCATGTTGTTGGCGAAGATTTCATCGATGCGATGGAGACTGAAGTCCAGGATATCATTAATGCCGGACAGCTGATTTTATCGTCCAAGTTGGAGAAGATCACTCAGATGAAGAATCCGACAACGAGAGTGACTGCCAACTCATCGACATCGCCCACGTCCGAAAAGACACCACATAACATTGGAGATGTCATACAAGCTTACATGGACACGGCAGTGAGTGTGAATACCGCCTCATCGACATCGCCCACGTCCGAAAAGACACCACATGTCGTTAATAATGTCGTACGAGCTAAAAGGGACAATTCTTGGATTAAAAGCAGGTTAAAGCCGCCACAAGAAGACAGTGCTTCTCATACGGAAACATTATCCACATCAACTTTGGCAGAGACGAGCCTCCAGCAAGTTGTGATTGCAACCTCGAAGTCACCATCTCTATCGGTAGAGGAAGCAAAGATATCGCAGAGGATCATTGTAGCTCCACCAGGAAAGTTGGGCCTCGTTGTAGGGAATACCATCCAGAATGACCGAGTCGGCCCAGCCGTACACACGGTGAGGGAGGGATCGCCATTAGAAGGTCTGATATATGTAAAGGACGTAATTGTAGCTATAAATGATGTCGACACGTCTAAATACACTGCCGGGCAGCTTACAAAATTGATGGCGGCAACTAGTGAACAGGAGAGAAGATTTACAGTTCAGAGTACTACTGTTCATCATTAGTTGTTTTGTGAGTTTGTGTGGTAGTATTGCATGGAGTGATATACAGGCGCTCAATTCATCGTTCATATTGTAATGTTATGCATACATAAGAATTAAACTGTCGTAAAGCAAGTTTTTCTTTGATCATATGTATCATCATCTGAAAAGGGACAATTTACTTCCGTTCGTCCAAGTGCTTGGTCAATATTGGCTCAAAGCCAAAAGTTATTCCCCATAAACCACCCATATACAAGCCCCGTTGACCAATGCCACTATATAGTCGTTTCCAACCTTCAGTCCGTAAGATGGATGTGGCGCAATCCAGCGAAGACGTGTATGGGATGGCATTTGATGCGGCTTGTGTCATAATTCTTGTTTTCACAACATCAATTGGCTGTGTTATGACGCAAGCTATGAGGGCTGATGCGATGCCAATACCAACGTCCTCCAAGACGGTCGATGATGATGATGATAATAATAATGATGCGTCATCGTTGCTATAATTCCGTCTACGTCGATGTCGTTTTTTCAATCTCAACATCCCACTCTGCAATATATCAC